>OLVU01002330.1_pt1 | contig 9898 bp, 9 predicted proteins | sample 1673321 | NCBI WGS metagenome assembly OLVU01 (sample SAMEA3178942, study PRJEB25190) | human gut metagenome | biome: human gut; feature: human-associated habitat; material: faeces | place: Austria | collected 2013 | reverse complement strand
GTATTTGTAAAGTTATATATGTTTAATCGTGATCGTCTCGTCTTGATAATCCACACGTACTTTTTGCAGTTTATTCAGAAGTTCCAAAGCTTCTTCCAAGCGGGCATCACGGTTAGCCCAGAAGTTTAATCGGATATGGTATAGTTCCGCTTGTTCAAAATCAATATTCACGTTATACCATCTGCCTAAAGAGCTCATGATGTCTTTCAGTGATGCATCTTCAAAATAGAACATTCCCTCAGTCCAAGCTGTATAAGTCGCAATATTCACACGTGATATATTTTCTTCTCCGTTTTCCGTATAAGTGAGATCCTGACCAGGCTGGAGTATAACGGATTGATGACTGGTCATATTCGTAACCTCCACCTTTCCTTGTACCAAGGTCACGTGCCGGTCTTCCGTTTTATATGAACGTATATTGAATTTAGTACCCAATACCGTAGTTTCCATCCCATCGGTACTTACAATAAACGGACATTTTTCATTCTTCGCAACCTCGAAACAGGCTTCCCCTTTCAGTTCCACACGCCGTTCCTTACCATTAAAGGCCACAGGATAACGCAAGCTACTTTCAGCATTAATCCAGACTTTAGTACCATCCGACAACACCAATAGAAAGCTCTTCCCGCGTGGAGTAGTCAAAGTCTGACAACATATTGTGTCCGAAGTTAATGCTTCCACTTCTTTAAGATTCATCACACTATCTTCCAGCAGTTGTTCACTATGACCATCCGTTTGCAACATCACATGTTCTCCATCAGTGATTGCAGCAAAGAGCCGTATGGGTTGTTCCATTTGCCGGGAAGTAGTCGGAAATAACGAAGGAATCAGAAAAACCAGCACTAATACGGCAGCCGCAGTAAAAGCCGCTGCCCCTATATACATTCTTGACCTGACTCTACGTTTCCGTTCCAGATTCTCACGTATCACAGCTTCCTTACAAGCCATTAATTCCAAGAAAAGTTCTTTATTTTCAGGTATACCTATCCACTGAAGAAATTCATCAGTTTCTCTTAATTGTGGATGTTGTATGGCACGAAGTGCATAATCTAATTTTTTATCTGAATGGTCTATCATAGTGTCAATAGTTTCATTAAACACGTAAAGGTTACTGAAACTGATGACACCCCGATAGGATTTTTTTTAAAAAAAGATGGTTAATTGTTTTCGGAGTATCTTTAAAGCTCTGGCAATGTGCGTTCTAACGGTATTATCACTAATACGTAACTTTTCACTGATTTCCGCACATTTCTTTTCATTTAAGAAGAATTCTTCCACTACGGTTCGCATTTGTGGAGCCATCTGGCGAATACTCTCCTGCATCCGGTTTATCTTATCTTCATATTCACGGTATTCTTTCACAGTCCAACCACTGTAAAGTTCTTCCAGATACCTTTCCGCATTTTTATACACCACGTTCTGATGACGTATTTGGTCAATACAACGATTTCGCACCATGACGAAAAATAACGGCAGCAGATCCTCTTCCGTTGTCAACCGTTCGTTGCTCTCAAGCACCGAACAAAAGACATCGTTCACCACATCTTTTGCACTTTCCTCATCATTCAGCAGATTATATGCATGAATATAGAGTTTTTGCCAATGTTCCCTGTATATAACAGTTATAGCATTTTGACTATCATTCATGTATTTCCAGTTACTTTTTGCATTTTATAGAGCGCAAAGATAACCAATTGGAGCAAAAAACATTCTATTTATTAAAAAAGATTATAATTCATATAAATACATTTGTTGTTATAGACATATTCTATTCCCATCGTCTGGCTCTTAATATTTTGACACCTTGTTTCTCCCCAGAAAGATACGATTCACAACTATATCCGACCGTTCCCATTCATCTGGATGTTGATTTAATCTTCGCTTTATCTTTACGCTTACAGAATGCTTCGATTATTTTTTTTACACGAAGATAATTTATTGATACTCTGCTCATATATGCCCATTTTCTTTGTAATACATACTTTCCTTGTGATACAATCATACTATCTTTTACTTTTTTAAGGTGGAATTCAACAAAAATGATTATTTTTACGAGCAAATTATTGTCTAACTCCTGATAATACAGACATATCTTGAAAATAAACGAACAAAACGAAAGTGAATTCCTACAAAAGCTTATGAACAAAGCGAATATAGGATGGTGGGAAGCTGACTTGAAAGCAGAGACTTACAAGTGTTCGGAACTTATCTCCCAACTACTCGGAATAGGAGAAGACGGGCTCATCAGTTTCGAAGATTTCAACAAGCGTATTCTAAAAGAAGACCAGGGATACGCCACTTTTCCGTCTTTTGACAAATTGCAACAGACTGTAGAAGAAATATACTTGTTTGATACTCCCAAAGGTCATGTATGGATTCGTAGCAAGGCATGCTTCCAGGAAACAGACGAAAATGGTAACACCAAAGTATATGGAATTGCCGAAACCCAAGAGGGAATTCATATAGCATCTGCACACCAGGCTCTACAAAATAGCGAGCGGATCCTTCATAATATATATAAGAATCTTCCGGTAGGCATCGAATTATATGATAAGGACGGTCAAATGGTCGACCTGAATAAAAAAGATATGGAAATGTTCCGTATTTCCAATAAAGAAGATATTTTGGGAGTCAACATTTTCGAGAATCCTATATTGCCGGAAGAGATAAAACAGAAAATAAAAGACAATGAGAACGCAGATTTTACATTCCGGTACGACTTTTCCAAAATCAACAAATATTATCAGCCTAACAGTACAACCGGTTTCATTGACTTAACAACCAAAGTCACCACTCTATACGATCACAATCACGAACCTATCAACTACCTCTTAATAAATGTAGACAAGACCGAAGATACAATTGCTTATAATAAGATTCAGGAATTCGAGAGTTTTTTCGACCTGGTAGGAGATTATGCCAAAGTAGGTTACGCGCACTTCGATGCTTTGAGTCGGGATGGGTATGCTTTGAGAAGCTGGTACATGAATGTAGGTGAAGAAGAGGGTACCCCATTGCCGGAAATCATCGGTATTCATTCCCATTTCCATCCGGAAGATCGGGCTGTGATGATCGACTTCCTGGATAAAGTGATAAAAGGAGAAAGTTCCAAGCTATCCCGCGATGTCCGCATCCGCAGAGCAGATGGAAATTACACTTGGACACGGGTTAACGTATTAGTCAGGAATTATCAGCCGCAGGATAATATCATCGAAATGCTGTGTATTAACTTTGATATTACCGAACTGAAAGAGACAGAGCGGATGCTGATTGGCGCCAAAGAGAAAGCTGAAGAAGCCGACCGGCTAAAATCTGCTTTTCTTGCGAATATGAGTCATGAGATACGTACTCCACTCAATGCGATAGTAGGCTTTTCCAGTCTGCTTGAGGAAGCGGAGGATGCAGAAGAAAAACATCTGTATGCAACGATTATTGAAGAAAACAACAAGCTCTTGTTACAACTGATCTCGGATATTCTTGACTTGTCAAAGATTGAGGCAGGGACTTTCGACATTATCCCAGAACAAGTGGATGCACAACAACTTTGCAACGAACTGCTACAGGCTATGCAGGTAAAGGCTACTGAACAAGTAGAGATTCTTTTAGCACCGGAACTTCCCGAACTTACTTTTACCAGCGACAAAAACAGGTTGTATCAGGTATTGCTGAACTTTATAACGAATGCTCTGAAATTTACTTCCAAGGGTAGTATTGTCATTGATTACCAAATCAACGGAAATGAAGTCAGATTCTCGGTTCAGGATACGGGAATGGGCATCGAACCGGAAAAACAGGAAGCTATCTTCACCCGATTCGTGAAATTGAATAATTTCATTGCCGGCACAGGATTGGGACTTTCCATCTGTCAGAGTATCGTCACACAGCTGGGTGGCAAAATCGGAGTGGAATCGAAACCGGGAGAAGGGTCCTGTTTCTGGTTTACGCATCCGCTCAACTAAAACCTGATTTCAAAGAAAAATAAATATCAGAAAACAATGTTTACCGGTTTCTCTTTAAGAAAATACGGCCTGTTATAGTGTTGGGAAGTTCCGATTCATAATGTGTCACCATAATCATCGTCTTATCTTTGCGTCGGCAGAAAGCCTCGATCACTTTCTTTACCCGGCGACGATTATAGGTATCCAAGCCATGAAGCGGTTCATCCAGAATCAGCAGTTCCGGGTCTTTGACGAAAGCTCTTGCCAACAAGGACAAACGTTGTTCTCCACTGGATAGTTGCAGGAATGGTTTATCTTTCAAATCTGCAATGCCAAATATATCCATCCACCACTCACAGATAGCCATCTGTTCCGGTTGAGGACGTTTATACAGACCGATACTGTCATGCAAACCACTGGCTACAATCTCAATAGCGGGCAGATTTTTAAGATAAGCACGGTGCATCTCCGGACTTACGTAACCAATATGTTTCTTGATTTCCCAAATACTTTCTCCCGTCCCTCTTTTCCGTCCGAAGAGACTGATGTCACAGGCATACGATTGCGGATTGTCTGCACAGACAAGGCTCAACAGAGTCGATTTCCCAGCACCGTTCTCACCACTCAACGCCCACTTCTCACCACGACGGACTGTCCAGTCCAGTTCTTTCAGAATAGTTCGGTCGCCATAACGGATACTGACCTTATTAAGTTTTACTACTTCCTCCGAATCGTAATTGTTGCCATCAGATGGCAAATCTATAATCCGTTGCTGCAAATCATCCAAAGAGGTAACCACATCTCTACTGCGGAAAGCTTCCAGATAGGCTTCACGTTCCATTTTAGGAAAGACCTCCATTTTGTCCACAGGAATGACATGAGTGATGAATGAAGGTATATCATCGAGCATGGAAAGTACCAGAATGATCTGTACGGACGACATTTTTGTCAGACGTTCGAGCAAAGAAAACAACAGTTCACGCGTAGGAGCATCCAGTCCGATAAACGGATTATCCATAATCAACACGCGGGGAGCAGTCAACAGGGTTTTGGTTAGCTGGAATTTACGTAATTCACCGCTGGAAAGGAGAATGATTTTCTTGTCGAGCAACGGTTCGATACGGAAGAGTTCAAACAGTTCGCGTTGTAGTTGCTCGTCCTTGATTTCTCCCAACATCTCACGAACATCAGGAGCTTCATCCTGATCGTGAGCATTCCAACGCTGCTGGTAGTAATAATTGGCATCGGCAGCTCCATAAGTATCGCGGAAAGCAATGTATTTCACATTATCATAAAGAGTCTGGGTGGCAGAGGGGGAAAAATCATATTGTACGGTTCCTTCACGCAATGGATATTTTCCGATCAGGGTATCTACAAAAAGACTTTTACCGCCACCATTGGGACCTACAATAGCTATGTGTTCATTCGCTCCGATAGTTGCCGTGATGGGTTTGGCTAAACGCACAAGCGGGTTGCGTGCTACGCCCCCCGCCATGCAGAATGTATTTTGGTTCATATTCTTTTATTCTGTTTTATTATTGCCCGCAAAGGTAACAATTTTATCATAAAAGACGCCAAATTGCAAACATATTCTTATTCGTTCCGTAGAAGGAATATCTTTATTTACTTACTAAACCCATAAGGTGGACATTCAAAATTGGTAATATCCAATTTGTATTCCATCATATCTTTCAACTCGTGTATGGGACGTTCCAATTCGTAAGGTATCGGTTGTCTGCTGAATTGCTGGAAGTAAAGCAAACAAGCATCCCGCCACCAGACAGCATCCCGTGCCTGAATCTTCAGGCGGTGTTGCACATCACGAAAACGTTCGGAATCAATATACGGTTCCATCCTGTCCCACACTTTTTGAAAGTTTCTCACTTCGTTTACACCACGATCATACGCGTAGCACAGTTCTGTCCAAAGTGTACGCCCGCTCTTCATCTGATGATTCCAAGGGACATGGTGAAACCAAAGGAGCAGATTCTCCGGACAAGTATTCACATTGTCCAGTTGCTCGCATAATGGAGAATGGTATTGTCCGGTAGCATTACTTCCTGTACTGCTGCGGTCGAAACCTATTCCCATGTTGTCGGCACGGTGGTAATAAGGAGGCAGCCAATCCGGGCGGGCATCGGGAATATCACACCAGGGTTCCGGTCCGTAATGATGTCCCCATGCAAAGATATGATGCAAGCCGAGAGGCATCATGTAGTCTACTACTGCTTCTCTCGATTTCTGAAGCACTTGGAAGTTGAGAAGGGAGAGTTCAGCGTCGATCTGCTCTTTTTGAATGACTTCTCCTGCCGGAGTATCGATTTGCGCACCGGTAACGGGAAGAAAAGTTTGTTTCAACCATTCTTCTCCTATCTGTTCGGAAGAGAGCGAATGTTTCCATGCCAATCGTCCGAAAGCATACCAGTTGGCTTGAGCAAAAGGATGTCCACACCAATTAGTATCATCACCGATGTTTGCCACTCCGGAAATAGCCGTGAGCGGATGAAAGAATAAAGAACCATCTGTCACACGGGCAACGGTAGAGCCTTTACCTTGCAGATAAGTATCACTGTCTAAACACTCTTTCCACATAGGAGCAAGGAACGCAAGGTGATTGGAAAAGCCAAGATACTCTTGTGTGATTTGAAACTCGGGCATAACTGCCGTCTTCTTCATAGCTCCGAACAGCGGGCTGAATGGCTCACGGGGCTGGAAATCTATCGGACCGTTTTTGATCTGCACAATAACATTGTCCCGGAACTTACCATCCAAAGGTTCAAATTCAAGATAGGCTTGTTTGGCACGGTCGCTGTCAGTAGGAGAATAAACGAAAGCGCGCCACATCACAATACCATGATGGGGCCTCAACACATCGGCAAGCATATTGGCTCCTTCGGCATGAGTGCTTCCGTAGTCACATGGACCGGGCTGCCCTTCGGAATTCGCTTTCACCAAGAAACCTCCGAAATCGGGAATCAGAGAATAAATCTCTTTGGCTTTCTGCTTCCACCAGTTTATCACTTCTTTATTCAACGGATCGGAAGTGGACAAACCACCTAAAGCTGCGGGAGAAGAGAAATTGATAGAAAGATATATTTTCAAGCCATAAGGGCGGAAAACGTCGGCCAAGACTTTGACTTTCTGCAAATAATCATTAGATAGTATCTTAGGACTTGCATTGACATTGTTTATTACAGTGGCATTAATGCCGATAGAAGCATTGGCACGAGCGTAGGCTTCATAACGGGGAGAGACAACAGACGGAAGTTCGTCCCATTTCCAAAGTGAATGTCCGGCATATCCGCGTTCGATTGTACCATCCAAGTTATCCCAATGATTCAGGATACGAATTCGATAATCAGGTCGTTCGGAGATATTGAGGGATTGCAAAGCTGATTCCGGTAGTTGTCCGGTAGCTTGCAGACGGAGTAAATGATACGTTCCATAAAGTACTCCTTGTTCACCGCAAGAAGCTATTGTTATTTGATTGCCACCTTTGGAGGTCTGAATCGTATATCCCTCATTTCCAAGTGCACGAAGTTCTTTATTGTTCCGAACCTCCAAAGTAACCGAGATTCCTCCCTGCCAGAAGTTCTGTAATTCGGAAACCGCAATACGTAATGTAGGTGATTGTTTCTTGCTGGTAATTTCCGCTTTCGCTCCCGATGCATAACGAAGCCACAAGGCACTTCCATCTTCTGCCCAAATAGAAGAAAAGCAAAAAAGGATAGTGAATATCAATGCAAATATATTTCTAGGCATATTTTTCAGATAGAGGCGGTTGTTTTAATGTATTCTATTATTCATCTTTTCCCTCAATAGTAATGATTCGCCCGTCTGCATCATACTGAAGTTCACAGACTTTTAGGCTACGGAGCCAAGTCTTTCCCTCTGATGGTACACAATCGTGATGAAACAGATACCACTTACCTTTAAACTCTACAATAGCATGGTGAGTAGTCCATCCTACCACCGGAGTCAGAATGACTCCCTGATAAGTAAACGGACCATAAGGGTTATCACCTGTTGCATAGCAGAGCAAATGAGTGTCTCCCGTAGAATAGGAAAAATAGTATTTACCATTATATTTATGCATCCACGAAGCTTCGAAGAAACGGCGTTCCGTATCCCCTGCTGTCAATGGCTTACCGTCTTCATCCAGAATTACCACTGCACGGGGTTCTTCGGCAAACTCCATCATGTCTTCACTCAAACGAGCAACACGCGACGGGATTGCCTCCTCCTCTCCTTCCGGCAAAATGGCAGATTCCAAGGCTTTATTATTACGGTAACGTTGAAGTTGTCCACCCCACAATCCACCGAAATATATATAATAGTTACCATCTCCGTCATCCCATACAGCCGGATCGATGCTGTAACTTCCTTTCATCGGATTAGCTTCCGGTATAAAAGGACCATAAGGTTTGTCACTCACAGCTACCCCGATACGAAATATATCATTCTGATCTTTCAATGGAAAATACATATAGTACTTACCATCTTTACAAACCACATCACAATCCCATAGTTGACGGCCCGCCCAAGGAATATCCTCTGTGGAAAGCACCACTCCATGATCTTTTATTTCACCGTTCATCACATCATCCATAGAATACACGTGATAATCTTTCATATTGAAATGATCGCCATTATCATTTTCAGCAATACCACTTTCCCAATCGTGCGAGGGATAAATATACAGTTTGCCATCAAATACATGTACGGCAGGGTCAGCCATATAATCACCGGGAACTAAATATCTTTTTTCTGTTTTCATGCTTTTTCGGTTTTTCTGTTAGAAACTTATTTTGTTTTTTCAGCCTCTTTGATAATCAGGTCGACTACCGGCTTCGGCTGATAATTGCGATCAAAAAGTAACGGATAATCCGTGCGGCCTCTCATCGGCCAGTCATTACGCCAAGAGTTCTGATCGGCTACTCCCCAAAGAGTAACCCTGGTGATGAGGTTATGATGTTTCAGGAACAGACGGAAAAAGTCATTCATTCTTTCAGTCCATGCTTTCGATACCTCTTCCGGTAATCCATCCGGATAAGGATTCATCTCTTTCTTATATTCAAAGGAAGCGGAAACTTCTGCACCTACATTGGGATTCGGTGATGGTATCACCGTCAAATCCAGTTCTGTTATCATTATCTTCACTCCTGTTCCGGCAAAAGCCAGCATACTCTTCTCAAATTCACTGATTTTCGGATAGTCCATGCCAATGTGTCCTTGCATACCTATGGCATCAATACGAATTCCACGTTTTTTCAAATCGTTCACCATTTTCACGACGGCTTCTCTTCTGCCCGGTTGAGCCATTGAGTAGTCATTGTAGTAAAGTTCGGCATCCGGATCAGCCTCGTGTGCATACTGGAAAGCCAATGGAATATATTCTTCCCCCAGAATCTCATAAAACTTTGTCTTGCGATATGCTCCATTATCTTCAATCGCCTCATTTACTACATCCCAGCCTTTGATGCGGCCTTTATAGCGTTTCACGATGGTAGTGATATGGTCTTTCATCCGTTTCTTCAGGACTTCCGGAGAAACATTATTCCCGTCCTTATCTACGCAAAACCAAGGAGCCAATTGTGAATGCCAAATCAGGCAGTGACCAATGATAGCCATTTGATTGCTCTCACCAAAACTGACAAATTCATCTGCCTGCGCAAAATTATACTTATTTTCTTTCGGATGAATGACAGAAGACTTCATGCAGTTTTCCGCCACGAACACTTCAACGCTGCGACATCCTTACCGGAACTTTGATGTGTGTTCACTGACACGCCAATCAAAAACTTGTTTTTCAAAGCCTTTTTCAGCGAATTTCCATCTTTCGCAAAAACTTCTCCATAAGAAAAAGAAAACATCACTGTCAATAATAACAGAATTATTCGTTTGAGTTTCATACGTTATATTTTTGAGTAATAAACATTCTACTATCTTATCTATTCGCC
>OLVU01002326.1_pt1 | contig 9908 bp, 8 predicted proteins | sample 1673321 | NCBI WGS metagenome assembly OLVU01 (sample SAMEA3178942, study PRJEB25190) | human gut metagenome | biome: human gut; feature: human-associated habitat; material: faeces | place: Austria | collected 2013 | reverse complement strand
TCAGCCGCCGCGCGATCTGATTGACGTTGACACCAATCTTTTGCAGTTCGGCGGTTTGCGCCCGGATGTCGGTGGTGTCGATGTGGACAACATAACCGTCTATCAGCATCTTCCGGGCGTATGCAGAAAAATTCCGTGTGTGCAGCAGAGCCATCTTCTGCCGGATAAGTTCCCGTTCCTCCGGCGTCACGGGAACACGCAGAACAATTTTTCGGGTTCGGTTCGTCATAGTTTCACCTCGTTTCTTGGGGGGCTGGGGGTACTCCCCAGCAAGCATTTTTGCCGGGAGTGGCTACACTCCCTATGCTTGCTAAGTTACCTTTCCCCACTACTATGACACCACAACACCCCCGTTCTGCCCGCAAAATGCAAAAAAATAAGAGGACGCTTTTGCATCCTCTCAATGACTGTGCGTGGCAATCAGACACACGCCGGCACTTTTTCCTGTTCATGGATTCGCAAGGCACCGTCAATGGCACCTTCTACGATAGGTAAGTATTCTTCTGGGCAAAGCTGCAGCTTGTGGCTGACCCTCTGACGCTCCGCGCTTTCTTCCCGCATGAGTTCCGGGTTGAAGTATCGCTCCACAGGTAAGCCACAGATTTTAATAAGCTGAATCACCACCGGCAGGCTGGGCAGCGTGCCTTCGTTCTCGATATTCGCAAGATACCGGCTGTCACAATGTATCATGTCAGCCAGCGCACTGCGGGAAAGCTGCTTTGCCTTTCGTGCTGCCTTGACATCCGCGCCGAACGTTTCAAAGCCGGGACAGTCCTCAATTTTCGCCATTCTGCATCACCCATATACATTTTATAGTTCATGGGCGATTGGTGAAATGATGTAAAATGTATAACACTCAAACTTTATTGTTCACACTTTGTTTTAGTTGATTTTGGGGTTATCCAATGTTATTCTATTTATGGATTGTATGCTTTTTTGAAGGGCAGGTGTTTTCATGTACAATCATCAGCTGGAAACCTTCATCCGTGTGGCGGATGCAGGCAGCTTCAACAAGGCGGCAGAGGAAAGCTACATCACGCCAACGGCCATCATCAAGCAGATCATCAATGAACTGCCGCTGACGCTGGAGTGTGAGCTGCTGGATGTCATCGAAGGAAGCCTGTACCTCGGCGAGATCAAGAACGTCAGCATGGACGAAAGCATTCTGGGCGAGGATGGCGAACTTGACCTCACCAAATTTGTCCCCATCACCTATGACCCCATCCATCACGGCTACTATCCGCTGGGCCAGCGGGTCGGCAATGCGTTTGCCGATGGCGCAAAACTGAAGTAATTCAAACGCAAAAGAGAGTATCAAAAGGAGAATGTTTGTATGAAAGCATTGCTCATCAACGGCAGTCCGCGGCCCAACGGCTGCACCTTTACGGCCCTGACCGAACTGGCAAATACGCTGGAAGCCGAGGGCATTGAAACCGAGATCGTCCATGTGGGCAACAAGGACATCCGGGGCTGCATCGCCTGCCGCCGCTGCCACAGCACCGGCTCCAACAAGTGCGTCTTTGATGATATTGTCAACGAAGTAGCCCCCAAGTTGGCTGAAGCCGATGCCTTTGTCATTGGCGCACCGGTGTACTTTGGTTCCCCGGCAGGCGGCGCGATCTCCTTTATGGACCGCCTGTTCTTCAGTACCCTGAACATCGACAAGACCATGAAAGTGGGTGCTTCGGTCGTGACCTGTCGGCGCGGCGGCAACACTGCTTCCTACGATGTGCTGAACAAATATTTTACCATGTGTGGGATGCCAGTGGCCAGCAGCCAGTATTGGAACATGGTCTACGGCGGCTCTGCCGAGGAGGTCAAAAAAGATGCCGAGGGCTTGCAGACCATGCGCACCCTTGGCCGCAACATGGCCTTTTTGATGAAGAGTATCCAGATAGGCAAGCAACAGATCGGCCTGCCCGAAAAAGAACCTGCTATCTTCACAAACTTCCATCATTGAGGAAGTGTTCCATATTCTTTCTTTGTTGCAGGGAAAGCCGGGACGGAAACGTCCCGGCTTTCCCATTTCCCTGATTTTTGCGAGGTGATTTTATGCGCAGCGTGATTTTCGCGGTTTCCACCGCTTTGACCGTTTTATTATCCGCCTGCACCGGGGCGGCATCCTCTGTGCCAGTCAATACGGTTTCTTCGGTTTCGACCAGCACATCCATCCCGACCTCGTCCGAAGTGGATTCGGCTGTTTCGGAGAGTGCTTCTTCGGAAACCGGAAACATCCAGACTGGGCTTGTCCGGGAGCAGACATTGGACAGCACTGAGGGGCTCATCCATTACAGCTACTACCTGCCGGAGGATTACGACCCCACCCGGAAGTACCCCATGATGGTGGTCATGCCCGGCTATAACATGATGTGGTTCGGGGAATCTTCCTCCGGCAGCAATCTGGACTGGACGGGGTTCACCAGCTGGACGAACCTTGGACAGGATATGATCGTAGTGTCTGCCCAGTTCACCGGCTGGGGCGACACTTCGGCGCGGCAGGCCATCGCTCTGACGGAGTATTTTATCAATCACTTTGCCGTAGATACCGCCCGCATTTACGCCGCAGGCTACTCGGCTGGCGGCGAAACCATGTCGCGGGCAGTTGCCATGCGGCCTGACCTGTATGCAGCTTATCTGCATGGAGCATCCCAGTGGGACGGCGGTTTTGCGCCCATTGCAGAAAACGGCGTGGCGGTCTACATCTACATGGCGCAGGGCGATGAATACTACGGTGTGCAGAAAGCACGGGATGCCTACAACGGTCTGCACGATGCTTACGCCGCCGCAGACTGGACGGATGAACAAATCGACACCGTGCTGCAAATGCAGACCCCGGACAACGCCTTTTTCGATGCGCAGGGGCTTCACGTCTACCATGCTGCCGCAAATGTTGTCTTTGATGATGCCGATATTCTGAACTGGATCGTTTCCAAACACAAGTGATAGGAGAGAAATTTTGAACCGACGGCAATTCACAAAACTTCTGGCGGGTGCAGGGCTGCTTCTGGCAGGCTGCCGGGCAGGTGCTGCACCCAGTTCCTCCACCCCGGAAAGAAAGGATTCCATGCAAACGACCACCCAAACTTATACCCGCACCACGCCCATCGAAACCGTACGGAATGATCCGGTTTTCGGTGATTATGGGCGGCTGATCTTCCCTGTGGAACGCTCTTATTACAGCGGCGACACGCTGGAGCAGCTGCATCTTACCTACTATAACAACATCGACCCGGACGAAACAGTGGACATCTGCAACACCCTGCGCCAGCGTGCAGCGGACGGGCAGACCATCTTTTACGATATTTACACCGAGGACGAAAAAGCCGCTGACCCGGACAAAGCTGACACCGGCTTATTCTACTTCAAGGGTAATCCCGGCGCAAAATTTTCCATCTGCAACGCAGGCGGTGCGTTTGCGTATGTGGGGGCCATGCAGGACAGCTTTCCTCATGCACTGGAACTTTCCCGCAAGGAGTACAACGCTTTTGCGCTCATCTACCGCCCCGGCGCACAGACCGCCTGCGAAGATCTGGCACGGGCCATTGCCTTTGTCTTTACCCATGCGGAGGAACTGGAAGTAGACACCAGCGGCTACTCCCTCTGGGGCGGTTCTGCCGGGGCACGGATGGCGGCGTGGCTGGGCAGCTACGGCACGGCATCCTTCGGTGAACGGGCGTATCCGCAGCCGGGAGCCGTCATCATGCAGTACACCGGGCTGGGGGAAGTCTACGGCAACGAGCCGCCCACTTATGCCTGTGTGGGTGACCGGGACTCCATCGCAGACGAACGCGTGATGCGCTGGCGCATTGAAACCATCCGCTCTCAGGGCACCCCTGCCGAGATCGAAGTCTTTCCGGGCCTTGCCCACGGTTTTGGCTTGGGCACCGGCACCTCTGCCGAAGGCTGGCTCGATCATGCCGTAGCGTTCTGGGAAGAAAACACCTGAAACCGTGAGGAAACTGTTATGACGAAAAAATGGACTGCACTGCTTCTCGCGGCAGTACTTGCTGTCGGCCTTTCGGCCTGCGACACCAGCCGCGCAGAAGCCCCCGGCAGCAATTTGGAAAGCGGAGTTTCCGCCATCGAGGATGCTATGACGAAACGAAATGAAACCGAAAGCAGCTCGTTCCCGGCAGGCAGCGACCTGCGCATCGGCACTTCTGCCGACACCGTTGCAACGCCGGATGATTTCCCGGCAGCATACAACTACGGCACTGGAAAAATCGAGGATTATTCCCGTACCGCCATGCTGCAAAAGATGCCGGAACCAGTGGACAATGCGACCGTGCTGAACACCTCGGCAGATCCTAACCATATTCAGGCGTTGTACCTGTGGGAAGAAGGCAACGTTCCGGCTAAAACGCAGTTTACCGCTGCAATGACCGGTTATTTTGACAACTGGGATTTCCGCCCCTATGTGACGGCAATTCCCGTCCGCACCGGAGTACAACCGAAAGGTGCTGTGGTGTTGATGGCAGGCGGTGCGTATCAGTTTCGTGGAAACTATACCGATTCTCTGCCCACGGCAGCGGCTCTACGGGAGCTGGGCTTCCAGACCTTCATCGTAGATTACCGTCTGTCGCCCTACACGCAGGAGGAAGGCGCGCTGGATGTAGCGCGGGCTGTCCGCTTTGTGCGGCAGAATGCGGATGTTTACGGCATTGACCCTGACGATATTGCAGTTATGGGCTTTTCCGCAGGCGGCATTCAGGCGGGCGAATTTCTGATGCACTACGATGAAGATGTCAACGGCACTGCTCTGGATGAAAGCTATGTACCCGATGCGCTGGATGCTGTTCCGGCTCACGCTTCGGCGGCGGGCATGATCTATTCGTTCTATGGGCGGCTCAGCGTGGGCAACATGGACCCGGACTGGCTGGCCGAGGGTGATCTGCCGCCAACATTCTACGTTTACGGCACGGAGGACCCCTTCTACCGCCAATTCCAGCAGCAGTATGATGTGATTCGGAATATGGGCATTTCCACCGGACGCATCGTGCTGAATGGCTGGCCCCACGGCTTTGGCTCGGATGGCGGCTGGGTGAACGATTACGCCGCATGGCTGGAAAGTGTTTTTGCAAATAAGGAGGAATTTTAACATGAAGTATCGTACTTTGGACAGCGACCTGACCGTTTCTGCTGTTGGTCTGGGCTGTATGGGCATGAGCCATGCCTACGGCGCACCTGCCAACAAGAAGGAAATGACCGAACTGCTGGCGCAGGCCGTGGGTATGGGTTATACGTTCTTTGACACCGCCGAAGTCTACGGCACACCGGATAATCCCCACGACAACGAGGAACTGGTGGGTGCTGCCCTGAAACCCTACCGAGATAAAATCGTTCTGGCGACCAAGTTCGGCATCCATTTTGACATGACCAGTACGGCAGTCAACAAGCCGCTGGTGCCGGATTCCCGCCCGGAAGTTATCCGTGCATCGGTAGATGCCTCCCTCAAGCGGCTGGGCACCGACCATATTGACCTGTATTATCAGCATCGGCTTGACCCCAAGGTACCCATTGAGGAAGTGGCCGGTGTAATGGCTGACCTGATTCGGGAGGGCAAGATCACTCACTGGGGCCTTTCGGAAGCCACCGAGGAGACCATCCGCCGAGCACACGCAGTCTGCCCGGTAACGGCCATCCAGAACCGTTACTCCATGATGGCCCGCTGGTACGAAAGCCTGTTCCCGGTTCTGGAAGAACTGCACATTGGTTATGTGGCATTCTCGCCGCTTGCAAACGGTTTTCTCTCCGGCAAATACGATAAGACTTCCAAGTTTGAAGCAGGCACGGACTACCGCAGCGTCATGCCGCAGTTCCAGCCAGACAGCATTGACCAGAACCGCGCCCTGCTGGAACTGTTACACCGTCTTGCCGCCGAGAAAAATGCAACACCTGCCCAGATCTCACTGGCGTGGATGCTGTGCAAAAAGCCTTATATCGTACCAATCCCCGGCACCCGGAAACTTAACCGTTTACAGGAAAACGCCGGTGCAGCGGATATTGTGCTGTCTGCCGCAGAAGTGGCGCTGATTGACGAAGCACTGGCGCACATGGAAATGTCGCATGTGTTTGGCGGGAGCCGCATTGTGAAAGAGTAAGACAGCAGCTTTGACGATGAGCTTCAATAGATCATGCGGAGGTAATTGTTTTTGATAATGAAGAAAGCAAATGGTATGAACCTTTGAGTACTAACAGGTGAACAAAACGGAGATTCTGCTCAGGGGGTCAAACGGTTATAATGAAACCAGAAAGAGTTCCAGCGCGGCAGGGAGCGGAAAAGCAGGATTCCGCTCCCCGATCTGGAACAAATCTAAAAAGAAAAGGAGAACACGATTATGGCAAGTAAGTACGATGGTCTTGCCCGCATCATCATCCAGAATGTCGGCGGAAAAGACAACATTATCTCTCTGACCCACTGCATCACCCGACTGCGTTTCACGCTGAATGATGAGAGCAAGGCACAGACAGAAATTCTGAAAGAGACCGATGGCATCGCTTCGGTCATCCAGAAGGGCGGTCAGTATCAGATCGTCATCGGCAATGAGGTCAGCGATGTGTACGATGCCGTGTGTGCTGTGGGGCACATCAAGCCCGGCGGTGCCGTGGACGAAGATGGTACAGCTGTTGCTGAAGCAGCTCCTGCGGCCAAGAAAAAGCAGAATCCGTTCGATGCCTTTATCAGTATCGTGACCAGCGTATTCACCCCCTGTCTGGGTGTGCTGGCAGCCTGCGGCATCATTAAGGGTGTGCTGGCCATGCTGGTAGCTGCCGGTGTGCTGGACGGTGCAGGCTCTACTTACAACATCCTCTACTCGCTGGGCGACTGCTTCTTCTACTTCATGCCTATCCTGCTGGCCTACACTGCCTCCAAGAAGTTTGGTCTGCCGGAGCTGGAAGGTATGACGATCGGTGCCGCTATCCTGTACCCCTATCTGCTGGGTTCCAGCACCATGGTGCATGACAGCCTGTTCGGTATCCCGGTGGTGATGCCCGCAACCGGTGATTATACTTCCAGCGTCATCCCCATCATCTGCTCCATTGCGTTCGCAGCATGGTTTGAAAAGCTGTATGCAAAGCACATTCCCAGCAGCATCAAGCTGTTTGCCGTGCCGCTCATCACCTGCGGCGTGACCTTCTGCCTGACGCTGTGGGTCATCGGCCCGGTCACTTCCATTGCCGCACAGGGTCTGAGCGCAGTCTTTACCTTCCTGAACAGCATCAGCTCCGTTCTGCTGGGTGCTGTGGTCGGCGGTCTGTGGCAGGTGCTGGTCATGTTCGGTCTGCACTGGGCACTGGTTCCGCTGGGTATCAACGATGTCAGCGTCAACGGCTTCACCTTCATCCTCGCCGGTATGCTGGGCACCACCTTTGCACAGACCGGTGCCGTGGTTGCTATCTGGATCAAGTCTAAGAACAAGAAGCTCAAGAGCCTCTGCCCGCCGGCCTTCATCTCTGCCATTGCCGGTGTGACCGAACCCGCTATCTACGGTATCACTCTGCCGAAGAAGACCCCCTTCATTATCACCTGTGTGGTTTCTGCCATCGGCGGCGGTGTGCTGGGCGCACTGAACACCGTGCAGTACAACATCGGCGCACTGGGTATCTTCTCGTGGCCTTCCTTCGTGAACACCGCTACCAACGATGTCAGCGGTATGATCGCAGCGGTCGTGGTTTCTCTGGCCTGCACCGTTGCAGCCTTTGTTGCCGTTCTGGTAACTTATAAGGACGAAAAATAATTCCCCATTCAGGCACCCCTAGTTATCCGTCATAGGAGCTTCACAGGTGCCGGAACAGAATCCTCTGTTCCAATCACGGAAGTGGAACATCTTGACCGGCCTGCGGGGAAAGATGTTCCGCTTTTTGCTTAAAAATAAGTCAACAAAGGAGTATTGCTATGAAACCGATTCAATTCCCGGAAAACTTCCTCTGGGGCGGTGCAACAGCCGCAAATCAGTGCGAGGGTGCCTACAACGAAGATGGCAAGGGGTTGTCCATTCAGGACATCATGCCCCACGGCATCAAGGGCGAACCAACCGCAGAGCCGACCCCCGACAACATGAAGCTGGTGGCGATTGACTTTTACCACCATTATAAGGCGGACATCAAGCTCTTTGCAGAAATGGGTTTTAAGGTGTTCCGCTTTTCGATGGCATGGAGCCGAATTTTCCCGAATGGCGATGACACTACGCCCAACGAAAAGGGCTTGCAATTCTATGACAATGTGATCGCCGAGTGCGAAAAGTACGGCATTGAGCCGCTGGTTACCATCAGCCATTACGAAACGCCGCTGAATCTGGCAAAAGAATACGATGGCTGGCACAGCCGTAAACTCATCGACTTTTATCTGAACTTCTGCAAGGTGTTGTTTGCACGGTATAAGGGCAGAGTGAAATACTGGTTGACCTTCAACGAGATCAACTCCATCCTGCATTCTCCGCTGATGAGCGGCGGCATTATGACCCCGATGGACAAGCTGACCCAGCAGGACTTGTATCAGGCCATTCACCACGAACTGGTAGCCTCGGCCAAGGCGGTCAAGTTAGCACATGAAATGATGCCCGGTGCTATGGTGGGCTGCATGATTCTCGCCATGCCTACCTATCCGCTGACCCCGAACCCGGACGATGTGCTTGCCGCCCTGAAAACCGAACAGAAAAACTACTTCTTCGGCGATGTGCAGGCCCGTGGCTATTACCCGAAGTATCTGAACGATTATCTGGACGAACAGGGCGTTCATATCCAGATGAAACCGGGCGATGAAGAAGCCCTGAAGAACACCGTAGACTTCATTTCGTTCAGCTATTATGTCAGTGCCTGCGAAACGACAAAACCCTATACCCCCGGCGAAGGCAACCTGCTGGGCGGTGCCAAGAACCCTTACCTGAAAGAAAGCGAGTGGGGCTGGCAGATCGACCCGGTGGGGCTGCGCGTTGTTCTGAACGAATACTATGACCGCTACCAGAAGCCTCTGTTCATTGTAGAAAACGGTCTGGGTGCCGTGGACAAGCTGGTGCCGGACGGCAAGGGCAGCTATACCGTCCACGATGATTACCGCATCGACTATATGCGCCGCCACCTCATTGAGGTGGGCAACGCCCTCCGGGACGGTGTGGACATCATGGGCTACACCAGCTGGGGCTGTATTGACCTCGTAAGCGCGTCTACGGCACAGTTGAAAAAACGGTATGGCTTTATCTATGTAGACCGCAACGATGACGGCACCGGTACGCTGGAACGCTACAAAAAGGATTCCTTTTACTGGTATCAGAATGTCATCAAAACCAACGGCGTGTGCCTGAATGAACAAGGGTAAAGGATAAGCGATATACTACTTTTGAATGGAGATTTGCCGTGAGTGCTACTAAATGGGTTTTATGTCCCATTTGCAATCGAAAAACACGAATAAAAGTTCGAGAAGACACCATTTTGGAGGATTTTCCTTTATATTGTCCGAAATGTCATCGAGAAACACTGATTGCAGTGCATAAACAAAAAATCATTATACTGAAAGAGCCTGATTCCTAATCACAGAGCCGATAGTCCGCCATATACGTGGGTTGTCGGCTCTTTTGCTTTTAGCAAATCAACCCCCGGACAGAACCCATCAGCCCAAAAGCGATTTGGCGGCTCTAGGAGGATGCCGCCATGCGCCTGATATTCTATCGACCGTTCAATCTTGACCTATCAAAAAAAGCCTTGCTCCCGCACAGGGTCAGCAGGGCTTTTACTATGTACTATACAATGTAGCTGCTACGCATTTCACACTGCCATTATGCCCGGTTGGCCGTTTTCGGTTTGCTGGGCTTTTCTGTTGCCACCTGAAAATCTGCCTGCTTCAAAAAATATTTTTGGAAATTTTCAAAAAAGCGGGCAGAATCGGGTGTTTCAGGTGTCATATTAGCGGA
>OLVU01002318.1_pt1 | contig 9930 bp, 10 predicted proteins | sample 1673321 | NCBI WGS metagenome assembly OLVU01 (sample SAMEA3178942, study PRJEB25190) | human gut metagenome | biome: human gut; feature: human-associated habitat; material: faeces | place: Austria | collected 2013 | reverse complement strand
TATGACATTTTTAAATGGTATACAGCCAATAACATCAACATTTTGTACAGTTATCGGTGAACCTAACAAGGGAACATTTTTATCTCTTACAAGACAGGTAATTTGTTTCATTCCTTTAATGTTGGTTCTTCCAATTATATTTACAACAATTTAGACAGTGATGAGCAGGCCTTCTGGGATAAATTGGATTATGTATGTTGTTTGTATCTGATAAGTGGAGAAGATGCGGTTAGCACCAGTGGGATGATCATACCGGACTATGAAATTAGCTATGCTCCGCTATCTTTAGAGCGAGCAGTGGAAATCTTTTTAATGTTTAATTATTCCAATCCACAGTATTATTTTATCAATGGCGGATATGCGTATATTGAGCCAAGTAGTATTCTTTTACCGACATTTTATCAGGAGTTCCAGAGTGGAAGTGAGCGCAGTAAGGCAACACAGGCAATGAAGAATCAGATCACATCCTGTGAGAGTGCAATTGCGGCAGCGGGAAATGCAGAGCAGAAAGCAAAAGTGGCTCATGATTACATAGTAAAAAAAGTGGAGTATGATGATAATTATCTGACAAATCCGGAAAATCCATTCCATCAGAGTGCATATAGTGTATTCTGCGATGATCACAGTGTTTGCGCAGGTTATACAAAAGCATTTGAAATATTGATGAATGGAGCCGGAATTGATACCATAGCAGTTCTCAGCACGGACCATGCATGGAACATGATAAAGATCAATGATTCCTGGTATCACATGGACTGTACCTGGGACGACATGGATGGCTATAGCGGATATGCGATGATCTACAATTTCTTTAACCGAAGCGAGGCTGTCATAAGATCAGATGGTACTCATGAGATCGAATCCATGTTTAACGGAAAACTTCCGGCAAGTACCTTAGATTCCGGTGCAGGAAATACCAGTATTGGAAAATGTGCAACACCGTCTAAGAAAACCGCTGCACCGGAGATTACCTGTAAAGCAGTACAAAATGGGGTACAGGTTACCATAAACAGTGCAACTCCAAATACGGAGATTTATTATACAGTGAATGGGCAGGACGCATTCTCTTCCTATACAAAGAGTCAGCGTTATAAACAACCGTTTATCATATCCAAAGAAACAAGTATTAAGGCAATTGCCGTAAAGGATACCTACTGGAACAGTGACCAGACCGAAAAAACAGTAGATGGAAGAATCTATACTGTAAACTTTAAGTCAAATGGTGGCAGCAGTGTTTCCAAACAATATGTGCAGCATAACAAGACCATCAAGAAGTCGTCAAATCCAAAGCGGAGCAAGTATACTTTCGTTGGTTGGTATTCAGATTCAAAACTGACCAAAGCATGGGATTTTAATACAAAGATCACATCCGGTAAAACATTGTATGCAAAGTGGAAAAAGATCAGCTTAAAGAAGGCAGTGATTTCAAAAGTGAAGAATGTTTCCGGTAAAAAGATAAAGGTTACCGTGAAAAAAGTAAGCGGGGCAGACGGATATCAGATCCAGTATTCTACAAAGTCCAACATGAAATCTGCAAAGACCGTGACCTCAAGTAAGACAACGACGACGATTTCAAAGCTTTCTAAGGGCAAAAAATATTACGTTCGTGTCAAAGCCTATAAGAAAGATTCTACCGGTAAAAAGGTAGCCGGAAAATGGAGTAAGGTAAAGAATCTTAAAGTAAGCAAATAAAAGCGATAAATTTTTAGAGATATTGTGCCGAAATAAATAGTAGGTAAAAGGATTTACCAAATCATAAGATCAGGGAGGAATCAATATGAACACAAACACAGTGGCACAATCTGACTATGCAGCAAATGCATATACGGAAAACGTGCAGCAGACAACGAAAAAGTCAGCCGTTACGAATGGAAAGACCATTGGAGATCCACAGTTGAGCGAAAAGGCTCAGAAGTATTATGAGCAGTTGAAAAAGAAATTTTCCAATATGGATTTTATTCTGGTCAGTGCTGACAAAAAAGAAGAGGCACAGGCAAACGCAGCACAGTATGCGAATGCAAATCACACTGTCGTACTGATCGACACGGACAAGATCGAGAAAATGGCAGAGGATGAAGCCTATCGTAAAAAATACGAAGGGATCATCAGTGGAGCGCAGACGCAGCTTGCACAGATCAAAAACGGACTTGGAAGTAATGCATCCCATGTGAAAGGATATGGGATCAAGATCAATGACAATGGAACCGCATCTTTGTTTGCCGTGATAGACAAATCCTTAGCTGCCCAGAAAGAGAGAATCGCCAAAAACGCAAAAACGCGTGCAGAGGAGAAGAAAGCAGCTGAGAAAAAGGCAGACAAAAAGAAAACGGAAGAAAAGCAGGAATTGAAAAATGACAAGAGCAAAAAGGCGGAGGAAAAAGAAGACTACGTTACCGTTACCGCTTCCAGTGTGGAGGAATTGCTCAAAAAGATCAATGATACCATTTATGACAGCATGAGTGATCATGTGAAGACACCGCAGGAACAGCTCTTGGGTCAGCATATCAATTTTTCTGCATAAAAAAACAGTTTTTCCATATGCTATCCGAAAAAGAAGGAAGGTTACAGAATGGCGAAACGAAAAGAGACAGAATGTGCTGTTGGAAACAGACAGGATGAAGAAGAAATATTAAAGACTTATCAGACTGAAGATTATGACTATCTTGCGAATTCGGCAACCGGAATGGATTGTACGGGACTGATGCACCGGACACCTTCCAATGAGAATGAGATGGAGTCTTATCAGGAGGTCTACCAGTATCTTCCACCGAACGTTCGGGTAGATGCAATGGATGGAAAAGACAGTCACAAATAGCAGGGAGGGCAGATTTGCCCTCTCTGTTTGTATTAGATGAAGTGCAATGCTTGCAAAGCCCTAAAAAAGAGTATAGAATGAATGAGGATTTGTGAAATGGAAACAGTATTACAGTGAGGAGAAAAAATTTATGTATGGTTTTGGTGAATTAATTAGTGTTTTGAAGAAAAATCCGAAGACGATCGTCTTTACAGAGGGAACCGATCCTCGTATCTTAGAGGCATCTTCCCGCTTACTGGCAAGTAACTTTCTTCATCCGATCCTGATAGGAAATGAGGACGAGATTTATAAAGGGGCAGAGGAAAGTGGATTTAATATCCGCGGAGCAGAGATCATTGACCCTGAAAAATTTGACCGTATGGATGAGATGGTAGACTTATTCTGCGAGCTTCGTAAAAGCAAAGGTGTTACAAAAGAGCAGGCACGTCAGACCCTGTCACATGCTAACTATTTTGGAACGATGTTAGTAAAAATGGGAGTGGCAGATTCACTCTTAGGTGGTGCAACCTATTCAACAGCAGATACCGTGCGTCCGGCATTACAGTTGATCAAGACAAAGCCGGAAAACAAGATCGTATCATCCTGCTTTATTTTAGTACGTCCGAGAGCTACCGGTGAAAACGAGCTGTTAGCAATGGGTGACTGTGCAATTAACATTACACCAAATGAAGAAGAGTTAGTAGAGATCGCACATGAGACAGCAAACTGTGCAAGAATCTTTGGTTTAGAGCCGGAAGTTGCATTCTTAAGCTACTCTACATTTGGTTCCGGTTCCGGCGAGACCGTAGACAAGATGCGTAACGCAGCCGAGATGACCAAGAAAGCATATCCGGAGCTTCCGATTGCAGGAGAGTTACAGTTCGATGCAGCAGTATCTCCAAGAGTGGCTCGCACAAAATGCCCGAATGACCCGGTTGCAGGACATGCCAATACCTTTATTTTCCCGGACATCAATGCCGGAAATATTGGTTACAAAATTGCACAGCGTCTTGGTAACTTTGAAGCCTATGGACCAATCTTATTAGGATTAAATGCACCGGTGAACGACTTATCCAGAGGATGTAATGCAGCAGAGGTATATTCCATGGCAATCATTACTGCAGCGTTAGCATAAAACAACAGATATTCTACCCTTTGGGGTTATAAACGAAATGCTTTAGATTATTTTATGATTTTCAGTATAGTAAGGTGCCCACATATAAGCAGGAGATAAAGGTGCAATGAGAATTACTGACAGAGAAGCAAAGTTCAAAGAACTGAAAGAACAAAGTGATAGCAGAAAATATAAAGATGAGAAACAAAAGAATCTGTTAGCAAATAAAGTTGTTTTTATCGGCTTTTTGGTAACAGAAGTTGCTATGCTTGTGAATCTTGTTGCCTGTATTCAGGATTTTGGTAACTCGGTTTTGGCAATGAGCGGCCTGATCATTGATATCATAGGAATTTTTGCGATTATCGTTACTTATCTTAAAGATAGGGAAAGTGGAGTGATGTTCCGGCTGGGAATGATCCAATTTGTGATTATGTATCTGATCGTGGTCATTGAAAATGGGAATGACTGTATGATGTTTATTCCAATGCCATTGTTAGTTACTGTGATGATGTATAGTCAGCCAAAAAGTACAAAGGTGTTCTGCTGCTTGCTGGCTGTAGTGGATGCGTTAAGATTTATGTTACTATTAACAGGAGTTATTCATTCGTCAAACACAATGAATGAGGAAAGAATGGTATCGGGCCTGGTTCTTGTAACATTACTCGCAATTTATCAGAGCACAAAAGTGTTATGGATTTAGCCGGGATAGTGTGGGAGCAGTACAGGATGAAGAGCAGATACAGAAGCTGATGATGGAGGATATCCTTGAAATTGTCAAAGGTGTTCAGAGTCAGACGAGAGAGGCAAATCATCTGTTAGATCATTTATATTCATCAGCTGAAAGCATAAGCGATAGTGTCAGTGGTATTACGATAGGAACACAAAGTACAGCAGAGAGTATTCAGAATCAGACAGAAATGACACACAGTATTCAGAATGCGATTGAGAGCGCAGCAGGAGCAACAAAAGAGGCAGTCGATAAGACAGAAGATTCCATGAAAGCTGTGAGTCATAATTTAGAGGTGATGAAGCAGCTTGACATCCAGGCAAATAGCATTTCTAAAACAAATGAAGTAGTTGTTGCAGCTATGGAGAAGCTTAGTGATAAGACAAAAAATGTTAGAAATATTACAGATTTAATCTTAGGCATTTCCGGTCAGACAAATCTTTTGGCACTAAATGCATCCATTGAGGCTGCCAGAGCAGGGGAAGCAGGAAAAGGATTTGCTGTTGTTGCAGATGAGATTCGTCAGTTAGCGGATCAGACAAAAGATGCAACAGAAAATATCACGGCTATTGTAGATGAATTGAATGAATTTTCCAATGAGGCTTCGGACGCTATACGGAAATCTTTAGATGCAACGGAAAGCCAGACGGGACTTATAGAAGAGGCATCCGATGGTTTTATCGTAATAGATGGAAACATGAAGCAGCTAACAATGCAGATGAACAATATCAATGAAAAAATAGAGGCATTGAAAATATCTAACAATATGATTGTAGAAAGCATTATGCAGTTATCTACAGTAAGCGGAGAGATTACGGCAAGTAGTGTGGCAGCGTCAGAAATAACGGATAATAATAAGAGTAACTCCAAGGATGCAAAAGAGATGTTGCAGAAAGTACTGGACTTTTCCCATCAATTGGATAAGTATATGAAAGATTAGTCAGAATCATGAAGTTCCCCCCTTGTGTTAGACAGTTTAAGTCTAACATAAGGGGGGATTTTTTGTCCATACCACGGATGCTTCAAAGAAAGATGACTATGTTGTTGATTATGTGGAATTTGAAGACAACGAACTGCCTTTTATACGGGACGCATTAGAAGTAGATAATCATGGAAAACGCTGTGTCATGGAGGTGGCACAGCATATCGGAAATCATGTGGTAAGATGTATTCTTTTAGCATCCGGAGAGGGATTGCAAAAGGATATGGAGGATATTGCAACCGGAAGCGGGATTGAAGTTCCGGTTGGTAAAAAGACTTTAGGAAGATTGTTTAATGTTCTTGGCGAAACCATTGACAAAGGGGAAACATTAGAGCAGGAAACCCACTGGTGTATCCACCGGGATGCGCCGAGCTTTGAAGAACAGAGTCCGGCAGTGGAGGTATTAGAGACCGGAATTAAAGTGATCGACCTGTTAGCACCTTATGCCAAAGGTGGAAAGATCGGACTCTTTGGAGGAGCCAGAGCAATGTCAAGGCTACGTTATGGTAGGAAGCTATAGTTAAGAATATAGTGGAGATCAAAATAAGAAAAGGCCACACACTTTCCAAAATGGAAAGTATGTGGTCTTTTTAGTTTATAGATCCGATCATAAAATCCTATAGGATAGAATTTTATTTATTGCTGCGTCTCCAGATGTGCATCTTCTCAGCTTCTGCAATTAATTCATCTCTGAAATCAGGATGTGCAATGGAGATCAGTGCTTCTGCTCTTTCCCATGCAGACAGACCTTTTAAGTTTACGATACCATACTCTGTAACAACATAGTGTGTATTAGAACGTGTATCGGTAACGATAGATCCCTGTGTCAGGGTAGGTTTAATACGGGACTGCATTTTTCCATCCTTTGTAGTAAAGGTAGAAGAGCAGCAGATAAAGCTCTTACCGCCATTTGACAGGTAAGCACCAAGTACGAAGTCTAACTGTCCGCCGGCACCACTGATATGTTTGATACCTGAGGACTCAGAGCTGATCTGTCCGAATAAGTCGATATCCACCGCATTGTTGATAGACATGAAGTTGTCCAGTGCGGAGATAGAACGGATGTCATTTGTATAGCTTACAGGAGCACTCATCAGTTCCGGATTTTCGTCTAAGTAATCGTACATCTTCTTTGTTCCTGCACCAAAACCATAGGTCTGACGGAAACGGTCGATATTTTTCTTAGAACCATTGATCTTTCCGGCTTTTGCAATATCAACAAAAGCGTCTACATACATCTCAGTATGAACACCAAGGTCTTTTAAATCAGATTCTGCGATCAGAGAACCTACTGCGTTTGGCATACCACCGATACCAAGCTGTAAGCAGGCACCGTTTGGAATCTCGTCAACGATCAGTTTTGCAACTGCCTTATCAACATCTGTTGCCGGGCCGCCGCCACCAAGTTCACCGATCGGAGGATTGTCACCTTCTACAATGTAAGTAACATCAGAGATATGTACTCCGTTTTCAAAACCGCCGAGACAACGAGGCATATTCTCATTTACCTCTACGATGATCTTTTTAGAAGTCTCGCACATTGCAGTTAAATGGGAAGCATTTGGACCGAAGTTGAAGTATCCGTGCTTATCCATAGGTGCTACCATCAGCATAACAACGTCATCCGGCTGAATGGAGTCACGGTAGTAACGTGGCAGCTCGGAATAACGGATTGGTGAATAATAAGCGAATCCACGGCTGATATATTTACGCTCGATTCCTGACATATGCCATGAATTCCAGCAGAAATGCTCGCCTGCATCTTCACGTTCAAATACAGCTAAAGGCTTTAACAGAATACCGCCACGAAGTTTTACGTCCTTTAATTCGTCGGTACGTTTTGCGAGTGCTTTATCCAAAGCATCCGGAGTGCCGGTACACCAACCATAATCTACCCAATCGCCGGATTTGATAATCTTTACAGCTTCATCTGCAGATACAAGTTTCTGCTGATACTCTTTTTGAAAATCCATCTTAAGAACCCTCCTCTTTTTCTAAACATGAGATTGTTAAAATTTAAACATACATTAATTTTAACACGCAGAGAAGAATAGGTCAACTCTATGTGACGGTTCTTTTGCTTGAAAAATGCACAATCATGGTATAAGATAAAGAACTGATAAGAATCATAAAAAGAAATGCAAGAGGTTAAGTCATGAAAGAAGAAAAAAGAACGCAGATCATGCAAAAGACCGCAGTGGTCTGGTTTGGCGCACTGGTCTGCTGTGCATTGTGGGGAAGTGCGTTTCCATGCATTAAGATCGGCTATCAGATGTTTGAGATTGATGCCGCTGATACCGCGGCACAGATATTGTTTGCGGGATATCGTTTTACATTGGCGGGAATTCTGACCGTTCTTATAGGAAGTGTTTTAAATAAAGGATTTCTGATACCGAAAAAAGAGAGTTTGGAAAAGATTTTTAAATTATCCATGTTACAGACTGTCCTGCAGTATTTTTTCTTTTATGTAGGACTTGCAAATACCACCGGTGTGAAAGCTTCTATTATAGAAGGCGTGAATGTCTTTGTGGCAGTTCTCGTAGCGAGCCTTTTATTTCAACAGGAGAAGCTGACCGGGAAAAAAATCGTCGGTTGTCTGATCGGTTTTGCCGGAGTTGTCATTGTCAATTTAGGCAGCATGGATATGGGCTTCCGGCTGACCGGTGAGGGATTTATTTTCCTGTCTACCGTGGCATATGCATTTTCCTCTGTTTTTTTAAAAAGATATTCTAAGGATGAAAATCCGGTGCTGTTAAGCGGTTATCAGTTCATAACAGGAGGCATCATCATGTGTGTTATCGGACTGCTGATGGGTGGAAAGGTGCATGGATTTGCAGCGGCATCCACCGGCATGCTCGTCTATTTAGCAGTCGTTTCAGCGGTCGCCTATTCCCTGTGGGGAATCCTGTTAAAATATAATCCGGTGTCAAAGGTGGCAGTCTTTGGCTTTATGAATCCGGTGTTTGGAGTTATTTTATCGGCACTTCTCTTAGGGGAAGGCGCGCAGGCAGCAGGAGTAAAAAGTCTGATCGCACTGCTGCTCGTAAGTATTGGAATCTATGTGGTAAATAAAAAAGAAGGAGACAGCGTATGAGTGTAATAGTAACGTTAAAAAAAGGTGAGGGACGTACCGTAAAGGCAGGCGGTATGTGGATTTATGATAATGAGATCGAGTCCGTGTTAGGAAGCTATGAAAACGGAGATGTCGTGCTGGTGCATGACTTTGACGGCTATCCGATGGGAGTCGGTTTTATCAATGACCATTCTAAGATCCGTGTGCGGATGTTGAGCAGGGATGAGAATACGGTGATTGATGAAGCTTTTTGGATGAAACGTGTCAAACGTGCATGGGAGTACCGCAAAAAAGTGGTCGATACCTCAAGCTGTCGTCTGATCTTTGCAGAGGCAGATTTCTTCCCGGGGCTGGTAGTAGACAAGTTTGCGGATGTACTGGTGGTGCAGTCGAATGCATTGGGAATTGATCGCTGGAAACTTGTCATTGTGGGCTGCATCAAACAGTGCTTAGAGGAAGATGGGGTACACATCCGCGGCGTCTATGAGCGAAGTGATGCGAAAGTGCGCACCCAGGAAGGCATGGAGCGTATCAAAGGATTTATCGGAGAACCGTTTAATACCAATGTGGAAATTGTAGAAAATGGTGTGCTCTATGTGGTAGACATCAAAGAGGGACAAAAGACCGGATTTTTCTTAGACCAGAAATACAACCGTGCAGCAGTCGGACGGCTTTGTCAGGATGCGGATGTGTTAGACTGTTTTACACATACCGGTTCTTTTGCGTTAAACGCAGGACTTGGCGGAGCAAGAAGAGTGCTGGGAATTGATGCTTCTGACCTTGCGATCCATCAGGCAATGTTCAATGCGAGAATGAATGATCTGCAGGGAATCGTAAATTTTGCCTGCGGAGATGTATTTGATCTGCTTCCGGATTTTGAGAAAAAAGGCAAGCAGTTCGATGTGGTCATCCTAGACCCGCCTGCATTTACAAAATCCAGAAATTCCGTAAAAAATGCAGTCAAAGGTTACCGTGAGATCAATATGCGTGCTTTAAAACTCGTAAAAGACGGCGGCTATCTTGCCACCTGTTCCTGCTCACACTTTATGACCTACGAGCTGTTTACGGAAACGATCCGTCAGGCGGCTAAGAGTGCCCATAAGCGGCTGCGTCAGGTGGAATACCGTACACAGGCACCGGATCATCCGATCCTTTGGGCAGCGGACGAGAGTTATTATCTGAAGTTTTATATTTTTCAGGTTGTGGAGGAGATGTAGGGACGGATATTATTATCATGGAA
>OLVU01002313.1_pt1 | contig 9938 bp, 7 predicted proteins | sample 1673321 | NCBI WGS metagenome assembly OLVU01 (sample SAMEA3178942, study PRJEB25190) | human gut metagenome | biome: human gut; feature: human-associated habitat; material: faeces | place: Austria | collected 2013 | reverse complement strand
AAATGGCCGCCATTTCCACGAATCTCTGGTCAAAAGAGGTGCACTCTCCCCAGTATTCCGGGTTCTTCTCATCGGTTCCGGCCGTCAGGCCCTTGCGATAGATCTCTTCGAATTCCGGCTCTTTTCCGCCGCCTGCCCAGAAAGGCACCAGTCCCCATAAGGGGCGGGAAAATGCCTCCATCCATGTGGCACCGATGTCATAATGTGCCATGGTAACGCCCAGGGTCAGTCTCGCCTTTTCCTCACTGTAATAAGGCTTTAACGGCTCTAAGATAGATAACATACAGTCCTGAAAATCTTTTTTGTTATGTAAGTTCATGCAGTTAATCCCTCCAAAATAACAAACGTAGTAACTATATTCCTATATTAGAAATACTTCTTACAGAAGCCCAAACAGGATACCATACCGAAGATGTTTGTCGTAGAGCGTGAGATTTTCTTGAAAAGTGGTCTGGCAACAGGGCGAAAGCGAACACGATGTTCGCGTCAGCCGATCGTCGACATGGATGTCGACTGTAGGCGGGCCCGTCATAATGAGAAAAACTAAGCCACTTTTCTTTAGAAAATCCACACTCGGAGACCTTACATCAAGGCATGCGTATCTGTATGGGCTTCGTATGATATCAATTTAATATAATCTACCAGTACTCTCTCCAATCCTTCAGTAAACGGGTCAGTGCCTCCATGTAGAAGTAGTCTCCCCAGGAATTGCACTCATCCACGCCGTAATGATTACAGGTATTGTAAGGAGAATGATTTGAGTAAGTGCTGTGCAGCACCAGTCCGTTGGATTCCTTCGGATCCTTTACGGCATAGCCCACATAGACAGACCGCATGATCTGTTTTGCCAGTGTAATGTAATGCTCTGCTTCTTCCGGCTCCAGATATTTCGCCATTTCCAGCATACCACAAGCCGCGATGGAAGCGGAAGAGGAATCTCTCGGCTGGTCATCCCCGTCGGTGAATTCCAGATCCCAGTAAGGTACCAGATCTTTGGGCAGATGTGCCAGAAAATACTCTGTTACATGCCGGAACAAATCAATATATTCTTTTCTTCCGGTATAACGGTAAGCCAGTGCCATACCGTAGACACCCCAGGCCTGACCTCTCGCCCAGGCGGAACCGTCACGGTATCCCTGACAGGTGGCACCATGATCCGGTGCTCCCGTCTTCATATCAAAAAAGAAGGTATGCCAGGTAGAATAATCCTCACGGATCACATTGGCAACAGCGGTATGAATATGTTTCTCCGCAATGTCACGGTATTTCGGATCTCCAGTCTCATCGGATGCCCAGTACAACAGAGGCAGATTCAGTAAACAGTCAATGATCAGGTGGTAATTCTCCGGTGCATCCATGGGTCCCCATGCCTGAATAAACTCCCCTACCGGATGATATCTGGTGATGAGCTGGTCTGCTGCCTTGATGGCTGCTTCTCTGCCCTCTTTGCTGCCGGTCAGCTTATAAGCTGCCACGCAGGAAGGAGAATACAGAAATCCCATATCGTGATGATCTACTTCGATCTTATTGTCGATACGGTTCAGAAAGCTCTTTACCTGAACCTCACCCGCTTTTTTCAGGCGCTCATCCTGTGAATATTCGTATGCCAACCAGATCTCTCCGGTCCAAAAACCGCAGGTCCAGTGATTATTCGGAATGGGCTGGTAAAAACCGTTCTCACTGTATGCATTCTGGAACTGATCAGTAAATTCCGGCAGATCCCGGATTACCTGCTCCGTGGAAAACTGCAGAGCGTCTTTGATCTCCGCATCTGTGATCTGCGGATATTTCTTTTCGTCAAATGTTATCATAGTCTTATCCTTTACCTTATTATGCATTTTTATTATACAAGCCTGTGACATGGAACCGGCACAGGCTTGTGAAAATACATTGTTATCTGTTATCCCTTCAGTCCCGTAGAAGCAACACCTTCTACGAAGTATTTCTGCAATACCAGGAATACGATCAGTACCGGGATCAGTGACAATACCGATCCTGCCATGATCAGACCGTAATCGGAAGAGTACTGGCTGATGAACATTTTTAATCCCAGCTGAATGGTCTTCTTCTCCTGACTCTTTAAGTAGATCAGAGGTCCCAGATAGTCGTTCCAGGTCGCCACGAAGGTGAAGATCGTCAGTGTGGACAGTGCCGGTTTCGACAACGGCAGCATGATGCTTGCATAGATCCTGTACTCTCTCATACCGTCGATTCTGGCGGCTTCACACAGATCGTCGGGAATGCCTTCATAGAACTGCTTCATCATGAATACACCGAATGCGGAAAACGCCTGCAGGCAGATCATAGCAAGCAGCTTATCGTTCAGTCCCATTCTTCTCATCATGATGAACTGAGGTACCATGTATACCTGCCAGGGCATTGCGATGGTTGCGATGTATGCCAGGAACAATCCGTTCTTATGACGGAAGTCCAGTTTTGCAAAGGAATATGCTGCAAAGCTGCTGGTCAGTAACTGTAAGAAAGTAACGATCAATGTCAAGTATACCGTATTTCCCACGAATCTGCCAAAGGGAATCTTCGTCCAGATCTTCACGTAATTGTCCCACTTGGGGTTCGCAGGGATCCATACAAAAGGATTCATCTGGAATACTTCTCTGTCACTCTTGATGGATGCGGAAAGCATCCACAGGAAAGGAATGATCATGACCACTGCGATCAGAATGAGAATCGCATATACGATCACTTTGCCAAAAACGGCTTTTTTATGTGCTGATTTCATAATCTGTGCGCCTCCTAACGTTTTACCCTGCCGTACACTTCAATCTGACTCAGTGCCGGGAAGGGGGATGGATCTTCTGCTTTGATCAGGTTGCAAAGCTCCAGCCAGGTGATCTCTTTCTCGGGGATCGGCAGTACATGTGCCCTGCTGCTCTTCTCTAAGGGAAATTCCTGTTCACTGCCATCGGAAAACCGGATCGTTACCTGCTGCCACCAGTTGTCATGCGGGAAATCGGATCTGGTGTACAACACGATCCTGTCTGCCAGTACCGGTCTGCCGAAGTCCAGCTTCATAGCTGCATCATCCTGCATGTTGATTCCCCAGGATTCGTAGGGCCATTCTCCGTGGGAGCGGTTCGCCCGGACACCGTCAATGGCGTTTTTCGCTGCGAATACACTCTCGCCTCTGGTCTCCACATTGGCTGTCGCATGAGGATAACAGGGAACATCCATATGCTGATCCGCAGGATTCAGTGCCAGGTTCCGGTAAGCTGTGATTTCATCTTCTCTTGCGACTTCCGCATAGAGATAATGTTTATTTCCGGAAAATACCTTAGGGGACATGCTGATCCTTTTTTCCCCGAAGGGAACATAATAGGATACATTGTCGGTTATGTATACGAAAGCATCCCCAAGAGCATCATCCACCTGTAAATGTACATGTATATTTTTCTCATCGGTCTCCAGCACGATCCGGTCACCCTCTTCATAGGTATGGGTGCAGACCAGATCCACAAAATCCTCACCGCTGCTGACGCAGATGGTGTTGCTGTCCTTATCGAGAACCTTCAAAGCCAAGATTGCCATTATGCTTTCTCCCTCTTTGCCTGACCGCGGAACTGAATGATCGTTACGAACAGTACCATCAGGAACAGTACCATTGCTACAGAGCTGGAGTAGCCCAGATCCCAGTCAATAAATGCTTTCTGATAGATGTAGTATACAAGAACGGTTGCTGAAGTGGTTAACTCTCCGCTTCCACCGCCTGCCAGCATGATGGCGATATCGTACACCTTGAAGCAGTTGATGGTCAGCATGACGACTACGAAGAAGGTCGTGGAAGACAACTGCGGCCAGGTCACATAACGGAATTTCTGCCAGGTATTTGCACCGTCCAGACTGGCTGCCTCATACAGTTCAGAGGAGATTCCCTGTAAGCCTGCCAGGTAGATTACCATATAATAACCCATATATTTCCATACACTGAACAGAATCATGGAGAACAGTACCAGTCCGCCGGTGAACCACTGGGGAAGCTGATCCTGCGGTACATTGAAAACATTCAGCAGAATGTTGTTCACAGGTCCTTTGGAGGGGTGGAACAGCATTTTCCATACTGCGGTGATTGCTACCAGAGAAGCTACATATGGGAAAAAGGAAAGAGTTCTAAAAATGCCTCTTCCTATTACTTTCTGATTTAACACGATGGCCAGTGCCAGAGATGCGATCATGGTCAGAGGCACGGTACCGATACAATAAATAATGGTGTTTTTAAATGCTGCGATAAAGAAAGTATCTTTCCACAGTCTTGTAAAATTACTGATGCCTGCCCACTGGATCGGGTTACTCCCGTCCCACTTCATGAAAGCAAGGGCAAAGGCAAAAATAATGGGGATCAAAGTAAATACGCAGAAACCGATAAAGTTAGGTGCAATAAAGGAGTAGGCCACCAGATCTCTTTTGGTTTGACGGCTTAATTTCCGCATAACAATTCTCCTTTCAAACGCTTTTTGTGTCATCTTTTGCGTCTTTTTCTGATAAGAAAGGGGCCGTAGGTACGACCCCTTAAGTCTTATTCAACATTCAACAAACATTCAATACTTTTATAGAGAAGATCTTCATTACTGAGCCTGAAGGTCAGCTACCGCTTTATTCATTGCTGCAATACCATCATCAATGCTCATCTCACCAGTCATGATACTTCCATGATAGGAATCCAGAGCGGAGTTGATCTCAGATACATTGGGAGCGTAAGGAACTTCCAGATACAGGTTGGATACAGTCAGAGCCTCCTTGCTGGCTTCATCGGTGGGGAATCCTTCCAGACCGGAGATCATGTCTACTACTTCATCAGTCATCATTGCAGGGAAGTTACCACTGGAAGCCATAACTGCTGCGCCTTCTTCACCGCTTACCCATTTAACGAAATCCCAGGACGCATCGGGAGTATCACTTGCAGTGGTTACAGCCAGACCGGTGATGGTACCCAGAGTAGAACCGGGCTCTACGCCTTCTGCATGGGGATACTTAACGATACCCCAGTTACCGCACAGGCTGGAATCATATTCGCCGGACTTCAGGTTGGACATCATGGTTGCGATGAACCAGGAGCCCATGTTCATCATTGCTACGTCTCCACCGGAGAATGCTGCGGAATAATGTAAACCTTCGGTCTTCAGATCCGTGTACTTTCTGCATACACCGTCAGCTTCCTGATTCAGAACCATCTCATAGTAAGGTTTGAAGAAATCATAGTTTCCATCCAAAATAGTATGCTTACCATCCAGAACACCGAACAGCTGAACTGCACTTCTCCATGTGTGATAATGAGCACCGTATACCTGAGAGCCGAAGGTGGTATCGGTCATCTCTCTTGCCAGAGCATCGTACTCATCAAAGGTCATATCGTTGGTAGGATAAGCAACACCCTTGGCATCAAACAGATCCTTGTTATAGAACAATACCCAGAAGTCATTTCTGAAAGGCAGCTCATACAGGCTTCCGTCTACAGTTACCTGATCGGTAACACCTGCGTATTTGCTTAAATCCACGCCATCTTTGGAGATGTAATCATCCAGGGAAAGAATAGATCCCTTCTGTACCAGCGTTGCATATCCGGGTACATCCTTGACGGTTACTACATCGAAATCGGATCCGCTGCCGGAAAGCTCAGTTGCCAGAACGGTCATGTAATCGGTAGAACCAAGATCTACCATCTCAATAGTTACACCGGGATGAGATGCTTCATACGCGTCCTTAATGTCACCCCAGTACTGTGTGGTCTCCTGATCCCAGATAGCCCACTTTAAGGTAACTTCTTCTGCAGGTGCTGCTTCGGTGGAAGCTGCTGCAGCCTCAGTGGTTGCTGCTGCGGGTGCCTCACCGGTGGAAGCTGCTGTGCTGCCGTTATCGGAGCTGCCGCAGCCTGCAAGCATGGTAGTCATCATTGCTGCTGTCAGTACTAAACTTAATACTTTCTTTTTCATGTAAACCCTCCTGTTAATTTGATACTATGTTACGTCTGTTACGAATCCGTTGTTACCGGTTCCTTGACTGTAACTAAAGTATAACGAAAAAGATCTTTCCGTAACATGGAAAAATTTATAATATAATTCACATTCTTTTATAATTTTTTTATCTTTTTTCTAAAAGTGCTTTCGGAAGATGTAATATTTTATTTTAATATGCACTTTTTTTAGCATCTTGTTTTTTCAACTACCGTTTTTCTTTCGTTATGTTATACTGAAAGCATGAAAAAGACTGTTTATCACTCAAAAAGCATACGAAATCGCATATTGCTCTTCACTCTGAGCGCCATTTTGGGAATGTGTCTGTTGATCAGCCTGTTCAGTTATTACATATTCCGGCACTATCTGCAGAACACCCTGATCCAGTCCACGGAGACCAGCCTGCGCCTGTTGTCGGAGTCTATGGACAACAGTATGGATGAAGTCTACCGGTTGGTCAGATATTGCCAGACAGATTCCAATATTGCCAATTATATTGAACATAACCCCAATCCCGGCTCTGTCCTGTCCGTATCCACTTATGATTCCTTCTACGAGGAATGCAGCCGGAATTCTTCTTATAATTATATGCCCAGAATTGCCATTGTCTCACAGGAGCATTATCTGCAGGTGGTAACCGCAACGTACTCTTCTACCGCAGATCTTGCAACGCTGATTCCGGAGCTTCCTTATTATGAAGAATTACTGACTGCCGATGATTATGATTTTTCGCCCGGTATTGTATCCGATCCTTTTCACCGTGCGGGACGTAAAGTATTACCTGTGATCCGTCCCATTACCTACCAATACAATAACAGGCAGGCAGGATATCTGTTCATCGAAATATCCGCAGATCTGTTCACCATACCTTTGAAGGATTACAGTTGTCCGTCAGACAGCTTTCTCTATCTGTCCATTGCAGGACATACCTATATTTATGAAAACGGAGGCTTGCAGGAATTTACGCCCGAATATAGTATTCTGGATGACCTGAGCACATATTCTCTCACGGGCACCACACAGATTTCCAAAATCCACAGTGCTACCATGGGAGAACAGATTCTGGTCACCACTCCGTTAAATATGCCGGACTGCTACTTAAGTCAGAGTATTTCACATGCGGAGCGGACCAATCAGGCGGTTTTGTTCATGGGAATCCTTGCCTGCATCCTGATCGGCATTTTGTCTATCGGTGTCGTTCTGATGCTGTTGATGAATCGTATGATCACGGTACCTGTATCCAGGCTGCAGACACGGATGGTACGCATCGCCGGCGGAGACTTCTCCAGAGATCCCAGCGTGGAATGGGATCACGAACTGGGGGATATCGGACGGGGAATCAATGATCTGTCGGAAAATGTATCGGAACTTATGGAGAAACGACTGGAAGATGAGAAACAGAAACAGGATCTGGAATACAAGATGCTACAAAGCCAGATCAATCCTCATTTCCTGTATAATACACTGAACTCTATCAAATGGATGGCAACCATACAGGGGGCAACCGGTATCTCCGAGATGACCACCTCCCTGTCCCGTCTGTTAAAAAGTATTTCCAAAGGCACCAGCCTGTTGATCGATATCCGGGAAGAATTATCTCTGTTGGAGAACTATTTCACCATTCAGAGCTACCGCTACGGCGGCACCATTACCATGGACATTCAGGTGGATAATGAATCTCTGTACAACAGTGAGATTATCAAGTTTACATTGCAGCCTCTGGTGGAAAATGCAATTTTCCACGGTATCGAACCGAAGGGCTGTGCCGGACACATCCGGATACATGTCGGCTATGAGACATCGGACAACACCGAAAAGATCCGTATTGATGTCACAGATGACGGTGTAGGCATGACAGCGGATAAAGCTGCACAGGTATTACGCTCCAACGACGACAGTTCTGCGGATTTCTTCCGGGAAATCGGTGTCAGCAATGTGCATAAACGCTTACAATACCAATTTGGTGCAGAATATGGCATTACCATAGAAAGCAAAGAAGGGGAATATACGACGATGTCCATACACATACCGAATATTCCTCTGCATAACAATGAAACTGTTTCATCCGAAACTATTTCATCTGAAAACACTTAATCCGGACAGACATCTGTCCAGAACGGAGTTACTATGTATCAGCTTTTAATCGTAGATGATGAGCCTTTGGTTCAGGCGGGTATCCGCTCCATGCTGAACTGGAATGAATTAAATATCGAGATCTGCGGCACTGCCATGAACGGTCAGGCAGCTCTCAGGATCATCGAGGAAAAATCTCCTGAGATTGTGATCACGGATATCAAAATGCCCGTAATGAGCGGTCTGGATCTCGCAAAAGTATGTAGGGAACGCTATGGTGAAAACTGTCCGTACTTTATCATCCTTACCAGCTATGAGGATTTCCAGATGGCCAGAGATGCTCTGTCCTATCAGGTATCCGATTATCTGGTGAAGCTGGAGCTGACACCGGAAGTATTGAAAAATGCCATAGACCGGGTACTCACACAGATCTCCCGTTCCCGGAAAAAGCAGATGTCCGCCGTAAATATTCATCCCTTTTATGACAAGTTCCTGATCAGTCTCCTTCATGACCTGTTCGAGTCCGAAGAACAGTTCCGTCTGCAGAGCAGAGATCTGAATCTGAATTTCGATTACGTCGCTTATGTGTGCTGTTACGGAGAGATCATCAGCCCTCAGGCCGATCAGATGTCTGCCGAAAAGCAGATGCCTCTGTTTACCAGTTCACTGCAGATGATCCGGGAACTGGGCGGTAAATATCTGCCGCTGTATGCATTATCCCTGGATCTGCGCCATTTTGCACTGATTTTCTGCTTTGCGGATGCCGTAGGTACCGATGATTATGTAGAAAATCTGACGGAGATTCTGCACAATATCAGTGGAACTCTGCAAAACTACTATAATGTGTCGCTACGCTGCGGCATCGGCATCCCGGTTCAGACGCCTGGTACCATCTGTGATTCCTACCAGTACGCGAGACAGATTTTTCAAAATACGGAATCCCATGACGCGATAGTAGCATTTGATACCGGTCATTCACAGGAAAAGGCTAAGAATTCCTTCAATATCAGCCTGTTTAAGAATGATCTCACCAGAGCTTTTGAAGAATATGATCCTGATATTTTACATAACACGATTCAGTCGATCTGCGATCTGTTCCGGGATCACCCGGGGCACTATGTGCAGGCTCTGGACGCTGCCAGCAATATTCTCTATCTGTCGATTTCGCTTTTACAGGACGGGGAATCTATTGTGTCCGGCTTTTTTGCGGAAGATCCGGATGGCTACCGTTCCCTCTATAAGCAGTCCAATGTGGATCACGTGATCCAGTGGCTGCAATTCTTCTGCGGACAACTGTGCGAATTGTTCCAATCCCGTCGAAAGGATTATAAAAACCACATCGTAACTAATGTTCGGAAATATATTAATGAACACGTTAGCGAGCGGTTGTCCCTGAATGAGGTGGCCGCGGTCTTTGGCATCAGCCCGAATTACTTAAGCCAGCTGTTCAGCAAATACAACGATACCGGCTTCAGTGAATATATCAACATCTGCAAAGTCACAGAATCCAAACGGCTGCTGGAGGAAGAAAATATGAAGGTCTACGAAGCCGCGGAAGCACTGGGATTCGAGAGTGCCTTTTATTTCAGCAAAGTATTCAAACGGGTGGAGGGCGTCTCCCCCACGGAATACATCAACAATAAATTTAGTTAGCTCCCATTATAGAAGACACGTTAAATGTGTATGAATTACGGAATTGACAGAAAGGTACCATTATGGAAATGAATTTGCAGGCCGGAACTATTGAAAAACCTTTTTTGAAAACAGCAATTGCTTTTCGCGGGGACATCCACCCTTTTCAACCATTCCCAAAGGCTTCTGCCCGGGAAGCATCTGAAACACTGCCTGCTGCACTGAAAAACCGGCTGGTTAAGATGGGGCCATCCCGGCTAAACTATG
>OLVU01002310.1_pt1 | contig 9946 bp, 9 predicted proteins | sample 1673321 | NCBI WGS metagenome assembly OLVU01 (sample SAMEA3178942, study PRJEB25190) | human gut metagenome | biome: human gut; feature: human-associated habitat; material: faeces | place: Austria | collected 2013 | reverse complement strand
AGAAACATTCGGGTATTTCTGAAGGCCCTCCTCCAACAGCTCTTTCCCTGCTTCCCATTCCTCGTTCGCAAAATGCTCCTGTACAATCTGGGCATATTGCTCCGGTGTCTGGAATCCGTTGTCGGTCCCGGAGGAAGAGGTTATCAGTAAAAACAGACAACCTAATATGGTGATCTTATGGAGAAATTCTCTGTTCATTCTATCTTGTCTTTAATCTTTCTTTCTTGTTTAAATCGTAGCAGGTTCGGGCTTCATTGCCGTTGTATCAGCATTGCCTGCACTTTCTTCTTTCTGCTTGAATCCCTTACGTTCCATGTTCTTCCACTTGAAGTCTCTATTGGTCAGATAACTGAGGTATCCTCTCAATGAACAGAAAGTGATGATGGGATGATAGAAGATAGGCTCCAATATGGACGCAATGATAATCCACAGGTATTCATATCCTCTTTTATATAGCATCCCGACATAGTAGTCGTAGGTAATAACGACGATGGAAAGGAACTGGCAGAACGTATAGATCGTCAGGTAAATCATCCATGCCGTGTTCCAGTTGACCGCCCCTGTAAAGGCCAGATAGATAAATACTATCAAACCGACGAACTCGATGATTGGCGCCAGAAACTCAAAAATGAACATATAAGGCAGGGTTAATAATCCCATCTGTTTATATGTCTTTTTAAAGATCATTTTATGATGGATACTAAGTGTCTGGAACAATCCCCGTGCCCAACGGGTACGTTGCCGGTAAAGCATTGCCAGGTTGGGAGGCCCTTCCGTCCAACAGCAAGTATCAGGAATCTGTACGATTTTATAAGGACGGGAGAAATCGCACATATATCCTACCATACGGGTGATGAGGTCCATGTCTTCAGCAAAAGAGGGAGCATCGTATCCTCCGGCTGCAATCGCTACCGAACGGTCGAAAAGACCGAATCCACCGGAAACATTCGGCATGCCATTGATAGCGGACCACCCCATCTTGCCAATCAGATAGGAACGCATATATTCCAGATTCTGGAAAAGCGGAATCGGAGTACGGGGAGTTCTCACGTCCACGATTTGTCCGTCTTTCACAACGCATCCGTTCGCCATCAACATCGTTCCGCTGACTGCAATTACTTGTTTTTCTGAAGATATAATGGGCGAGATGCAGCGATAAAGAGCATATTTTTCCAGAATGCAGTCCACATCCGTGCAGATGAAATACGGATAAGAAGCAACGTTGATTCCTGCATTGGATGCATCCGCTTTGGTTCCTCCATTTTCTTTGTCTACAACGATGAGTCGGCTGTATTTCGGGTTGGAGGATTTGAGGAGTCTTCGGAACGGTCTGGTTTTGATTCGCTCGATATAAGCATAGGGCACTTCTACCAGTTCATAATATTCGGTCATCTTTTCCAATGTGCTGTCCGTACTTCCATCATTTACAATAACCACCTCGAAAAGCGGATATTCCAATGCAAGCATGGAGTTCACATTATCAATGATTGTCTTTTCTTCATTGAAGGCAGGAGCAATTACCGAAATGCCCGGTGTATAGGGGGATTCCTTGATTGTTTTCCGCATATAGCTTTCCACATAGTAATCCTTTCTCCGTTTCAGAGAAATGAAAGAGAGGAAGGCGAATGTGACGAAGAATATCGCCAGCATGCTCGTATAAAAGAATACGAAATAATTGAAGAATGTAAATATTATATCTCTCATATTCTCTAAATTAACTGGTTGATTAACGGATGCCTGGTATGGGCAAACAATATAGCTGTGTGGGAATCTGCTTTTCTCTCCAATTGATCGAATGTTTTTCTTCCCATTGCACTGTATTCATAGAGGGACTTCAGGATGATACGTTTTGTTCCCCAGTTGTCTGCTTCATCATAAGCATTGTAAAGAAATCCTAATGCCTTATCTGTTTTCAGGTCTGCAACAGCCGAAATGATTTGTCGTTTGACTTCTTCCGGTTGCACATGATACATTTCAATCAGTTTGGGCTCAATCTCTTTATATTTTAGTTTTCCTAAAGTTCTGATCGCTTCACCCCGTATTTCCACAGAACGGGCATTGAGTTGCTTCGCGAGAATTGGGGCACTATCGGTTTCATTATATAACCGGATTTCGTTGATAAAGAATATCTTAACATTCTCTTCGGCCGAAGTATTCACCCATTTAATAAAGCTGGGTGTATTATATCCCACCTTCTTACGGTGTTCCAGAATAGCATGCAACTCCATCATGTCCCATTGCCTTAACTTCATGCCGATGTCTTCGTCGAAGAAGCGGAACGGGTCACCCTGGCTTAACCACATATAAGTATAGCGTGCCGAGTTTCTTAGTTCTAGTTCACGATGATAGAGGAAACGTACCAATACCGCTTCAGAAGCATAGCCATTGATGGACTGAATAAGTTTCAGAGCTTGTATCTTTGATCTTTTGGAACCGAATTGAAGTTCGCGTTCAAGGAAACGTGTGATTTGGAATACGGTTTGAATCGTTTGATAGTTTAGTTCATTGATCTCATCTTCATGCACACTCTTGATTTCTGTTAACAGTTGAGTGATAATACGTAACTCATTAGGCTTGGGACGTTTTTTCGTATCATACTGTAATCTGTCTGCGATTTCCTCTTCACTCAAAGTGTTGGAATCTAGCGAGATAGATTTCATTTCCTCGTAATATTTATCGAAAGCTTTATTGTATCTTCGCTTCTCTTTCCGCCTTTTAAATATACCATATATAATATGGAATAGGAGAAACAAGTACGCAATAATGCAAAACATTACAGCAATTGAGCATATTCTTATGATTAAAGGATAGCCAATAAACTTGTAATATATCCAATAGAAATAATATTCTATGTAATCTATACCATACAGTACTTGATCCATTTCCCTTGATATATTTATATATAGAACTTGTATATTCGGAATAAAAGTTCTATATTTGTTGTATTGAATGTTCTGTCTAATGCAAATATACGAAATAACTTGTATATATTATCCATTGTTCATGAACAGGCCTTTTGAACCATATTTTGACTCTTGTGATTATTTTCGATGGAAAGGATTGAAATTACGAATGAGAACGTCAAAAACACTATTAATCGTTAAATATATTTTTGATAAGTTAACATATAGAGCTCGGATATTGGGTGTGATAAGGTAGAGCTTTCATGGGAAACTGAAACAAACAATAAATTTAAAAATTAGATTAAGATGAAAATTAAAAGTTTGATGTACGTCCTTATGGGGACAATGTTGGTTACTACTTCCTGCTCTGATAATGAGTTGGAAAAAGGTAACGATGGTTCGGGAACTGTTGACCCGGTAAATGCTTCTACACTTGTGAATGTATATTCCGATAAAAGTGCTTCTGAAGCGAGTCTGCTTGTGGGAGATGTATTAGTGAAAGATTCCCGTACTCTTACGTTGAATGTTCCTGCTGCTTGCGAGAAAGTGTATATGAAATACAATACAGTTTCGGGAACAGAAGCTACAAAAGAATTTGCTTTGTCTCCTGTTAGTCGTGGTGTAGATCAGAGTACTGGTTTCAATTTTGAAACAAACCGTCTGGCATCGGTAACTCTTGCGCTTCCTGAAGATGCAGTGCAGCCGACAAATGAAACGGACCAAGGCTATCTTTTCTATCATAACACAGGTGTGGTGATGTTCGAAGATGGTTGGCCTATTCAACTGGATTCATGGTATGATGAAGATTTCAACGATGTTGTATTCGAGTATGACTTGAAGGTGACTGAATGTCATAGTCAACAGATGATGGAGACTGTAGGAGGTAAAGAAGAATTGTTGTTGACTTTGGATGTTCGTGCTGTAGGTGGTATATACCCGACTGTGTTAGGTGTTGTACTGGATGGTTTGAAAAGCGAGTATGTTGATCGGATTACTGCAAGCCTTGTACTAAAAGGTGGTCAGGGAACAATGACAGACTTAGCTAAAGAAGGCATGACGATGATTGTAGTTACACATGAAATGGGATTTGCACGTAAAGTTGGTAGTCGTGTTGTTTTCCTTGATCATGGCGAAATTATCGAGGATGCGGATAGTGAATCATTCTTTGCAAATCCGCAATCAGATCGTGCTAAAGATTTCCTTAGTAAGGTATTCTATCAATGAAATTAGCTGATTTTAAAGTAGAGCAGTGGATGAATGACCATGAGATGCAAGCTAAGTACAATTTAACCGATACTTGCTCGAAAGAAATGTCATTAAAAGAACTACTAGATTTAGAATCGATTGATTTAGACATGATTTTGGATTATGGCGAAATCACAGGCTCTCAGGCGGCGAAAAAAGGAATTTTATCTCTTTATGAAAGTGGCAACTACAAGCAAATAACTACATGTCATGGCTGTTTGGAAGCCAATATGTTGGTGATGCAAACCTTATTGGAAAAAGGAGATCATGTGATTACTTTTTCTCCTGGGTATCAACAATTTATGGAAATTCCTGCTTCTTTGGGCTGTGAAGTATCCATATTACCTTTGGATGCCCATTGGCAACCGAGTCTAGAAGCTGTTAAAGATGCACTTTGTGCAAATACCAAGATGGTTATTTTAAATAATCCAAATAATCCAACGGGGATTTCCTTTTCCAAGGCATTTGTGCAGGGCTTGATTGATTTGTGTAAAGCAAGAAAGATTTATATTCTTTGTGATGAAGTCTATCGAGGCTTTTCCGATGACAAATCAATTAGTGATATGTATGAATGGGGTATTTCTACTTCATCTTTAAGTAAGACCTTATCTTTAGCAGGACTTCGTTATGGCTGGATCAAAGCCGATGAGAGCATTATTCATCAAATTAATGTGCGAAGAGATTATGCTATGATTTCAACGGGACCTTTAATGGATGCTTTGGCGACTATTGCCTTGCGGCATAAAACAGAACTTATGGCAGCTAATAAAGCTCGTATTGAAACAAATAAACAAACCGTACGAGAATGGTTGAAAGACCATCCGCATTTCGAAGTGCAGTTGCCCGAAGCTGCAACTGTTAGCTTTTTACATTTTGACTATCCGATTTCAAGTGTAGAGTTTGCGGAAGATTGTTTAGCAGAAACGGGTGTTTTCTTTGTTCCTGGCTCTTGTTTTGGCTATGAATCCTATTTGCGTCTTGGCTTAGGGCAAGATAGTGAAAAGATGAAAGAGGGATTGGCTCAGTTATCCCTTTGGTGTGAAAAACGCTTTGGTTGATTCTACTTTTTGAAGTATGTTACACTGATACCAATGAGGTGGCGTATGAGAAAACTTTTGATGGTATTAAGTGGTCTTCTTGTATTGAGCGGCTGCTCTGGTGTGGATACGATTTTTAAAAATGATGTATCGAAAGACCCTGTTCAAGACAAAAAAACAACGAAAAAAGTCGTGGTTCAATGCGACCATGGAGAAGATATAAAAACAACATTTGAAGCATCGGACGATAATATATTGCAGATGAAACAGATATCACATCTTACCCTTTCGGATATGGGGCTTGAAATTAGTGACGATATGAATAAGGATACGATCCAACAAAAGATTAATGAATCTTTACAGGAGAAGTATCAATATGTTGATGGAGTATCTGTAAAAGGAACTTTAACAGATGATAAAGTGGAAATTGAAACAGATATTAATTTCCGTAAAGCCAATAAAGATGACTTAGTTTCGTTGGGCTTATTAGATAAAGCTGAAAAAGAAAATAAAGAAGTTTCTTTAAAAAAGACAATAAAAGCATATCAGGCAAATGGATATGCTTGCCAAGAGTAAAAAGCGGGTAAGCCGCTTTTTTTAAAAGGAGTGTATATATGCGTTACTACATAGCGGATAATCATTTTTTTCATCGTTCATTATTGACTAAAATGGATCAGAGAGACTTTGATTCGGTTGAAGAAATGAATGATTACATGATTGAACAATGGAATAAGAAAGTACGAAAAAATGATGAGGTTGTGATTCTCGGCGATTTTTCCTGGGGAGATTTGGAACAGACGCAAGATGTACTGGATCGTTTAAAAGGTAAGTTGTTCATGATTCGTGGGAATCATGATTATTTTTTAGATGATAAGCAATTTGATGCTAGTCAGTTTGGCTGGATCAAAGACTATGCAGAGTTAAATGACAATCGGCGCAAAGTGGTTTTATCGCATTATCCTATTGCTTGTTACAATGGACAATATCGTAGAGATGAAAATGGAAACCCTAAGACGTATATGTTGCATGGGCATATTCATAAAACGCAAGATCAACAGTTATTGGATGCCTACCAAGAGATGGTTACACATACGACCCATGCTGCTATAGGTGGTGGGTATGAACAGATACCTTGTCAATTGATAAATTGTTTCTGCATGTATTCGGATTATATGCCTATGACTTTAGATGAATGGATTGAGATTGATAAAAAAAGGCGACAAAGTACTATAAAAAATGATACAATGTAGCCAAAGAGGGCGAATTATGGAACAACTACATCAGGAAAAAGGTTCAAAAACTAAAGCATTGTATCTACAAATTAAAGAAATTTATCGTAAAAAGATCTTAAATGGAGAACTTCAATTAGGGGATAAGATTGAAAGTGAACTCGAAATTCAAAAAAAATATAATGTATCGCGTATTACAGCACGACAGGCAATTCTGGATCTGGAAAAAGAAGGAATGGTAAAAAGAGGTCGTGGTAAAGGAACGTTTGTGATCTGGCGACCAGGCATCGAAGAGGATTTAATGCATGATTCAAGTTTTACGCAAGAAATGGAAGCTATTGGTCGAGTGCCAGGTACAAGTTTTGTTTCTATCACAAAAGAACGTTTGGATGCGAAAACGGCACGTGAATTTGATACCGATGAAGATCAATTAATGTATTGTGTGCGACGTGTTCGTACTGCAGATGACGTAAAAATTGTTTATATGATTTCTTATTATCCTTTATCTACAAATTTACCTATGAATCCAAACTTGATTAATGGTTCTATCTATGAATTTTTAGATTATACGGGATCTGGTATTCCAACGCATATTAAGGAAAAGATTCGTGCGGAACTTCCCAATGACGAAATCGTTGAAGCGTTAAATATTTCGAAGACGCAACCGGTTTTGTTCCGATCACGTATTTCTTATAGTGAAGAACATAAATTGTTGGAATTATCGAAATGTTATTTCCGGGGAGATCTCTATGCGTATACAATCACCACTTCCAGTGATAAAGACTAGATGGCAAATGCCATCTTTTTTTGTAGATTTTTGAATATAGAAATAAAAAAAGAGCTCTCGCTCTTTATTTGAATATTGGTGACGCGTACGGGATTCGAACCCGTGAATGTATGCGTGAAAGGCATATGAGTTAACCGTTTCTCCAACGCGCCATCTTTTTTTGAATGACTTGTTCTTAACAAGTGCTTACTTATACTATCATGACTTATTTTCTAATGCAAGGACTTTTTTTAAAACAATTTAACAAATTTAAACAAAGTGGTTTAAAGCCAGAAAATTGGGATTGAATGGAGGGCACAAAAGTCTTTGTTCTAAAGGAAGATAGGAATGTAAAGGTAGTATATAGAACTATTGATGATTGTGTGACAAATGAATCGTGTTCATAGAAATTTCCTTTCTGGTTTCTGTCAAAACAAGAATACAATTTCTATGAACATTTTTTATCCTTTTTGGAATCTAGTTTCATTTTACAATTCAGGGAACTAGAAAAATAGAAAAAAGTAGTTGAAGTCTGATGCCTTTTAGCATAGAATAAATAGGCATGCGTGGCAGAGTGCGCATTCACTCATTATGACCACTGCATAAGACAATAGATTAGGAGGTCGTCTTATGGCAAAGAAAAATGCAAAAGTAGTTAAAATTTGTAAACTACAATTTATGGCTGGGCAAGCAAAACCAGGTCCTGCTTTAGCAAGTGCTGGTATTAACATGCCTCAATTCTGTACTGCATTTAATGATGCAACGAAAGATCGTCATGGAGAAGTAGTTCCTGTTGTTATTACAGCTTACGAAGATAAGAGCTTCGATTTTGTAACAAAAACAACACCAGCAGCAAACTTATTAAAGAGAGCTGCAAACATTCAAAAGGCAAGTAGCGATCAAAAAGTGACTTCAGGTACAATTACTGTTGATCAATTAAAAGAAATCGCTGAATACAAGATGCCAGATTTAAATGCCAATGATATCGAAGGTGCTATGCGAATTGTAGCTGGTACAGCTCGTAACATGGGTATCAAAGTAGAAGGATTTGAATAGGAGGGTAAATCGATATGGCTAAGAAAAGTAAACGTTATTTAGAAGCTGCAAAATTGGTTGACTCATCAAAAAGCTATTCAATCGAAGAAGCAGTTGCTTTATTAAAGAAAGTAGCTACAAGTAAAATGGATGAATCTGTTGAATTATCTTTCAACTTAAATGTAGATCCACGTCATGCTGATCAATTGATCCGTGGTGCTATGGTTCTTCCAAACGGAACAGGTAAAACACAAACTGTTGCAGTTGTAGCTGATGGAGAAAAAGCAAAAGAAGCTCAAGAAGCTGGAGCTGATTTTGTAGGTGACCAAGATTTAATCGACAAAATCTCAAAAGGTTGGTTCGGTTTTGATGTTTTGGTAGCTACACCAAACATGATGGGTAAATTAGGACGTTTAGGACGTGTCTTAGGTCCTAAAGGATTAATGCCTAACCCTAAAACTGGTACTGTAACAATGGATGTTGCAAATGCCGTTGATGAAATCAAAAAAGGTAAAGTTACTTACCGTGTAGACCGCGATGGTAACTTAAATGTTATGATTGGTAAAGCAAGTTTCGATGAAGAAAAATTAATCGAAAACTTCAAAGCTATCTATACTCGTATTGTAAAGGCTCGTCCTTCTTCAATTAAGGGTACATACATGAACACATGTGTTCTTACATCTACTATGGGTCCTGCTATCCATATCGTGATGGAATAATTTTGTTGACAAACAAAAGATTAGCGTTTAATATTCATATGTTATCAATATTCCAAAGACAGTAACGGCAGATTTGCTTAATAAGGTTACCGAGGGTTGATGCACTGAGATGCTCATTTTTACCCGTGCTTTGGTGCGGGTTTTTCTTTGAATATTGTTACAATATAGAAAGATGAGGTAGACGGAATGAATCAGGAAGTTCTTGCCGCAAAGGAAGCAAAAGTCGCTGAATTAACTGATAAGATGCAAGCTGCTAGCTCTGTTGTTATGGTTGAATACCGTGGTTTAACAGTTGCTGAAGCTACAGAACTTCGTCGTAACCTTCGTGCAGAAGATGTAGAATTCAAAGTTTACAAAAACGGAATTTCACGTCGTGCTGCAGAAAAATTAGGATACGATGAATTCAGTAAGAATTTAGTTGGACCAAACGCTTTGGCTTTTGGTAAGGATCCAGTTGCCCCTGCTCGTGTTTTAGCAAAATTTGCTAAAGATCATGAAGCATTGGTTTTAAAAACTGGTATCGTTGATGGAGAAGTTGTCGGTGAAGACACAATCCAAAAATTAGCATTATTACCTAACAAAGAAGGTATGTTGGCTAAGTTCGCTTCTACTTTGAATGCTCCAGTTATTAAATTTGCAATGACTGTTAAAGCATTAGCAGAAGCAAAAGAAAATGGAACTGTAAAATCTGCAGAAGAAGCACCAGCTGCAGAGGCAGCTGCTGAATAATTAGGAGGAAAATAAAAATGGCTAAATTAACTCAAGAAGATATCCTTGCTTACTTAGAAGAAGCTACTATTTTAGAATTAAATGACTTAGTAAGTGCAATCGAAGACAAATTCGGTGTTGTTGCAGCTGCTGCTGTTGCTGCTCCTGCTGCTGGAGCTGCTGAAGAAGCTGCTGGACCTAGCGAAGTTACTGTTACATTAACAGATATCGGAGCTACTAAAGTTAAAGTAATCAAAGCTGTACGTGAAATCACTGGCTTAGGATTAGTAGATGCTAAGAAATT
>OLVU01002302.1_pt1 | contig 9976 bp, 6 predicted proteins | sample 1673321 | NCBI WGS metagenome assembly OLVU01 (sample SAMEA3178942, study PRJEB25190) | human gut metagenome | biome: human gut; feature: human-associated habitat; material: faeces | place: Austria | collected 2013 | reverse complement strand
GTGCAAAAGAATTACGTTCCAATGCTTTATTTAACACCTGATTGTACTCCATCCTCGGGCCATCCACAGCTTCGGGAAGAACCGGGTTTAGTACTTCATCCTCTCCTACTCCCAAAAAGGCACGGAGCTGGAACATCTTGGCATTGAGATCACTCTCTGCTTCCGTCAATGCAGCCTTCGCATTCAAAGCGGAGAGCTTCAACTGCAAGAGTTCATTCTCGGAAATCTGCCCCATTTTGCGTTTGGCAAGGGCTACTTCATAAAGGTGGTCGGCGTTTGTCTGGTTCTGTTTCGCCGTGCCAAGATTTTCTTTTGCCAACAAAAGATTAAAGTAATAAGTGATGGCACGCATCGTCACTTCTTCGGTAGCAGTGATAAAAGCTGCTTTCGCTTCGGCATAACGAACCGGTTCGATGCGTCTGTTCCACTTTATATTATTGACTCCAAAGATGGGTTGTGTAAGTTGTAATGTGACAGGAACCGACATAAAATGCCGGTCTCCTCCGGTTCCCAATTGCTTGATATAGTCGAGAGAGGAAGTCAGCGAGAGTTTACCACCGGTAAGCCAGATATTTTGATCGATAGAAAGATCACCGGTAAGCCCCAATGTGTTATTACGGACGAAACCGTAAGAACCGTCCGAATTTTGATAGGAACTATACGATTTGTTATAATTAGGCAGGGTTCCGGTCAGGTTGACTTCCGGCAGAAGATCGGCACGAAAGGTACGAAATTCCCAATAGGCCGTTTTCAATTCATTCAAGGCAACAGCAGCGTCAACAGATTGAATACGCGCCATAGCAATAGCTTCATTCAAGGTTATTTCCCTTTCCTTCTGTGCCGACAATGCCAACGGCAGGCAAACGGCAGCAAGAGCAAACAATATACTTTTCTTTTTCATTATACACAGTATTTTCCACTATGAGAGAATCAAACGATGTGCCAAAAAAGTAAAGTTTTTATTATCAACAGATTAGAAAATAAGAAAAGTGTCCATTTTCGGACACTATGCCCAAAAGTGAACGTTCGATTATTCGCAGTAGTTAGGAAGGCGCACAGTGAACCGGGTACCTTTACCTACTTCGGAAGTGACGGAGATAACGCCATTCAGCCGTTCGATAATGGTCTGACAAATACTTAATCCCAAACCTGCTCCTTGGGTGAAATTATCGACTTTATAGAATCGTTCGAATATATGACGGATACCTTCTTCAGAAATACCGACTCCGGTATCCTCCACAAAGATGCGGGTGTAGCCGGGAACCTCATCATCTTCATAGCCGAAAGTAATGAAACCGCTGCTCGTAAATTTAGCAGCGTTATTTATCAGATTATTCACGACTTGCTGCAAGCGTACATTATCTGTCGTAAGATATTTCTTATCACTTTCGGGCATACGCAACACCAGTTCTACTCCCGGTGGCATATTCAAGCGTTGAGAATCATGGACGGTCTTTAATAACAGCGGCAGGTTATGCTCGGCGAACATAAATTCCATGGTTCCCGATTCGATACGTGACAAATCAAGAATATCATTAATCAAAGCCAGCAACAGACCACAATTCTTATTGATGGTTCCAATAAACTGGGTAATCTCTTCTCCCGTAAAGCCGCTCGTGTCGCTTAACAAATCAGAGAAACCTACAATTGCATTCAACGGAGTCCGAATCTCATGGCTCATATTTGCAAGGAAGGCCGATTTCAGTTTGTCAGCCTGGAGAGCTTTATCACGCGCCTCTCTCATCTCTTGCTCAGCAGTCTTATATCGTTGGATACTCTGACAAACACCTAATATATTGTACAATGAATCTTGTGTCAGCCCTGTGATTACAGAAGAACGGTATTCCCACCATTCATACTCTCCGCTAACATTCCGCTGACGGAAGTTCAGGCGGGTATTTGAATCTTCACCCGTCAATGCCCTATCAAACAGTGGACTAATTTCTTTCAAATCTTCAGGATGGATGGTACGATCCATTTCATCACGGGAAATCGTAGTAACCGTTTCATCATATCCAAGACGTTTCAGGAAACCTTGCGGGAAAATAAAACAGTTGGTTTCCATATCAAACTGCCACGGATAGATGGAGCTTTTGTCTACTGCCATATCAAAGAAACGCTTCTGCATTTCTTCATTCGAAATATTCCGTGCGGAAAGTGCCATACCGGTAATCGTATCCTTTGAACGGATCGGGACTATTTCCCCCGACACCGGGAAGTATTTATCACTATGCACTTCTTTCATGAAAGCTCCCTGGGGTATCTTCACACTTTCTCCTTTAGCAGCTACCTGCTTCAGCATAGAATGAAGAATATCCTGACCGTTATAATATATCTTGAAGATGCTGCCTGCCATCATTCCTTCATAAAAACGGCCCCCTGACTCATACGGCAAATGCAGCATTTGTAATAAGGAGCGGTTTGTGAAATGAATGTGCAAATCGGTATCATACGTTATCACACCATCACGGATGGAATGAAATACATTATCAAACTCATTACGCTGTTCCACAAGTTTATTCTGCACGAGCAGACGGGTCTGTGCCTGAATCCGTCGTTTGGACTCACGCCGGTTGGCACGCATCAACCACACGATAGAAGCTATCAGCAACGCCAGGATAGACGGATAGAGCAGTATAAAAAGGTATTTATATTTTTCCCAATACGGTTCGTTGACGATGGTTCCGCTAGAGGATACTTTATCAGGGTCAATATGAAAATAATCCAACTGTTTATAGTCATAGATGAATCCCTGCGTGATTTCTGTCACTCCTATTTCTTGGGGAGATGTACCTTTTAAGACTAAAGCAGCCCTTTGAGCTGCCGATAATGCTGAAGCATAACTATCGGAATCGTATGCACAGAATACGCCATTAGTTAACCCCACATTCTGACTCGAAAATACGGGAGCTTTTGAGTTTTTGCCAACGAATGAAAGGAAAGGCGACCATTTAGGAGCAACCACCAGACGTTCGTAGCTGTTACGAGGGTAACAAATAGCAGCAATGATGTGACTCGTTGTATGATTTTGGGTATTATAGACTTTCATTCTATAATCCGGATTGTCTTTTTGAAAGATTTTCCACTCTTCTTCAAAATCTTCAAGGCCTTTGTTACTCAAAAAGCTGTTATCTATCACACATACCACTTCTTTCCGCTGGGGAAATATCTTTTGCGCCTGACGCAATATGACATCAAAATCCGGATTGGCAGTGAACCCGCAAACATTGGGATGAGTAGCAATCAGCTCCATATCAGGATACTTAATGCCGAAAAACACGACCGGTATCTGCAAAGGCAACGAATCTCCACAGGCAAAAAGAGTATAGAAAGCTTCATCACTTGCTGTTATAATCAAATCGGTCTGCCTGTCACGAGCACGCTGACAAAAACGACGCATAATTACTTTCTCGGAGTTGAATGCCCAAAAATCGGCATCAAGATACTCCGTTGTTATATTCACCTTCAGGCCACTTTCTTTAAATCCTTTGACCAACCCCTGATTAAGGTCGCTATGCCAAGGAGTCTGTGAGGTGTATGACTGTATAAACAGGATATTGTATGTACGTTCCGCTGCTGCCGCCTGAATAAGAACAGCAAAAAACAGAACGATAAGCAAACAATAGTAGCGTCGATTCATATAATTAAAGCCTGCGGTGTTTTCAATATTATGCCGACAAAGATACGTTAATTATATTGAAAACAAACAGATAGCCCAAGTTTTTTATTCTTCGCGCAACGCCTCGGCAGGGTGTATGCGGATTACCTGACGGGCAGGAAACCAAATACCTATAAGAATCATTAAAGACATCAGGAAGTAGGTTATGACAAATGTAATAAGAAAACGCACTACTCCCCACTCCATATACCCTTCAGTCAACTCCAGATGGCCGGTATTATAACAGATGGCGGCGGCAGGCAAAGCAGCCAGAGTCAATAATAGCAATCCTTCTTTATTTAAACGTTGCCAAAGCTGCATCCGGCTGGACCCAACTGCTATACGAAGCGCCGATTCAGCACGACGGTGCTGTGTACGAAACCAGAATGTGCCGACAATACCCAACAGGATATTAAGCAATAAGAAGCCCATCATCCAGAAACGTACCTGTACCTGATTATAACTTCCTTGCTGGAAGTCATTCCGCAGATCTTCATAATCATGCACTTTCAGGATGAATAAGTTACCGACACTCAACTGGTTGGCGGACAATTTCATCAAATGTTCCGCAAAGTCTCTGGAAGTCCCCGGTTTCACCCGCAGACAAACTTCTACACTCGAAGGATAAAGTTCATCGTCAAGTTCGACCATTATCTTTTCAGGAAATTCAATGGCTACATACCGATCACTGTAGTTAGGCCAAAAGTCATTGTAACGCACCTTCTTCGAAACTCCCCCTATCTTGTACACTTTCGTAGAATCATCCACATCGACCATTTCTTTACCCAACAGCGTACGATCGCCTTTATAATCTTTGGGCCAGAAATTTTCACCAACAACGACATTGCCATTCTTTAAAGCTTGCACCAACGGCTGATAACCACGCCCATCAGCACTTTGATAACGGAAGACCTGAAAAAAGTCAGGGGTTACCGAACGTCGTAGCGGATTACTAACCAATGTATCGATACGTAACATACTACCGGAATTACTCCCGATATAGGGACGCGCATTATTGGATATTGAAACGGCCTCCACTTCCGGCAATCTCCGGAGACGATTGGTCAACTCGATAATATCTTGTCCTAAAGATGTACTCTTTTGCTCTTTCGAAAGATAAGAATTACTCTTGTCGTTTTTCAGGCTTAGCTCCAAATAATACGTATCGGTAATATCAAATCCTACCGGTTCGTAATAAGTACGCGCTGTCACATACGTCCAGTCGACCACATACCACAGGACCACAAAAACAATTAATAGTTCTGACCACAACCATCCGTTTGACCGGCGCTCGTTCCATATTTGTTTTAATAGTTGCATTTTCTTTAGAATTTAGATGAGTTGAAGAATTATCTTTCGTTGATGGCATCCACAATATTGGTGCGAGTTACTCTCCATGCCGGAATGGCGGCACTTAATAAATTGAGTAGGAAGCAAGCCAGAAATGCCAGCAGGAATACGGTAGGATCGAACAGTAAGTCGACACACATGGTCCGCAAATCTTCCACCCCATTGGATACAAAGTCTACGGAGAAAAGCATTCCTCCCAAAAGGAAAGCGGCGACATAACTTAATACCAGTCCGAGAATTCCTCCGAACAGGGAATAAAGCATATTTTCGGATAGTACCTGCATCATAAGCTCCCGTCTGGGGGCACCAAAGGCTTTTCGCACTCCTATTTCGGAGATACGCTTACGCATGCGTGACAAAGTAAGTCCGGATAAGTTGACGGCAGGAACAATCAATAAGACAAGTAATGTCAATATGTATTGCCGTACTGCTTCTTTCACAGCAGGAGGATTGTTGGCGGAATAGCGTTGCGCGGCTACGAAATAAGTATCAGGCTGTCCGCGATAGAGTAAATCGAAATTGGGATGCCCTGCCATAAAGATAGCCCGCAAGCGGTCTGCCTCCTGACGAATAGCCGGAAAATCGTCTCTCGATTTAGCCAGTATATAGACGGCAGTCATACCCATGATATTGTCATCGCCCCAAGTGGCTGTGAAGGCACTTGTTGAACTTAAAGGAATCCAAACTTGCGCATAGGCGTACTTCGCCAGTTTAGAGACCGGACGTACCACTCCGCAAACAATATAAGCCGAATGATTCAGAAGGAATGTTTTTCCAACCACTTCTGATGTTCCGAACAAACGGCGAGCCATATCTTCGGAAATCACAGCTTTTGCTGCTCCGGCATCAAAATCGGCATTATCATACGGTTTACCGGATATAAAATCAAACTCGAACACTTTCCAGAAAGCATCGTCTGTTTGCAACACACTACAACTTTCCATCTCACCTGCCGGTTTAGCAGCCAGCATTGTTTCCTGCCAGATATTGGTTATGGAAACAACTTCGGGAATTGTCATTGCTTTGAAACAAGCCTTTGCCGTATTGTATCCGATAGGGCCATTGCTTTGCCAATTCACGTTGGACTTACTTTGAAGTCCGGCAAACCGGAAAATAAGCATCCGGTCACGATGGGTTTCCGGTGCAAAGGGAGCAATAGTCGCACGTAAAGTAATCACAATTACCATTATCATAGCAATAGCCAAAGCTGTACCAATAATGGAAATAGATGAAAGCAGTTTATTTTCTCCCAACAGATGGAATGCTTGTTTAAAATAGAGTTTTATCATGATCGTTACCAGTATAGAGTTCAGTATATTTCTTACTCGTCTTTTTTATTCTTCTTCGATTAGGTTCCACAGAAGTTCGTCAAAGAACGTTCCATATTAGAAATTCCATCCCTTCTTTGTTATATCCTTACATTTCAGGTTTTTGTAATTGATTTTACCAACACCATCCTTTTTAAAGAATGCAGTATCAGTCTTACCCGATAAAGTGATATTACCTACTCCATCCACTTTAGCCTTGATAAGGCCACAGTCAACATTCATTTTCATATTGCCTACTCCGTCGACATCGAGTTTCAGTTCATCGCAATGAAGATTTTTCACGTTGCAATTTCCCACTCCGTCAAGTTCGAAAGCTATATTTTTAAGATTCAATTTTTCCTTTGCATCAAAGTTCCCTACCCCGTCGATTTTCACTTTACTCAAATCGGGAGCAGTGATGTAAAAAATCAGATTCTTGACATTCTTTACGTTCTTCTCTTTATAATCGATAACCAGTGTGCCGTTCTTCACCGTTACCCGGGTTTTCTCTACAAATTCAGAAGGCCCTCCCAAACGGCAGGTACATTCTGCCGATTGAGCGAAAATAATATTTCCGACAGATTGCAGGTTGATGGCAAAGAAGTCGCCTACATTATAATCTTTACTCACATTTTGTGCCGATAGTGAACAAAAAGCAACACTTAACAGGACAGCTATCGCAACGATAAAAATATTCTTTGTCATGGTGGTTTTTAATTTAGAGAGATATTAATCTATTTTCTATTTAGTTTTATGTATAAAACGCAGGTTCTACTGCACCTGACGTCCGTCAAAGAAACGGATGGTACGCGAAGTCTGCTTCGCCTGTTCTTCATTATGGGTAACCATGACGATGGTGCGTCCGTCTTCTTTATTCAGTCGGTTAAGCAGTTCCATGACTTCGGCTCCCATCCTTGAATCCAAGTTACCTGTCGGCTCATCGGCAAGGATTATTTCGGGATTACCGATAATAGCACGGGCAATAGCTACACGTTGGCACTGCCCACCGGAAAGTTGTGTAGGAAAATGTCTCATACGATGGCTTAACCCTACTTTTTCCAATACCTCTTGCGCCAACCGCTTTCGCTCACTACTGCCAACACGGCGATAAAGTAAAGGCAACTCCACATTATCCATCACATTCAACGAATTAATCAAATGAAAAGACTGAAACACAAAACCAAGCGTTTTATTACGAAAAACGGCCAATTCTTTGTCTTTCATTCCTTCGGTACGTATTCCATTGATTTCCACTATTCCCATGGTAGGTGCGTCAAGTAATCCCATTATATTCAACAATGTAGATTTTCCGCACCCGGAAGGTCCCATTATACTTAGGAATTCTCCACGTTCTACCGTCAGATTCACATTTTCCAACGCTACCGTTTCAATCTCATCAGTACGATAAATTTTGGAAAGAGAGTTCAATGTTATCATAACTTCTAGTATTTAAATTATTTAATCTTCAGCTTATTCTTGTTCTTATATGCACTCATATCGCTTACCACTACCCTGTCACCCGGTTGCAATCCACTCAAAACTTCTACATATTCAAAGTTTGAATCACCCAACTGTATCTTACGTTTGACCAGTTCATTGTCAGAGTTGCAGACAAACAATTCGTATTCACCACGCCCCACATAGAAAGAGCCATTGGCAACACGCATCACATCTTCCTTCACGGCATTCATCACATAAACATCTGTCTTCAATCCGGAGCGCAGACGACGGTGATTATCTTCCTTCAACTGAACCGTGAATGATATGACGCCATTCTTGGATAACGGTGTTACACTGCTGACCGTTCCTTCCAGTTTATCGCTTCCTATCTTAACAATTGCTTTTCCTCCAGCTGCCACACGGTCGCCATACGTATCAGCAATCTCGCCTTCTACCTTAAAATGACTTAAATCGGAAATGATAGCGACTTGTCCGCCTTCGGAAACCTGCGCACCAATCTGGTTATTAATATAGGTAAGAATAGCTTTGCGCGGAGAACGGATTTGCGCATCATCCAAAGTACGTTTCTTTTCGGAAAGGCTCTTGCGGAAGATATTAAAGTCAAGCTCCTGAACCTTCAGTTCGGCAGCAGCTACTTCCTTCTCATTTTTATATTGTTGCTGAAGTTGTTCGTACTCTAATTGAGCTACATTATAGCTCAATTCAGCCTGGCGTACCTTATCCGTTGTTCCTGCACCGAGACTGTCCAGATAGTGTTCATTTCTCAACTCCACTTTCATACGACTCAATTTCATTGCCGAAACTTTAATCTGCATCGCCATATCGGAAAGCTTCGTCTGATTATTGACACGAAGCTGATCGAGCTTATACCGACGCATCTGCTCTTCGTCCAGCAACTTTTTATATTCGGTTTCCGTACTCTGAAGATCTAGTTTCAGAATCGGAGTACCTACATCTACGCTATCTCCTCCTTTTTTATAAACTTCAAGAATACGACTGTTGATTGGAGAATTGATTATTTCTTCAAATGCAGGAACCACCTTGCCGGAAGCACTGACACTTACCTCAATAACTCCTGTATCGACTGTGGAAAAGACAAGATCTTTTGCCTCCACTCCTGCCCTTAGTACAGATATAAGTACACCAATGACAACAATACTTGCCACCCCGATGGATGAATAACGAATGATCTTCTTGTTACGTTCTTTCTGACGTATTTCTTTAGGAATTTCTCTGTCCATATCTGATCGTTTACGATTTTATCATGTATCAATTTAGCATTTCATATACCAAATCTATGCCAAAATCATAAGTAATTGATAAATAGAATGTAACAAAAAACAAAGGGTGTCCGATATCGGACACCCTGTACGAATTTACTGTTCAGAATATGAATCTATCCACCTGTCGGCGGAAGGTCAGTATACCTGGATAATGCCGGATTGTCAACTACGGTATAATGACTTCTCATTGACTATTTTTTCTCTTGTTCGGAAGCTTGCTGAATCTCCTGCGGAGAGTGTTGCTTCGGTTCCTGTATCAGTTCTTTTCCCCAATGGGTAGTTTCCTCCACCTTTTCACGATCACGAATCTCTTTTGCTTTACGGGCATAGACAATCATACGCATAGACTGATCGTAAGTGAAATAATTCCATACCCAATTCAAGAGTACAATAACCTTATTACGTACCCCAAGAATAGAGCGCAGATGAACAACCAGCCACATCACCCAGGCAAACCATCCCTGCATTTTTACTTTACTAAACTCTGCCACGGCACGATTACGTCCTACAGTCGCCATCGACCCTAGATTACGATAATGGAAAGGTTTCATTTCCCGTCCTTTCTCCATACGAATCAGATTCTTTGCCAATAGTTCTCCTTGCTGGATCGCCACTTGTGCCAGTTGAGGATGCCCGTTCGGGTAATTTTCATCAGCTAACTGAATACATTGGTCGCCAATAGCAAACACATTATTCATCCCTTCTACACGGTTAAATGAATCGACTTTAATACGTCCTCCACGCCCAATCAGAGAGGCATCCAGATTTCCGATAGTCACACCGGTGACACCACTCACCCAGATAAAAGTACGCGTGGCAATCTCTGTACCATCTTCGAGTACTACTTTATGGTCACGATAATCCACAACGCGTTTATTCAACAGGATATTTACTCCCATTTCACGGAGAAACTGTTC
>OLVU01002291.1_pt1 | contig 10030 bp, 10 predicted proteins | sample 1673321 | NCBI WGS metagenome assembly OLVU01 (sample SAMEA3178942, study PRJEB25190) | human gut metagenome | biome: human gut; feature: human-associated habitat; material: faeces | place: Austria | collected 2013 | reverse complement strand
TGCACAAGAGCGCCGGCAACGGCGTGGAGCCCAGCGAGATCATCAAGGACTACGGTGCGGATATCATCCGCCTGTGGGTCGCTTCTTCCGACTACACTGTGGATGTGCGCGCCGGTAAGAATATCTTCAAGCAGCTGAGCGAGGCATACCGCAAGATCCGCAACACCGCCCGCTTCATTCTGGGCAATCTGGATGGCTTTGACCCCAACACCGATTGTGTGGCAGATGACCAGCTGCAGGAGATCGATCGCTGGGCACTGGCTGCTCTGGATGACCTGATCGTGAACGCCAAGGCCGGCTACGATGTGTATGACTTCAACAAGGTCTATCACGCCGTCTATAACTTCTGCGTTGTTGCCATGTCCAACTTCTATCTGGATGTGACCAAGGACCGCCTGTACTGCACCAACGGTGTGGGCCGCAAGGCTGCCCAGACCACCATGTACAAGATCTTGGTCGCTCTGGACAAGATCATTGCCCCCATCCTCTGCTTCACCAGCCAGGAGATCTGGGACTTCCTGCCCAAGACCGAAGGTATGAACAAGTACGTTGTGTTCGAGGCAATGCCCAAGGCAGGCCAGTACGCTGCAGACGATGCCTTCAAGGCCAAGTGGGCACAGCTCATTGCTGTCCGTGACGAGGTCAAGAAGGTGCTGGAGCAGGCCCGTGCAGAAAAGACCATCGGTGCTTCTCTGGAAGCTTCCGTTACCCTGTACTGCAATGATGCCGTCTATGACCTGCTGAACAGCATTCCCATGGATGAGCTGGCTGACCTGATGATCGTCTCCCATGTGGAGCTGGTCAAGGGCGAGGGTGGCTCCGCCTCCGCTGTTGAGGGTCTGGGCGTTGCTGCTGCACATGCCACCGGCGAAAAGTGCGAACGCTGCTGGAAGTATTCCGCAGACATCGGCACCCACGCTGCACATCCCACCCTCTGCGCACGCTGCGCAAGCGTGGTGGAAGCATAAGCCTTCCTGAAATAAACGCTGCGGCGCTCCTTTCGAGCAGGGAGCGCCGCTTTTTGGTATCAGAACACAGGCGGCAGCGTGCCGCCGTTGGGAGTATTTTTATGGCATTTGTGATCTTCAATCTGCTGTGCGTTGCGGCGCTGGTCGGCCTCGATCAGGCCATCAAGTTCTGGGCTGTCAGCGCTTTGCAGCCGGTGGGCGCAATGCCGCTGATCCCCCATGTGGTGGAGCTGCGGTTCGTGCTCAATCAGGGCATGGCATTCAGCCTGCTCAGCGGCAAGCAGCTGTTTTTGATCGTTGCAACCAGCGCAGCGCTGCTGTTGGTTGCTTATTGGCTGTTCTTCCGCAGCCGGAACAACCGGCTGCAGCAGGCCGCACTCATCCTGGTGCTAGGTGGCGGCATCGGCAACCTGATCGACCGTGTGCTGAACGGCGAGGTGGTGGATTACATCAACCTGCTGTTCATGCGGTTTGCGGTGTTCAATTTTGCAGATATCTGTGTCTGCGTTGGTGTGGCGCTCTGGGTGCTGGTCATTTTCCTGGAGGAGCTGCACGAGGATACGAAAAAGGGCCCGAAGGAGCAGTAAGCCATGGAGCAGCGTGAATACATCGTAGAAGCCGAGGGCGCAGGCCAGCGCATCGACCGCTTTCTGAGCGGCGAGGACACCGGCCTTTCCCGCAGTGCCCTGCAGGGCCTTGTGGCTGAGGGCCATGTGCTCTGCAACGGCAAGGCCCCGGCCAAGAGCCTGAAGCTCAAGACAGGGGATATCATCCTGCTGGAGATCCCCGACGCAAAGCCCATCGAGGCTGTGCCGCAGGAGATCCCGCTGGACATCATCTATGAGGATGCACACCTTCTGGTGGTCAACAAGCCCAAAGGGATGGTCGTCCACCCGGCTCCCGGCAACCCGGACGGCACCTTGGTCAACGCTCTGCTCTGGCACTGCAAGGGCAGCCTTTCCGGCATTGGCGGCGAGATCCGGCCCGGCATCGTCCACCGCATCGATAAGGACACCAGCGGCCTGCTGGTGGTGGCAAAGGATGATGCAACCCACATCGGCCTTTCCCAGCAGATGGCAGTGCACAGCGTGGAGCGGGCCTACAATACCATCGTCTATGGCGGCTTTGCCCAGGATGAGGGCTTTGTGGAGAGCAACCTGGGCCGCAGCAAGACCGACCGCAAGAAGATGGCGGTCTATCCGGCCAGTGAGCCCCACACAAAGTACGCCTATACCGGCTACAAGGTGTTGGAACGGCTGGGCGAGTTCACGATGCTGGAGTGCCGCCTGAAAACGGGCCGTACCCACCAGATCCGCGTTCATATGGCTTCCATCCACCACCCGGTGGCGGGCGACCCGGTGTACGGCCCCCACAACTGCATCACCAGCCTGCATGGTCAGTGCCTGCATGCAAAAACGCTGGGGTTTATTCACCCCATCACGGGGGAACACCTGCGGTTCGATTCTGAGCTGCCGGATTACTTCACCCGCTTCTTGACCACGCTCCGTCAGCGCACAGGAGGAAATACCCTATGAAAGAGACGACCATTGACCAGACCTTAGTCCTCTGTGATCTGGACAGCCTGCTGCTGGATGCCGCAGGCAACCTGCCCCAGCTCCAGCGGGACGTGCTGCAGCTTTTTGCCAGCAGGGGCGGCAGGCTGACCGTTTTCTCTCAGCGCTCGCCCCGGGCGGTCCGCTCTCTGTTGGGCGGGGTGCGGCTCAGTGCGCCTGCGCTGGTCTGCGGCGGCACACTGGCCTACAACTTTTCGGAGGGTTTCGGCACCGCGCTGTGCAGCTTTGAGGGGATGGAGGAGTCTGTCCTGAAGATGCTGCCCTCCCTGTCCGGCGTGGGCATTGCCCTGCAGATGCGCGATGGCTCCACCCGTGCTGTGCGGATGAGCGAAGGGCTGGTGTTCCACCTCAAGCAGGAGTGGACTCCCTTTGTGCTGAGCAACGCCGCCGATGTCAAGGGCGAGGACGTTCTGCGCATCCTTTTCTATCAGGACAAAAAGCAGATGCCCATTCTGCCCACGCTGCAAAAGGCGCTGGGGGACGCGGCAGCCTTCCTGCATGCGGAGCGCCTTGCACAGGATACGCTGGTGCTTACCCCGGGCCTTGTCTCAGGCAGTGCCATGCTCAACGCCGTCTGCCCTCCCTCCGGCTATGCCGCCGAGCAGCTAACGGTGCTGGCCGGCTGCACCCAGATGCTCGACCTTGTCCATCTGGCGGGGGAGAGCGTTGTGCCTGCGGATGCCGCGCCTGAACTGCGCCTTGCCGCCAACCGGATGACCCTGACCGACCACGATACCGGTGCAGCGGCAGAGCTTTTGTACGGCATGGTGCGCCGTGCGGAAACTTCTGCGTAAAATCATTGTAAAGCTCTCTGCAAATTCTCCGCAGAGGGCTTTCTTTTTCAGAGAAAGTCGGGTACAATGGGATGAAGAAAGCCAGTCTCACAAAAACAGAACAGAGATTTCTGTGGACAGCGGCCCTTGTCTGCGCTGTGTGCGTCGCGCTGGCGTTTGGGTTTGCCGTTCCGCGGCAGACAGGGCCGGGCCGTGCAGCCGGGAGTGAAACACCGCTCATCCAACTGGCGCGGGTCGATCTGAACACCGCCGGGCAGGACGCTCTCTGCACCCTGCCGGGAGTAGGGGAACAGCGCGCCCAGGCCATCATCGAATACAGGGAGCAGTACGGGCGCTTTGCTGCGGTGGAAGAGGCCGCCGCCGTGCCCGGCCTGACAGAAGCGGTGGTGGCTGAGTGGGATGGACTTGCTTATGTGAGCTGAAGCGCTGCGGCGAAAGCCGCAGGTCAGGGAAAAAGGGAGTAAACTACTATGAAAGAGGATACGATCTTCATCAACCGTGAACTCAGCTGGCTGGACTTTAACCGCCGTGTACTGGTGCTGGGCAAGGATAAGAATGTCCCGCTGGCGGAGCAGGTGAAATTCCTTGCCATTTATGGCTCCAATTTGGATGAATTTTTCATGGTGCGTGTGGGCTCCCTGCAGGAGCGCGCCAACCTTGCACGCAGTCAGAAAGATAAGGACAAGCGTGAGAACAAGACCAATATGACGGCCGAGGAACAGCTGAACGCCATCATGCCCAAGGTTGCCCATCTGCAGGAGGACTGCGATAAATACTACGAGAAAGCGCTGGAAAATCTGGATGCCTGCGGCTATAAAAAGGTGAACTTCGATGCGATGGATAAGGAACAGGAGCGTTTCTGGAAAAAGTACTTCCAGAACGAGCTGTTCCCCATCCTCAGCCCGCAGATCGTGGACAACCGCCACCCGTTCCCGTTCCTGCGCAATAAGGAGATCTACCTCGGCGCTCTGCTCAAGGAGAAAGAGGGCCAGAGCCTTGGTATGATCCCCATCTCCAGCCAGATGGAGCGGCTGATCCTGGTGCGCCGGGAGGGCAAGACCGAGTTTGCCCTGACAGAGGAACTGGTGCTGCATTACGCGTCCCTTATCTTCGGCAAGGATGCCGTCCAGGAAAAGTGCCTGTTCCGCGTCACCCGCAACGCCGACATTGATGTAAAAGAGGGCATGATGGACCATGATATCGATTACCGCGAGATCATGGCCGACCTGCTCAAGCGCCGCCGTAAGCTGGCCGCTGTCCGCCTGCAGGTAACTCCCACGGCCCCGCAGGAGATTCTTCGTCTCCTCTGCGACAAATTAGAGCTGAGCCATAAGCGGGTATTTGCCCAGAAGAGCCCACTGGATCTGAGCTTCTTCTACAAGCTCACCGGTAAAATGGAGGCCGAGGGCAACCCGGAGCTATTCTATCCCTCGGCCCGGCCCATGCTGCCGCCCCAGGATTATGACCTTGCCGCTGAGGTAGAAAAGCACGATGTCCTGCTCAGTTATCCGTATCAGTCCATCCGTCCCTTCATCGCGATGCTGAAAAAGGCCGCGCGGGATCCGGAGGTCATCTCCATTAAGATGACCCTTTACCGGATGGCGCGGGAATCCCAGATCGTGCAGGCCCTGATCGAAGCCGCCGAAAATGGCAAGGAAGTGGTGGCTCTGGTAGAGCTGCGTGCCCGCTTTGACGAGCAGAACAACATCGACTGGTCCAAGCAGCTGGAAGAGGCTGGCTGTACCATTCTCTATGGCTTTGATGATTACAAGGTGCACTCCAAGCTGACCCTTATCACCAAGAAGGGCCTGCAGGGCTACAGCTACATCACCCAGATCGGCACCGGCAACTACAACGAAAAGACCAGCGAGCTCTATACCGATTATTCGTTCATCACGGCAGATCTGGGCATCGGTGAGGAAGCCTCCAACGTGTTCCAGAACCTTGCCGTGCAGAAACTGACGGAGACCACCGAGAAGATGCTGGTAGCTCCTCTGCGCTTCAAGAGCGTGCTGCTGGACGAGATGGACCGGGTCATCAATGCAGCCAAGCTGGGCCGCCCGGCATCCATGATCCTGAAAAACAACTCCATCTCGGATCGGGATATCATCCTGAAGCTCGAAGAAGCCAGCTGTGCGGGGGTTCGCATCGATATGATCGTGCGCGGTATCTGCTGTGTCCGCGCCGAGGTGCCGGGCAAGACCGAGAACCTGCATATCCGCAGTCTGGTGGGCCGCTACCTTGAGCATGGCCGCATCTACAGCTTCTACGATGGCGTGACCACCCGCATCTATATCGCCTCCGGCGATTTCCTCACCCGCAACACCGAGTGCCGCGTGGAGGTGGGTGTCCGGGTGGAGGACCCTGTCCTCATCCAAAAGCTGAGCGATATCCTGCAGCTGCAGCTGCGGGATAACGTCAATGCCCGGGAGATGCGGGCAGACGGCAGCTATCAGAAGGTGAAAGCGGCCCCCGGTGAGCCCCTTGTCAACGGCCAGATGGACATGTACGATCTGCTCCGGGATGACTGGCTCGCCCGGGATGCTGCTTCTGCGGCAGAACCGGAACAGCCCGAGCCAAAGGCACCGGAACGGCCGTCTGAGCCCGAAACGAGACCGGAGCCGGTTCAGGTGGCGGAGCAGCCCGCAGAACCAGCAAAACAGCCTGCCACGGTGAAAGCAACACCTGCTCCGGCTGTGCAGAGCGCACCCGCTCCGCATGCTGTTGATCGCGCGGAACGGCACGGCCACCCCAGCCTCTTCCAGCGGCTCCATGACTGGCTCCGCCGGTAAATACGGAAAGAGCACCCTCTGGGAAATCTCCCAGGGGGTGTTTTGGTTCTCAGGGATCTTCCTTCTGCATACACTTTCCAGAACGGAGGGCGAAAAGATGCAGGCAAAACATGGACGAGCAGGGAAACACAATCGATATCAACGGGCGGCGGTGCTGGCTCTGACGGTGCTGCTGATCATTCTGCTGGCGGGCAGAGTGCTCCCGGTCTGTGCGAGCAAAAATGTCCCGGCGGGAGCCAGCCTGAAACAGGCAAAGCCGGGGCAGATCCTCTGCTTCCCGCTGGAAACGGCGGCGTGGCGTGTCTCTGACCCTTATGGCTGGCGGAAGGATCCCTTTACCGGGGAAAAAGCCTTCCACCGGGGCGTGGACCTTGCCTGCAGGGAGGGCACACCGGTCCTTGCGGCACTGGACGGCGTGGTGACCGCCGCCCGGCGTGGAACCGCTTACGGCAACTATGTCCGGCTGACCCATGGGGACGGGCAGGAAACGCTCTATGCCCACATGCAGTATCTCTATGTCCGGGCCGGGGAGGTGGTTGCAGCAGGCCAGCGGCTGGGCACTGCCGGACAGACGGGCCGTGCCACCGGGGCACACCTGCACTTTGAATTTCTGACAGGCGGCATCCGGTATGATCCTTCTGCCGCACTGAGCCTGCCATGATGCGGCATCGATTCCGGTATGGGCCGCTTGTGTTCCGGGACCCACTGCTGCTCTGCGGGACGCTGTACGTTCTGCTCTATTTCGATGCAAGCGGGTTTCTGCGGCTGGGGCTGCTGGCAGCATTCCTGCATGAGTGGGGGCACATTGGGGCTTATCTTGCCCTGTTTGGGCAGTTTCCGGTTATTGAAGTCACCCTTACCGGCTTTTGTATGCGCACCCGGGGCAGGGAAATGACCCTGTGGCAGACCGCTCTCCTTGCCGCGGCAGGCCCTGCGGTGAATTTTGTGCTGGCCGGGCTCTGGATGCTTCGGCTGGAACAGCGGGCCACCATCCGGGCCAGTGCCTTTCTGGCGGCCAACCTCCTGACCGGGGCCTTCAACCTCCTGCCCATCCCGCCGCTGGATGGGGCACAGCTGGCGGCGTGCGGATGGTGGTGCTTCCAAAACAATGATTGCATTTCCCGGCAGAATCGGGTACAATAAAACGAATGAAGTAAAACTGTTCTGTCAATGGAGGAACTTGATGTTTGATCCCAAGCTGAAAGAAGCGCTGGGCCGGGTGCAGAAGCCGGGCCGTTACACCGGCGGCGAACCGGGCAGCGTGTATAAAGACAAAGAAAAGGTGGATGTCCGGTTTGCATTCTGCTTCCCGGATACCTACGAGGTGGGCATGTCCTTCCTCGGCGAGAAGATCCTGTATGAGCTGCTCAACAGCCACGAGAACTGGTGGTGTGAGCGGGCCTTCATGCCCTGGCTGGATATGAAGGCTGAGATGGAGCGGCTGGACCTGCCCCTGTACACCATGGAAAGCAAGGACCCCCTGACCGATTTTGATGCGGTGGGCTTTACCCTGCAGTACGAGCTTTCCTACACCAACATTCTGGCAATGCTCGATCTGGCGCACATTCCGTTCTACGCAAAGGACCGTGACGAGCGCTGGCCCCTGATCGTGGCGGGCGGCCCCTGCGCCTGCAACTCGGAGCCCATTGCGGATTTCTTTGATGTCATCCAGCTGGGTGAGGGTGAGAACCAGCTGCCTTCCATCTGCGCCGAGATCGAGCGTGCCAAGAAAGAGGGCAGCGTCTCCAAAAAGGAGCTGCTGCGCCGCATTGCAAAGATCCCCGGGGTCTATATCCCTGCCTTCTACGATGTGACCTACTTTGAGGACGGCCGGGTCAAGGCCATTACCCCCAACGAGCCGGGCATCCCGGCGGTCATCACCAAGGCCATCATCAAGGATCTGAACGAGTTTGCCCCGCCAACGAACTTTGTTGTGCCCATGGTGGGGGCTATCCAGGATCGTGCCAGCATTGAGGTGCTGCGCGGCTGTGTGCGCGGCTGCCGGTTTTGCCAGGCGGGCTTCCTGTACCGCCCCATGCGCCAGCGGGATGCCAGCCTGCTGAATAAGGCGGCGCAGGATCTGTGCGCCAACACCGGCTATGAGGAACTGAGCCTGTCCAGCCTGTCCACCTCCGACCACGGCCAGCTGGAAGAACTGCTGGATGATCTGAATGAGTGGGCCCCCAAGGAGCACGTCAGCCTCTCGCTGCCCTCCCTGCGGATGGACAACTTCTCCCAGAGCCTGATCGAAAAGACTACAAAGGTGCGCAAGAGCGGCCTGACCTTTGCGGCCGAGGCCGGTACCCAGCGCCTGCGGGATGTCATCAACAAGAATGTTACCTGGGACGAGATCGAAAAGACCTGCTCACTGGCCTTTGCCAACGGCTATTCCTCGGTCAAACTCTACTTTATGATGGGTCTGCCTACCGAGACGATGGAGGATATCGAGGGCATTGCCGAGACCGCTCAGAAGGTGGTAGATCTCTATTACTCCAACCCCAGGCACGCCAAGGGCAGGGGTGTGCAGGTGACCATCAGCTGTGCCTGCTTTGTGCCCAAGCCCCATACGCCTTTCCAGTTCGTGCCCATGGACACGGAGGAAAGCCTGCAGGCCAAGCAGAAGCACCTGCTGGAAAGCGTCCACAGCCGCAAGATCAAGGTAAACTATCACGACAGCACCACCAGTTTTCTGGAGGGCGTGTTCGCCAAGGGCGACCGCCGTCTGGCTCCTGTTATTCTGGAAGCCTACAAGCGGGGCTGTTACTTTGACGGCTGGGAAGAGTGCTTCAAGTATGATACTTGGATGCAGGTGTTTGAGGATCTGGGCATTGATCCCAAGTTCTACTGCCAGCGTCCCATTGGGCTGGACGAGGTGACCCCGTGGAGCCATATGGACTACGGTGTGACCCACGAATATCTGGTGCGGGAGTACAACAAGGCCCTTGCCGCCCAGACTACCCAGCCCTGCAACCGCGCCTGCCATGGCTGCGGTGCCAATCATCTGTTAGGAGGTCCCTGCTTTGATTACAGTCAGAATCTCGTTTGAGAAAAAGAATGAGGCCTCCTACATCTCCCTGCTGGACCTGCAGCGGGTGATGCAGCGGGTGCTCAAGCGCAGCGGCCTGCCGGTGTGGCATACGCTGGGCTTCAACCCCCACATCTATATGACCTTTGCCTGCCCGCTTTCGCTGGGGCAGGAGAGCGAGTGCGAATGCGTGGATGTCAAGACCGAGGCTGAGAACCCGGACTTTGCCCAGTGGCAGACCGAACTGAATGCCATCATGCCCACCGGTATCCGCATTACCCATGTGGGCCCGGTGCAGATGAAGGCTGACCTCATCGCCTTTGCCTGCTACCAGATCACCTACCCGGCAGCGGCAGCGGCTGTGCTGGAACAGTATAACGCGCTGGAAAGCGCCCCGGTGGAAAAGCACAGCAAAAAGGGCAAAAAGATCGTAGAGCTCAAGGATCACATCCCGCAGGTGGAATATACCACCGCAGGGGATCGTGTCTGCATGGAGCTCTGCCTGCCTGCCGCACAGGAGCTGAACCTGAATCCCTCACTGCTCACCGGCTTTCTGGAAGAAAAGTTTGGTCTGCCTGCCGCCAGCGCAGGCATCCTGCGCAAGCGCTTCCTGACAGCGGATCGGCAGCTCTTTGCATGATTTCCCGGGCAAAGAATGCCTTTTGGGCAGAACAGAAAATTTTTGGGATTATTTTGGGCAAATCGCTTGATTTTGCGGGCGTTTTGTGCTATCCTATTAAGGCGTTAGTGTCCGCTGATACCACAGCGGGGTTAATGACAATATCATTAAACGGGCGGTCCTCTGACGGCAAGGTGCCGTGCATGAACGTCTAAAAACAAATGGAGGATTCAAAAATGGACGCACTGAAGATTATTT
>OLVU01002267.1_pt1 | contig 10111 bp, 5 predicted proteins | sample 1673321 | NCBI WGS metagenome assembly OLVU01 (sample SAMEA3178942, study PRJEB25190) | human gut metagenome | biome: human gut; feature: human-associated habitat; material: faeces | place: Austria | collected 2013 | reverse complement strand
TCTGCAACTCATGTTCGCCTGTCATTTGGAGCAGTAGGTATTCTGCATGGGCTTCGCCATAAATGCGGCAAGGTCGGTTCCTGATTTGTATTGTCTGTGCAGTCACTGCGGCATCCTCCCGAAAAACTTTGATAAGCCCAGTATAGCAACTGAAAAATCATTTTGCAATTCAAAAAGCGTTCATAGCCGTAGCAAGCAGTGTCTTCGTATATACAAAGACCATTTTTGCGTTGCAAAATGCTTGTTGGGAAATCCCAAACCCTTGAACTACATCCGATGGATGCAGGCTACGCGTTTTACAAAACGCTCTTTCAGCACACCGCAGGAATGCGCAGCCATCACGGAATTGTGATGATTACAGGGATTGGGATTGCATCCCAACAAGCGAATGAACACAGCAGAATTTTAATTCTGCGTGCGAATTTAGCCTTTGTGCGCACAAAGGCTCTGCTCGCCACGGTTATGGTTCTGCGAATGCGATTGAGAAACTTTTCATTCGCATTGCAAACCGGGTGGCACTTTTGTATAATTGGTTCAATGAACACACGCATAAAATCGGAGGGGCTGTCCGATTAAAAAATCTAAAAATGCGCTATTGCAGGCCACTGGGAGGAATAGCATGAACAAGCAGCAACTCGCATCGAAAATCTGGGAATCTGCCAACAAGATGCGCTCTAAAATCGAAGCCAACGAGTACAAGGATTACATTCTGGGCTTCATGTTTTATAAATTTCTGTCGGACAAAGAAGTCAAATGGCTGAAAGAGAATGACTGGACAGACGAATATCTGCCGGATTTGACCGAAGACGATGTCGAAACGCTGGATACCGTTCGGAAGAATGTCGGCTATTTTATCGCCTATGAAAATCTGTTTTCCACATGGATCAGCAAAGGCAACGACTTCAAGGCTGACGACGTAACGGTGGCATTGCAGGCATTCAGTCGACTGATCGACCCGCACCACAAAAAGGTGTTTGACGGTGTCTTTGCTACGCTGCAAACCGGCCTGTCCAAACTGGGTGAAAGCTCCGGTGCGCGGACAAAGGCCATTCGCGACCTGATCTATCTCATCAAAGATATTCCCATGGACGGCAAGCAGGATTATGATGTTCTCGGCTTTATCTACGAATATCTGATCAGCAACTTTGCAGCAAACGCAGGCAAGAAGGCCGGCGAGTTCTACACGCCGCACGAAGTTTCGCTGCTCATGTCTGAAATCGTGGCGTACCACCTGAAAGACCGGGAAGAGATCAAAATTTACGATCCCACCAGCGGTTCCGGTTCACTGCTGATCAACATTGGTCAGTGTGCCGCACGGTATATGGGCAATGGCAACAACATCAAATACTACGCACAGGAGTTGAAGGAAAACACCTACAACCTGACCCGCATGAACCTTGTCATGCGCGGCATTCTGCCCGACAACATTGTAACGCGCAACGGCGATACGCTGGAGGAAGATTGGCCGTACTTTGAAGAAAACGACCCGGTCAACACCTACGACCCGCTGTTTGTGGATGCGGTGGTATCAAATCCCCCATATTCGCAGGCGTGGAATCCGAACGACAAAGAGAACAACCCGCGCTTTTCGGATTACGGCCTTGCCCCCAAAGGCAAGGCAGACTACGCCTTTTTGCTGCACGACCTGTATCACATCCGCAATGACGGCATTGTGACCATCGTTCTGCCCCACGGTGTTCTATTCCGTGGCGGTGAAGAAGGTACAATTCGCAAAAATCTGATTGACCACAACAACATTGATGCAATCATTGGTCTGCCCGCCAATATTTTCTTCGGCACAGGCATTCCCACCATCATCATGGTGCTGCGGAAGAATAAACGGGATTCGAACGTTCTGATTATTGATGCGTCTAAGGGCTTTGAGAAGGACGGCAAAAACAACAAGCTGCGTGCCTGTGATATCAAACGCATTGTGGATGCTTACAAGGAACGCCCGGAGAAAATCGAAAAGTTCGCACGCAGAGTATCCCGTGCGGAGATCGTTCAGAACGATTACAACCTGAACATCCCCCGCTATGTGGACTCTTCCGAAAAGGCTGAGAGCTGGGACATTTACGCTTCGATGTTTGGCGGCATTCCCGAGGCCGAACTGCAAGACCTGTCTGCCTACTGGACAGCATTCCCGCACCTGAAAGCGGCTCTGTTCAGCCCGGACAACGAAGCCTATTGCCGTCTGAATGTGGCCAATTTGAAGAACGCTGTTCTGTCCCACCCGGATGTGGTGGCGTTCAAGACCGCTTTCCAGAATGCTTTCGGTGACTTTGATGCCTACTTGAAGTCCGCACTCATTGACGGCATGACGCAGCTGAATGCTGCCGGCGAGGAAGAACGCCTGAGCCGGGAGATCTTTGCACGGCTGGCAGGAATTCCACTGGTTGACCGCTATGCAGCATACCAGCTTTTGGACGACGACTGGAAGAAAATTGCCATCGACATTGAAATCATCCAGACCGAGGGTTTTGCCGCAACCAAGCAGGTAGACCCCAACATGGTGCTGAAAAAGGATGCCGAGGTACAGGACGGCTGGGTGGGTCATGTGCTGCCCTTTGAGCTGGTGCAGAGCGTTAAAATGCACGAGGAAGTAGCAGCACTGCGGGCAAAGGAAACCAGACTTTCCGAGATTGCCGGAGAATATGAAAGCCATCTGGACGAACTGAGCGAGGAGGACAAGGAGCAGAACTTTGTGAATGACGCAAAGGACGCCTTTGTTGCCGCTGAGGTCAAAAAAGCCATCAAGGCGCGGGAGGTAGAACCTGCCACCATGAGCATCCTGAAAGATGTGGACGCGCTGTTTGCCGAGGAAAAGACCCTGAAAAAGCAGGTCAAGGACGACAGTGCCGCCCTCCACCAGCGCACCAAAGGCGTGATTGAACGCCTGACCGATGAAGAAGTGCGTGACCTGCTGCACCGCAAGTGGATCTTGCCCCTGATGGAAAATCTGAACAGCCTGCCGGATGCCGTTCTGGACGATTTTGTGAAGCAGTTGGATGCCGTCTGCAAGAAATACGAAACCACCTTTGAGAACGTAGAGAGCCAGATTGCCGATACCGAGCACGAATTGCTGGGGCTGCTGGACGATCTGCAGGGAAATGAATTTGACATGAAGGGCATTGCAGAACTCAAAAAGTTGCTGGGAGGTGAATGATTATGCAGGATAACGAGAAGAAACCTGCCCTCCGGTTCAAGGGTTTCACTGACCCTTGGGAACAGCGTAAGCTGGGTGAAATTGCAAAAGAGGTAGTCAGAAATGACCCTGCATCTGATGCACCAATTATGATGATAACGGCGGGCAACGGATTTATAGAGCAGTCTGATAGGTATGCCTTTAATAATGCCGGCGAGAGCCTAAAGAAGTATATTCTTTTGGAACGTGGCGAGCTGGCATATAACCACGGAGCATCCAAGTTGCGTCCGTATGGTTCCTGCTTTGCATTGACAACAGTTGAAAAAGCGCGTATTCCCTTTGTTTATCATTGCTTCTCAGTAGAGAAAAGCAATCCGGAATTTTTATCTATTGAGCTGAACGGTGCAAATGTTGAAAATCAATTGCGAAAAATAGTATCTTCTGGTGCTCGAATGGACGGACTTCTTAATATTGCTTACAGCGAGTATACAGAAGTGACCGTTCAGCTCCCCAAAAAAGAAGAGCAAGACTGGATCGCAAAATTTTTTAAGCATCTCGACACCCTTATCACCCTTCATCAGCGTAAGTATGAGAAGTTAGTGAATATCAAAAAGTCCATGCTGGACAAGATGTTCCCCCAAAATGGGGCATCTGTACCGGAAATTCGCTTCAAGGGTTTTACTGACCCTTGGGAACAGCGTAAGGTTAGAGAAGTAACTGACAGATACGATAATTTGCGTATTCCTGTTGCCGCAAGTTTACGAGTTGCGGGAACAACTCCTTATTATGGAGCAAACGGAATACAAGATTATGTTGAAGGATATACCCACGATGGCGAGTTTATTCTTGTCGCAGAGGACGGAGCAAATGACCTCAAAAATTATCCCGTAAAGTGCGTAAAAGGGCGTATTTGGGTAAATAATCACGCCCACGTTCTTCAAGGAAAGTGTGCTTGTGCAGATAATCAATTCCTTGCCTATGCAATAAGTCAGGCAGATATTGAATCACTTTTGGTAGGTGGAGGTCGTGCTAAACTCAACGCAGAAACACTAATGGACATTGAGTTGCTGTTGCCAAGCAAGGACGAGCAAATACAAATTGGGCATTATCTTGCTCGTCTCGACCACCTCATCACCCTTCATCAACGTAAGTTGGAAAAGCTGCAAAACATCAAGAAATCTTGTCTTGAAAAGATGCTTGTATAAAAATAAGTGGTGCAATTTGCCCATAATCAGAAGATGGACGTATCGGCGTTTGTTGTTTGGCTAAGGAGCAACGCAATTTCTCTTGCCCGTTCAGAATATGCAAAACAGGCTGATGAATAAAAATCAAGGCAATGTCAAACGCTTGGAACTGCTGTGTTTTAAAGCTATCGGGAGTCAAAAATCAAAATTTGAGCCGAATACGCAAAACCGAAAGTGAAATTTTCAGCGAACATTCGGTAGGCGGTGGAAAATAGCTGCTGAAAGTGTGCATTTGCTCCTACTTGGGAACAGCGTAAGTTTGGCGAAGTTGTAGATAAATACGAAGACCCAGTGGAAACGCCGCATGATGGTTATTATCGATTGGGAATTAGAAGCCATGCCAAGGGAACATTCCACAGCTATGTTGAAAAAGGGCATGAACTGGAAACAGCTCAAATGTACCGGGTGGCCGCTGGAAATTTCATTGTGAATATTACGTTTGGATGGGAACACGCCGTTGCAATCACTAATGAAAGCGATGCAGGAAAGCTCGTTTCTCACAGATTTCCACAGTATTCGTTCCATGATGATATGCTTCCTGAGTTCTTCAAGTATGTTATTGCAGATGAGGATTTTCGGCATTGGCTGTGGCTTGCCTCACCGGGAGGAGCAGGCCGAAATAGAGTCCTTAAATTAGACGAAATGCTTAATTATGAGATGGTGCTACCATCGAAAGAAGAACAACAAAGGATTGCCGCAATTTTCCGCAATCTTGACACCCTTATCACCCTTCATCAGCGTAAGCTGGAAAAGCTTGTACAAATTAGAAAAGCCTTCGCAGAGAGGTGCTTTTTGCAAAGTCGAAAGGAGCTCGTTATGGCGTTTACAAAAGAAGCCGATTTTGAAGAGGCGGTGGTAAAGCTCCTGATAGAACGTGGCTGGAAAGATGGTGTGCTGAAGAACTACACCGAACAGGAGCTGATACAGAACTGGGCGAACATCCTTTTTGAAAACAACCGTGGCATTGACCGACTGAACGATTATCCGCTGACGGATGGCGAGATGCAGCAGATCATGGAACAGGTCATGAACGCGAAAACGCCGATGAAGCTGAATAAATTTATCAACGGCAAAAGTGTGCTTATCAAGCGTGACAATCCTGACGATAAGCTGAATTTCGGCAAAGAAGTGTCCCTGAAAATCTATGACCGTCTGGAAATTGCAGCCGGACTTAGCCGCTACCAGATCGCAGAGCAGCCAAAGTTCCCCACCAAGTCCAAAATTTTGAATGACCGCCGCGGCGATTTGATGCTGCTCATCAATGGTATGCCGGTCATTCACATGGAACTGAAAAAGAGCGGTGTTTCCATCAAACAGGCTTGCAACCAGATTGAAAAATACGCGGCAGAGGGCATTTTTACGGGACTGTTCTCGCTGGTGCAGATTTTTGTGGCCATGAACCCGGAAGAAACGGTCTACTTTGCCAATCCCGGCCCGGAAGGACAATTCAACCCCAGCTACTATTTCCATTGGGCGGACTTCTACAACGAGCCGATGAACGACTGGAAAGACGTTACAACGGCACTTTTGTCTATCCCGATGGCGCATATGTTGGTGGGCTTTTATACCGTTGCCGATGGTTCCGATGGCATTTTGAAGGTGATGCGCAGCTATCAGTACTACGCTGCCAGCAAAATTTCGGATGCCGTTTCCAAGGCGAAATGGGAGAATGACCAGCAGCGCGGCGGCTACATCTGGCACACCACAGGTTCCGGCAAGACCATGACTTCTTTCAAGTCCGCTCAACTGATTGCATCTTCCAAGGATGCGGACAAAGTGATTTTTCTGATGGACCGAATCGAGTTGGGCACTCAGAGCCTGAAAGAATACCGCAACTTTGCAGAGGAAAATGAGGAGGTGCAGGCTACCGAGAACACGGATGTTCTTGTGGACAAGCTGAAAAGTACTTCGCCGTCCGATACGCTCATCGTGACTTCCATCCAGAAGATGAGCAACATCAAGGATGATGCACAAAACAAGCTGAACCCCAACGACATTGCGCTGATCAACGCAAAGCGGTTGGTTTTTATCGTGGACGAGTGCCACCGTTCCACCTTTGGCGATATGATGCAGACCATCAAGCATACATTCCCGAAAGCACTGTTCTTTGGTTTTACCGGTACGCCGATCCAAGGCGAAAACCAGAAGAAAATGAGCACCACCGCCACCGTTTTCGGCAACGAACTGCATCGGTACAGCATTGCAGACGGCATCCGGGATCACAACGTGCTGGGCTTTGACCCTTACAAGGTGCTGACCTTCAAGGACAGCGACTTGCGGAAAGCGGTCGCACTGGAAAAAGCAAAGGCATATTCTGTGGACGAAGCTCTGGCCGACCCACAGAAGAGCAAGGTGTTTTATAAGTATCTGAATCTGCCGATGGCAGGCGGAAAAGATGCGCTCGGTGAGGAGATAAAGGGCATCGAGGATTATATTCCCAACACCCAGTATGAGGGCGAAGAACACCAGAAAGCCGTGGTGGAGGACATTTGCGAGAACTGGCAGACCCAGAGCCGCAACAGCAAATTTCATGCCATTTTTGCAACCTCCAGCATCCCGGAAGCCATCCAATATTACAAGCGGTTCAGAGAAGCCGCACCATGGCTGAAAGTCACCGCACTATTTGACCCCAACATTGACAACAACGGCAAAGGCATCACCAAAGAAGAAGGGCTAAAAGAGATCGTAGAAGACTATAACACCCGCTATGGACAGGACTTCAGCATTCCGACCTTTGCCAAGATGAAAAAGGACATTGCGGCACGGCTGGCGCACAAATTGCCCTACCAGCGCATCGAGCGCACCCCGGAAAAACAGCTTGATCTGCTAATCGTGGTGGATCAGATGCTGACAGGCTTTGACTCCAAGTGGATCAACACCCTGTATCTGGATAAAATGCTGCAATACGAAAATCTGATTCAGGCGTTCTCCCGCACCAACCGACTGTTTGGCGATGACAAACAGTTTGGCACCATCAAGTATTACCGCCGTCCGCACACGATGGAGAAAAACATCGCAGATGCGGTAAAAGAGTATTCCGGCGATAAACCGTTTGGCCTGTTTGTAGATAAGCTGGACAAGAACGTGGAAAAACTGAATGCCCTCTATGCGGAGATCAAAGATCTGTTTGTGTCGGCGGGCATTGAAGAGTTTTCGCAGATCCCTGCGGATATGGCAGAGCGCAAAAAGTTTGCCGACCTGTTCCAGTCCTTCAACGAAAATCTGGAAGCAGCCAAGGTGCAGGGCTTCGAGTGGGATAAGCCCATTGTGATCATCAACGAGGATGCAGATGAGAAAACGGAACTTCATGCGGACTTTGACGAGAGAACGTTCAAAGTGCTGGCACTCCGCTATAAAGAGCTGTTCACGCCGAATCCGGATGGCAGTGAAAATGACCCGGACGATGACGTTCCCTATGCGGTGAACAGCTATCTGACCACCATTGATACTGCTGACATCGACACGGATTACATGAACTCCCGCTTTGAAAAGTACCTGAAAATTTTCTATCAGGAGGGTGCAGAAGCAGAAGCCATCCATCAGGCCGAAACGGAGCTGCACAAGACCTTTGCCACCCTCTCGCAGGAAGAACAGAAATATGCGAATATTTTCCTGCACGACATTCAAAGCGGCGCAGTGGTTCCGCAGCCGGGAAAGACCTTGCGGGAGTACATTGCCGAGTACATCGCCCAAAAGCAGAACGACCAGATCCACAAAGTAGCTGAAGTTTTCGGCTTGGACGAAAAGAAGCTGCGGGCATTCATGCGTGCAAACATCACCGAAGCCAACATTAACGAGTTTGGCCGTTTTGATGACCTGAAAGCCACCGTAGATAAGGCAAAAGCAAAGGCATATTTTGAAGCAATCGAGGGTACAAAGCTTATTCCGCCCAAGGTGCCTGTCAAGTATGATAAACTCTTGCGCGAGTTCATCGTAAGTGGCGGATTCGATTTGAAAATGCCAAAAGAATCATAAAATGGGTGCAAAATCACCCTGCTCACCAAGAGCCGAGGCGCGTCCTCGGCTCTTTTTTCGCGCCAAAATCCCAAAACACACCTACTTGGGAACAGCGTAAGCTGGGAGAAATTTGCGATTTCATTACAAAAGGTGCAACGCCAACAACATACGGCTTTTCATGGCAACCAGATGGAGTCCCCTTTTTTCGCAATGATTCGATCAAGGATAATGTTTTTGTGTTTGGAGAGTTTTCATATATTTCGGAAGCTGCTAACGAAGTATTAAAGCGTTCGGAAGTACATGGAAATGACATTCTTATCGCTATTACAGGTGATATTGGAAAAGTTGGAATTATACCTGACACAGTTGAAAAAGCAAATATCAATCAGCATATCGCAAGAGTTCGCATTCGTAAAGAAGCACTTCCGTATTTTGTATATCAATACCTAGCATCGGATGATACGCAAAAGGAATATCAAAAAATTAAAACAGGTTTGTCGATGCCCCAGCTAAGTTTGGAGCAGGTTCGAGACATTGTTGTGAAGATTCCTGAGTTCAATGAACAGGGAAAAATTGCAGATTGCCTTAGACGTATTGACACCCTTATCACCCTTCATCAGCGTGAGCATATAAAATCGATTTTGGAGGTAAAACGTGTTAAACGAAATGAATGAAAACAACCTGTTCTGCGATTATTATGAGCAATGGGTTGCCGTATACAAAGAGGGCGCAGTTCGCCCGGTTACATTGGATAAGTACAAAATGACCCTTTCTTGGGTGAAAAGGCTGGCACCTGATTTGAAGTTGTGCGAGGTTTCCAGAGTGACGTATCAGCAGCTTTTGAACGATTATGCCGTAGGCCATGAGCGTCAGACCACGATGGATTTCCACCATCAGCTGAAAGGGGCTATCATGGATGCCGTGGATGATGGTCTGATTGTGAAAGACCCGACCCGGAAAGCGATCATCAAAGGCAAGCCCCCGGTGCCTAAAAAGGTGAAATATCTGAACCAGTTTGAACTGCATCTTTTGTTGAGCGACTTGGATCTACAAGGAAAACTCAACTGGGACTGGATGATTTTGCTGATTGCCAAAACCGGCATCCGCTTTTCCGAAGCTTTGGCGATCACTCCTGCGGATTTTGACTTTTCGCACCAGATGCTTTCCATCAATAAAACATGGGATTATAAGGGGAACGGCGGATTTCTGCCGACAAAAAATAAATCGTCTGTCCGTAAAATTCAAATTGACTGGCAGACGGTGATTCAGTTCGCAGCACTGGTAAAAGACGTTCCTGAAGATAAGCCGATTTTCGTGTTCAAGGAACACGCCTACAATTCCACTGTTAACGATGTTCTGGAACGGCACTGCGACCGGGCCAAGATCCCGGTCATCTCGGTACATGGTCTGCGGCATACCCACGCTTCGGTGCTTTTGTTTGCAGGGGTATCCATTGCAAGCGTAGCAAGGAGGCTGGGGCATTCCAGCATGACAACCACGCAGAAAACCTACCTGCACATCATTCAGGAACTGGAAAATCAGGACATCGACCTTGTAATGCGGTCACTCTCTGGATTAAGCTGATAAAATAATCAACCATCGCTCGCGCTGGTGAAGGATGATAAGAGAAAAGCCAAACCTCAAGCTGTACAGGATGTACGGTGAGGTTTGGCTTTTTGGTATCAGCTGCTCTTTTGATTTTCGTTCATAATTCTTCTGGCTCGTCCGCGCGTGGTGTCCTCAAAGGTTTCATCCTCGCTGAATC
>OLVU01002265.1_pt1 | contig 10119 bp, 6 predicted proteins | sample 1673321 | NCBI WGS metagenome assembly OLVU01 (sample SAMEA3178942, study PRJEB25190) | human gut metagenome | biome: human gut; feature: human-associated habitat; material: faeces | place: Austria | collected 2013 | reverse complement strand
ACTGCTTCGACGTTCTTAATCCGCACGCCCATGCGAACGAGCACGGTCTTGAGCGCCGCAGTCTGTTCGCTCGGCTGCGGCTCAAAATATAACACTTTTTCACGGGATGCCGCCATAGTGGAACCCTCCTGTTTTATTCTCATAATATTGTATACTAATATTATATCATTTCTGTCAAGTCCCCTATTGACAGAAAGTGTGTTCGGTGCTATGCTCATAGTTAGCAACAACTAACTAATTAAAAAGAGAGGTGTTTATCATACAGCAGGCATTGCTTTGGGCGGCCGCAGGCACAGGATTCACCTTCCTGATGACCACGATCGGCGCCGCCATGGTATTCTTTATGAAACGGCAGTCCAGTGCACTGATGCAGCAGATTTTCCTCGGATTCGCGTCCGGTGTGATGATCGCCGCGTCCATCTGGAGTCTGCTCATTCCCGCGATTGACGAAGCCGCGCAGAACGGCCAGCCGGGCTGGATACCCGCTGCAGGCGGCTTTATCCTTGGTTTGGTGCTTATGCTTACGCTGGACGGCTTAATGCCGCACCTGCACAGCGGCGCAGAGCAGGCCGAAGGTCTGCCGTCCTCCTTTCGACGGACAACGCTGCTTGTCCTCGCAGTGACGCTGCACAACATTCCGGAAGGCATGGCGGTTGGTCTGTCATTTGCTCGTGCGGCACAGCATACCGGCAACGCAGGATTGTTTGCAGCGGCAGGCGCGCTTGCCATCGGCATCGGCATTCAGAATTTCCCGGAAGGAGCCGCAGTCGCGCTTCCGCTCCACCAGGAGGGACTCAGCCGCACGCGCTCGTTCGTTTACGGTTCGCTGTCCGGCATTGTCGAACCCATCTTCGGCGTGCTTGTTGTGCTGTGCGCGTCCGCGCTGACACCATTCATGCCGTGGCTGCTGTCCGCCGCCGCAGGCGCGATGCTGTACGTCGTGGTCGAGGAGTTGATTCCCGAGGCACATCTCGGTGAGCATTCGCATCCGGGCACACTTGGTGTGATGGCGGGGTTTCTGGTGATGATGGTGCTGGATACAGCTTTGGGATAATTAAAAATGAAGTTTCCTTTCTCCTTCCACAAAAACGAAAAGCGTCCCAATGGGACGCTTTTCGTTTTTCAGATAATCCGTGTTTTAACTTTGCCAAACACAAATTATCCTCAATATCTATTATGAATCTGTTTGCGGTAATCAAAATAGATTTGCCGCAATTCCTTCAGATTTTTCTTGCGAATAAGCACTACATCATCGTTTGTAAGGGTGAAGTCCTTATCCACAGCTTTGACGTAGTTCATATTCACAAGGAAGCTCTGGTGGCACCGCAGAAAACACGGAGCCGTCAGTTCCTGCTCAATCTCGCCGAGCTTTTTATATAATGTGTATGTCTTTTGCCCCGCCTGATGCAGAATACACTGTGAATTATGGCTTTCCACATACATAATCTCTTCGCGCGGAATGTGCAGCACCTGCGAACGATTCTTGATCGCATATGTATTCTCGACGATATCGGACAGTACGCGGTGCATGGTTCGCTCGAACGTCTCCGGGGTATATGGCTTGAGCAGATAACCGGATGCACCGACTTCAAAGCTGTCCGGTGCAAAATCCAGCGCAGCGGTACAAAATACGATCGTGCCCTTGTAGCCGATCTCACGCAGACGGCGTGCTACATCAATGCCGAGCGGCGGGTCCATCAGAATATCCAGCAGAATAATATCAAACCATCCGCCGTCCCCAAGCTCATAATAGAGCGGTTCACCGCTGTCGTACATTTTGCAGGAATAGTCAATCGCATGTGCATTGCAGTAATGACTGAGAAAATCCGCAAGGATATCCCGTTCTAACGCCGAATCATCACAAATTGCGACCCGCAGCATGGTTATTGACAGTCCTTTCTCGTCAGTTTTTGTCGAATTTCTTAACGGTTTCTAAACATGTTCTGCCGATTTCACAAGATTCTGCTCCAATTTCACAGAATAGCAAAAACCGCGTAATTCTTCTGATAAAATGAACATGTTCCCAAACGAAGTGGGAACATCAGCAAATATCGACGGAGGAAGCATCATGTTTGTCTACAAAGTAATCAGCAAAAACCACTATTCGCCTGAGACCGGGGCCTATATATCTTTCGGTATCAGTGCCCACGATCCGGAGCACGGACAAACCTGCTTCGTTCCCGATGTGTTCATCGACGAGTCGGAAGCACGCGCCTTTACAGAACGCCTGAATACGCTTCAGGTGTCGCCTATCCATTTGATCGATGTGATCGAGGACGCATTGGGCGTTTAACACGCAGCTTACATAAAAATGCCCAGCTCAGAGGCCAGCGAGCGAATTGCATGCACAATGCGGATGTATTCGGTCGTGACTTCGTATCGCAGTTCCGTGATTTCCTCATCCTGATTGCCGCGCAGCGCTTGCAACAGTGCTGCGCTCTTCTTTTCCAGCCGTATAAAGCCAAAGCTGCGTGCCTGTCCGGTCAGCGTGTGTACCGCTTTGATTGCTGCATCACGATCGTGCCGACCCAGGGCATCGTTCAATTCCGCGCAGTTCAGGTTCTCCTCATCGTAAGCGCGGCTGTTGACCACGGTGTAGAGGATGTTCTTGGCAGCGGTGCGCATGGCCTGCTTGCTGCTGTTGGTCAGGACGGTCACGTTGTTGTAATCGTTGCCCGTGGTGCAGAGCATCAGGTCGCCGCCGTTGCGGACAGCCTGATCGGCGGTCATGTAGCCGTAGACGCCGAAGTAGTCGGTCTCGACGAAGCCGAGGAAGCCCCACTCGCCGCGCAGGACGTTCTGCAGCAGCTCAGAGCAGCCGCCGGCCCAGCGATTGCCGATGTAGTTGAAGGAGGACATGACTGCGTGGCAGTCTGCATCCTTGACCGACATTTCGAAGGGCTTGAGGTAGATCTCACGGATGGCCTGCTCGTTGGACCAGGTGGCCGCCATGCAGTTGCGGTTGCCCTCCTGATCGTTCAGGGCAAAGTGCTTCATGTAAGCGTAGACGCCGTGCTCCTGTGCACCTGCGATGGCACTTGCAGCCATTGCGCCGGACAGGACGCCGTCCTCCGAGTAATACTCGAAGTTGCGGCCGGAGAATGCGGTGCGGTGGATGTTCATGGCCGGGCCGTACCAGCCGGAGGTGTTCATCTCGTTGGCCATCTTGCCGATGCTGTCGCCGAAGTCATGGGCCAGATCCTTGCTCCAGGTCATGCCGATGAGGGTAGCAGCCGGGAAGCCGACCGAGCCGACGCCGGTGAAGTTGTTGTTGATGGAGGCGGGGCCATCGCAGTCGTTGGTGCGCACCTTGCCGACGCTGTCCACCGCTGCGGTCTGATAGCCGCCGAAGCCGATGGTCTGCTGCAGGTCGTCGATGCTCATCTCGTCCAGCAGGTCATCCCACTTGGAGTCGTTGTAATCCACGCCGCGCAGGTCAGCCAGCTTGAGGCCGTTCTTTGCGCCGGTGGTAATGTCCTCTGCGTTGGGATCCTCGTCCTTCTCGTAGCCGGACTCGGTGTAGGTGAAGCAGTTCTCGAAGCCAGCCTTGACCTCGTCGCTCATCTCGTAGGTGGCAGGAGCGGCAGTGGCTTCATCGTAGTTTGCGAAGCCGTCTGCACGGGACAGATAGGTGATCTCGCCCTCAGCGAAATCGAACTGGTTGGTGGCCACGACCTCATCGCTCCCGCGCTTGTTGGACTCGTTGTAGACGATGTCCGAAGCGAAGTTGCAGGTCTTGGAATCCAGAGCGGTGTGGGAGTCTGCGTTGGTGCTGATGACGTAGTCGCCAGCCTCCAGCACATAGCAGCCGTTGTTCTGGTAATCGTAGGAAGCCAGCTCCTCAACAGGGATGGTGAAGTCGATGGTCTCGCTCTCGCCGGGGGCCAGCTCGCCGGTCTTGGCGAAGTCCAGCAGATTTGCGGAGGCCTTCTCGATGCCGCCGTTGGTATACGGAGGATCGCTGTAAATTTCGACGACATCCTTGCCGGCGACAGAGCCGGTATTGGTGACGGTGACGGAGAACTTCAGGTCTGCGCCATCGTTGGTGATGTCGCTCATCTTCTGGGTGAAGGTGGTGTAGCTCAGGCCGTAGCCGAAGGGATAGACCACTTCCTCGTCGTAGTCGATGAGGCCCTCATCGGCAGCCGTCTCATAGAACTTGTAGCCGACGTAGATGCCCTCGACGTAGTTGACGAAGGAGGGAGTGGTGCCCTCGGGGTCAAAGCTGCTGGCGTTGGAGTTGAACTCGGAAGCGTTGGTGTACTTGAAGTCGCCGAAGTTGTTCCACCACGGAGAGGCGGTCAGGTCGGTGACATAGGTGTCTGCGGTACGGCCGGAGGGGTTGAACTCACCGGCGACCACGCGGCCAAAGCCCTCAAAGCCGGACTGGCCGGTGCCGGGGCAGAGCAGAACGCCCTTGATCTGGGGGTAATCCTTGACCCAGCCCATCTCGAAAGCGTTTGCGCCGTTGTAGACGACGATGACGTTGTCGAAGTTGGAAGTGACCAGATCGATCAGCTCTTCCTCGCGGTTGGACAGCTGCAGGAAGTGGTCGCCCGCATCCCAGTCGTTGCCCTCGTTCAGAGTGTCGTCATAAGTACCGTTGTAGTAGCCAGCGCCGCGCTGAGAGCCGCGGTAGTCTGCCACACGGCGGACCCAGCTGCCGTCCACGACAGCAGCCATATCGGTGGGAAGGTCTGCGCCCTCGCCGCCGACGCGGGTGATGACCACCATGGCGGTGTCAGAGTATTCCTTGGCGTTTGCCATCATCTCGTCGGTGTACAGGCTGACGTTCGGCTCGGGCAGGGTCCAGTCCTGCTGTGCCATGCCGACGCTGGGACGGGTAGCGCAGTAGTCGGTGTAGAACTTGCTCAGCTCGTCGTTGGTCTCGATGCCCGCATCGTGCAGGCCGGTGAGCAGGTCGGTGACGGGATAGGCGTCGTTCAGTGCGCCGGAGCCGGTGCCGCCGTAGCAGGGGCTGGTGGAGGCCCAGCCAAAGACGTTCAGCTTGGAGCCGGAGGCCACAGGCAGGATGTTGTCATCGTTCTGTGCCAGAACAATGCCCTCCTGCGTGATCTCATTGACCAGCTCGGTCGCCTCTGCGGAGGTCTCCTCGCTGATGGAGCCTTCACCGGAGACCAGATCCAGCATGGTGGACATGGGGCCGATGCAGATGAGGTTGACAACGATGACCAGTGCCAGCAGAATGGCGACACCAGACTGCGCACGGACCATCTTCTTCTTGGCTTTCGGCAGCTTCTTGGCCGCAAACATCGCAACGAGTGCGACCACGACCACGACGCCGAAGGCGATCAGGTAGTTCTGGATGTTGGAAACTACCTGCATTACATCATCCATATTGACGGACAACATAATTCTTCCTCCTTATTCTGAATTCATATTTCCCGGGCACAGCTCCCGGACTGTTGGCATCCATTATAAAGGAATTCAATGAAAATTTACAAAGATTTTCACAACCTGTCATTTCTGAGGCGTATTTTGCAGAAGTTTCATTTTGGTTTCAAATTTTATTGTGCTTATCCACAAATACAGGCCCGGCTTTATTGTGCAAAACAGAAAAAACCTCTCCGTCACGCCTGCGGCGTGCCACCTCTCCTATCGAGGAGAGGCCTTGGCATTCCGTAAAGCTTTATCTCTTCGCCAGAGGCTCCCCTCGGTAGGGGAGCTGTCGAGCGAAGCGAGACTGAGAGGTTTTTCCTTATTCTTCCGGGATCGGCAGCAAGATCCGCAGCGTGAACCAGCCGTCGGCCCAGTGAAGGGTCATGGTGCCGTCATGGTCCTGCGCTGCCGCCTGCACGCCCCGCAGGTCGTAGCCGCCGTGGGTGTTGTGGCGGGGCAGGCCGTCTGCGCCCAGTTCCACGGGCTGGGCGCAGTAATTCTCGAAGCGGAGCATCACACAGCCGCTCTGGTCATAGACGGCCACCCGCAGCAGCCGCTTTTCGGGGTCCGGCTCTGCCGTGACACACTCGATGGCGTTGTCCAGCGGCGCACCCACGAGGGTACACAGCTCCCGCGTGCTCAGAAAGCCCAGCTGGCTGCCGTCGGCCACGCTGGTCATGTTGATGCCCCGCTGCTGGCAGTCCATGCTTTTGGCGGTCAATAGGGTATCCAATACCGGGTTGCCGGTCTTGTTCTCGGCCTCATACTGCCGGAGGCCGCTCTCCATCCGGGCCAGAGCCGCGTCCTGCTTGGCCCGGTCGCGCTCGGCGCGGATGTCCGCGATCTGGATCTTCAGCTCATGATAGCGGCTGTTGATGAGCCGGATGCCCTCTTTGCTCCGCTTGTACTGCTCGTACTGGCGGTGGAGCACCTCGTCCATGGCGGCAAGCTCGCTGTGGAGCGCCGCCTCCCGCAGCTGCTCGTGCTGGACCGTCAGGATGAGCACGCCGCAGATGTCCACCAGCGTGCGGATGTAGTAGACGCTCATGTCCACCTCGCGGTCGCCCAAGAAGAGCAGGTTGCTCACCGCGAAGACCATCGCCGCCATGACGACGGCCACGAGGGCCGCTTTTCCGCTGATGACGATATGGCCCTTGGGACTTTTGTGCTTATGCTCCAGCACCCAGATGCAGCCGAAAACGCCGCCGTAGACCACCACCAGAAGCAGCAGTGACAGGCCGTCGGCCCCGCTGCGCTGGGGCCAGAGGAAGCAGTGCAGCTGCCACTCGGCGCTGGCGGCCAGCTCGGCCAGAACAAAGGCCCGGGCGCAGACATACCCGGCCTCCAGCAGCGAGATGGTGCGGGTGAGCCAGAGGTAGAGGTACTGCATCGCCACCGCCGCCGCCATGCAGGGGATCCACCACGCCAGCGGGACGCTGCCCGTGGCCTGCAAAAAAGCGCAGAGGACCAGCGCCCACGCCGCGCTGACGGCGAGAGTGGCTTTCGGGCCGAAGCGGAGGCCCAGCGGCAGGGCGTAGATGCCCACGGCCAGACACTCGGCCAGCGCCGTGTAGAGGCGCGGGATACTGGGCAGCGCCGTCATGCGCCTCCACCTCCGATGTGGTCGGCCAGCGCCGCGAGGAAAGCTTTCCGCCGGGGCCGGCTCAGCTGCAATTCATAGGGTCCTACCAGCACCATCCCCTGCTGCACCCCCTTCACCTGCGCCAGATTGACGAGGTAGCCGCTGTTGCAGCGGGCAAAGGGCCGCTCAGCCAGCTTCTCCTCGAAGGCTTTCAGGGTGCCTGCCGCCGCGAAGTCCCCCTCCTCGGTGTAGAAGTGGACGCGGTGGCCCTCGCTCTCCAGATAATAGATGAGGGCAGAGTCCAGCCGCCGCAGCCCGCCCTCCACCGGCAGGGCCAGATAGTGCCGCACCCGGCGGCGCAGCTGCTCCTCCACCTTCCGGAGCTGCTGCGAAAAAGCAAAGTAGGGCACCGGTTTGAGCACATAGTCCAGCGCACCCACCGCGTACCCGTCGATGGCGTACTGGGCCATATTCGTGATGAAGACGATGATGACGTCCTTGTCCAGCTCCCGCACCCGCCGGGCCGTCTCCATCCCGTCCAGATGCTTCATCTCCACGTCCAGAAACAGGACATCGTACACCGGGCGGTAATCATCCAGCAGCTCCATCCCGTCGGCGAACTCCGTCACAGCAAACTCGGTACCATACTGCCGGGTGTGCCGCTGCACATAGCCTTGCAGCTGCGCCCGTACCTCTGCCTCATCCTCCACAAGAGCGATGCGTATCATTGCCGCACCTCCTTTTTCCGCAATTTCTCTGGTTTTTATTGTAACACGAAACCGGGCCGGTGGCAAATGGGAAGGCCCTTTTTCTGCCGCGTCCCCCAGTCCAACAGCTAAACGAAAAAAGCAGCAGCCTCGCTCTGCGTTCGGTGAGGCTGCTGCTTTGTTCTTTCAGGGAAGATCTCAGTTCGTCTTGACGGCCACGAGGATGCGGATCTTCTTTCCGCCTGCGCAGCCAAAGTTGTCGTACCAGCCGATGAGCTTGTAGTCCTCGGTGTTGACCTTGGGCAGCGAGGTGGCGAAATACTGGCCGTTCGACCACAGATAGACCTGCATATCGTCGGCGGTCTCATAGCGCTTGTCGCCGCTCATGACCGAAGCTGCGCCCAGCTTATCGATGACTACCGGCGAGAGCTGGAGCATCCGGTTGATGGCCTTGCCGTCGGCAGAACGGCCGATGGCGATACCGCCTGCGATAACGGGGTACTTGGTGGCGGTGCTGTAGGCCACCTGTTTGCCGCCGGAGTAGCAGACATAGGTCGCACCCTCGCCCAGATAGTTGAGGAAATCGCCCAGCGTGCCGCCCACGCTGTCGCCGGTGCGGCGGAGCACATAGCTGAACAGCTGGTCCGTCTTGCCGGTAAGGGTGTTCCAGGTAGAGCTGACGACACTGCCATCGATGAGGCCGTAGAGCACATCGCTGGTGCTGGGCACCAGAATGTTCTTCACGTCCTGAAAGGTCTCCTCGTCGGTCTTCTTCACCGTGGTGGTGGTCGTTGTCGTCGTGGGGAGGCCTGCGGCCTCCTTTGCGGCGTCCTGCGCCTTCTCGCTGATCTTCTTGTCGATCTTCTTGGCGGCTTCGTCCGTCAGGCGGCGGACAGAATCCAGCGCAGCGTACTCCCACAGGTCACCGGTCACATCGTCGAGGATGACCCGGTCGATTTGGCCCGCAGAATTGGTGGTGTAGTAGCGAATGTCGCTTTCACTCAGAGTTACCCCCGATAGGCGGCTGGGGCGAACTGCCCCAGCCACACCCTCCGACGTCGTATCAAGGATCTGCACGTTGTCTGCAAACGGGGTGTCGCCCAGCGCGGTGCCGTCGGCGCTGACGGTGCCGCTGGTGGAGCGGGGCGAGATGGACTGGACGCTTTCGCCGTCACCGCCCACGCTGATCTCCACCAGCTTGCCGGCCGGGAAATTGAGCTTATTGTCCACATTGACGGTGCGGGCGGTGCCGTCGGTACACATGACCGAGACAGCCTGCTGCACCTCAGCGCTGTTCGTCTCCACAAGGGTGCGGGATGAGGACTGGACCACGCCGTAGAACACAGCGTCTGCCGCGTCGCCGGTGAGGACGGAGACAGCTGCATCGTTCATACCCAGCAGCAGAGTGACCACCTGTCCCACGCCGCCGCCGGACAGGGAGGACAGCTGATAGGCCACAGAGGGCGAGGCGATGGTGTAGGTGACCCCGGCCACGGTCACAGAGGTCGGAGCGCTGGCCGAGGGCGAGACCGCCGTCACGCGGCCTGCGGCGCGCTTGTTGTAGATCCAGACGGTGCGGGCGCTCTCGTTATAATAGTAGACATCATAGGGCGAGAGGGCCGCAGAGGTGGTGACTTCGTCGTTGCGGTAGATGGCCGCCGGGGCGAAAGGCAAGACGGTGGAAGCATCTGCCACGAAGGGACCCTTGACATTGTCCAGCAGGACGGAGGAGATGTCCACCTGGCCGTTGTTCACGGCAAAACCCAGGGTGGAAGCGTAGACCTGACCGCTGCCGTTCATGGCGGTGAGGGCGTTGTAGAAGAGCATGGTACCCTGCTCGAGGGTCAGAGTCTCGCCCTGACGGGCATTGATCTCATTGCGCAGGCCCAGTGCGCTGGCCTTGCTGAGCTGAGCTGTGGGGAAGGTACCGCCCAGCTTTGCCACATCATAGCCCAGCAGGCGCAGCGCCATGGTGCAGGCTTCTTCCAGCGTGACGGTGTTGTCCGGGCGGAAGCTGCCGTCGGAGTAGCCGGTCATCCAGCCGTTCTGGACAGCGGTGCGGATGTAGACCGCATAGGGAGCGTCGCTGTCTACGTCGCTGTAGAGGCGGCCGGTGCGGCCCTGTGCCGTGGTGGTATCGCGGTAAGCAGAGAATGCGGTGAGGAGGCGGGCCGCCTGCCCACGAGTGAGGGGCGCACCCAGAGAACCGGCCTGCTCGGCGGTCAGACCGCCCAGTGCCGTCGCCGTCTGGACTGCCGCGTTGGAGCCGACCGCCGAGGCGGGCAGCACCAGCATGGAAACCGCCACGCAGACGGCCAGCAGGAATGCGAGGAATCTTTTTTTCATGGTAAACTCCTTATAGAATCAACGCCATCGCCTCTCCCTTTGGGAGAGGTGGCGAGCGAATGCGAGACGGAGAGGGCAAGCCGC
>OLVU01002262.1_pt1 | contig 10143 bp, 7 predicted proteins | sample 1673321 | NCBI WGS metagenome assembly OLVU01 (sample SAMEA3178942, study PRJEB25190) | human gut metagenome | biome: human gut; feature: human-associated habitat; material: faeces | place: Austria | collected 2013 | reverse complement strand
ACTCTTCCTCGGCTTCTTCCAGCCTTAAGAAAGCACATCATGGAGCTGTGCTGTGAGTCCATGGATGCCATCGCCGTCTTTGCTGCGAAGGGCAGCCGCCTCGCCGTGTCCGACGCGGGCTGCGGCGCAACCATCGTGAAGGCGGCGCTGCAGGCGGCGTCGGCGGCCACATTTATTCTTCCTCGGTGAGCAAGGGCGGTGATTTCGCCAATCATGTCGTCGGCTCTGTGGCAACCGGGAACATCACCCAAATGGGCACGATCACCGGCGAGAAAGCTGTTGAGGCCCTGCACTCCTATATGGGTCACACCGCGCTGGAACCTGGGGCAGAGAATATCCCCGCCTATCAGAATGTTGAGATTGGCGGCGGCCGCATTACCGGCACCGAGGTCACGCCGGAGCACCCGGAGGGTATTGCCTTCGGTATGTATCATGCAGACCAGTATGTTGCGCCGGATGGACAGTACACGACTGTCCACGCCGTAGACGGCACCGCCTGGTATAAGCAGTATGCGGTGGACGCGGTGGACAAGACGCCCTACATGGCCCCGGATGGTTCGATTGCCTATAACGAGTCCATCGTGAAGAAGCTGCCGCCTACCCCCAAACGAAAGGATAAGATTTGATGGCTGAAGAACGCAAAGACAGCTTTGCTGAAACGGTAGATACTGCGGCCTCCGCAGCACATACGGTCAAGGGCGCCATCAAGGCCGGCAAGGCGATTTCCGGCGCGGCCAAGGGCGCTGCAGCCGGCGGGCCCTATGGGGCCGTGGCCGGGGCAGTCTGGGCCGGACGCAAGCATATTGGCAAGATCATCGCTGTCATCATCATTCTGCTTCTGCTGCCGGTCCTGTTTATCCTGATGCTGCCCGGGCTTATTTTTGGCGGCTTGATCAACGCTTTTTCTCCGGCGGACACGGAGCAGCCTGTTCTGAACAGTGAAACCGCTATTGTGGAGAACGCCAACGACATCACTTTTACTATCAACGCCATCTTGGGTGAGGCGCTGGACGATGTGATGGCCCGCATTGAAGCGGACTTTGCTTCTTCCGGCGCTGACCAGATGGAAATTAAAAATCCCTATTCTTCCGGCCCTGTCTACAACGCCAACCTCATCATCTCGCAGTATTGCGCTGCCCGGGATGAAGACTTTGAGAGCATTTCGCTGGATGACCTGGCCGCCGTCCTGCGGGAGAACAAAGAACATCTTTATGCCTATACCAGCGTGCGTGAGAGCCGTGAGGTCACCACTGAAGACCCGGAGACCGGGGAGGAAAGCACAACCACCGAGATTTGGATGGTCTACACCATCCGCTACAACGGCGAGTCCTATCTTGCCGACCATGTTTTCGCGCTTACGGACGAGCAGAAAGAGCTGGCCTCCGACTATGCCTCTAACCTGAGCATGTTCCTGGGGGACGGCCTGCTGCAGAACCTGACGGAATGGACTGGAAACAGCATTGCTTCCCTGGGTGATGTTACCTTTACAGACGGCGTGACGCCGGTGGTCTATTTCAACCAGCTGGACGAGCGTTATGCCAGCCAACCCTATGGCACCGACAATATCGGCGGCTACGGATGCGGCCCTACCGCTATGTCCATCGTGGTGTCCTCTCTCACGGACGAAACTGTGGACCCGGTGGCGATGGCCCAATGGTCCTACGAAAACGGCTACTGGTGCAAGAGCAGCGGCTCTTATCACGCTTTGATACCCGCCGCCGCTGAGGCATGGGGCCTGCCGGTATCCGGCTGCACGACTTCCGAGCCCCAGCGGATACTGGACGCTCTGGCGGAGGGAAAGCTGGTCGTAGCGATCATGGCGGAGGGGCATTTCACTTCGTCCGGGCATTTTATCGTACTCCGTGGCGTGAAAGACGGTCAGATCATGGTGGCAGACCCGGCCAGCTATAAGCGAAGCGAGCAGCTCTGGGATCTGTCCATCATCCTAAACGAAGCAAGCCGCCGTGCAGGAGCGGGCGGTCCTTTCTGGATTATCGGCTGACCTGCCCCCTCGGCTGCGGAAACGAGGTAATACATGAGCAACAAAAACGACCATGACACTTATATCATACCGCCGAATTTCATAGAGACAGGCACCTTTTTCGGCGGTATGTTCCGTGCGCGGAATGTGATTGAGGCCGGCATCCTGGTATTTGCCATTGGGATGCCGGTTTTTCTGTTCCTTCCGTTTGGGCTGACCACCCGCATCATCATTTTGTGCCTGACCGCTCTTCCGGCAGGGCTGGTTGCTTTAATCGGCATATCCGGGGAGAGCCTTTCGCAGTTTCTGGTCATCTTTTTGAAGTACCTGCGCAACCGCCGCATTGTCGGTGGTGACAGTGAGCAGCCGGTGGAAAAGTCAGCACCCTCCAAATCGGCCGGCAAGCATCTCAAGCAGCGTCCTCCCAAGGAGAAAAAAACCAAGGCCCCGAAGCGCCGGCGGTCTGGTGAGACGGATTTTCCCGCTGAGTTTGATGAAGTGCGCGGCTATGAGATCCGCGAAAAGCTGCGCCCCAAGAAAAAGGCCGAAAAAAAGCGTCCTGCCAAGGTCAATAAGGCGAAAAAGAAAGCAAAGAAGCGCCCTGAAAAGGACCGCCTGCCTAAACGCGCCGCCCATGTCAAGGAGCAGAAGCCCACCTGCCTCAATCCGGTGGCGGATTATCTGCCCATTGAGAAGGTAGAGAACGGCATTATCTACACCAAAGACCATCGGTTTGTCAAAGTGGTTGAGGTAGTCCCCATCAACTTTATGCTGCGAAGCGCCCGGGAGCAAAGGAACATCATCTACTCCTTTGTTTCCTATCTCAAAATCTCTCCCATCAAGCTCCAGATCAAGGTACTGACCCGCCGAGCGGACATCAACCGTCACTTGGACACGGTGCGCCGGGAGATGGCCCACGAGGAAAATGATCAGTGCCGCTTGATGCAGGAGGATTACCTGAACTTTGTGCAGCAGGTCGGCTCCCGTGAAGCTGTTACACGGCGTTTCTTCCTGATTTTCGAGTATGAGCCCTGGGCCAATACCCGGCGTTCAGAACAGGAAGAAGAAGCAATCCAGTCTCTCCAAAGCGCCGTGCATACGGCCTCTAACTACCTACGCCAGTGTGGGAACGAGGTCATTATCCCTGAAAACGAAGATGAATTTACCGTTGATGTCCTCTACAACCTGCTGTGCCGGAACGAGAGCGCCGTCAAGCCGCTGTCGGTACGGGCGCAGGAGGTGGTGGCGCAGTATATGGAGCATGGCCGGGAAAGTGAGATCGACCATATCCCTGCGGCAGAATTTGCGGCTCCCCGAAGCATTGATTTTTCCCACGGGCGCTATATCTGCATTGATGGATTGTACTATGCCTATCTGCTGATCCCCTCGGACGGGTATAAAACGCAGGTGCCCGCAGGCTGGCTGAGCCTGATCGTCAACGCCGGTGATGGCATCGACATGGATATGTTCCTTTCCCGCCAGCCCAAAGAACGCATCATCCAGCGGGTAGGCCAGCAGCTTCGCATCAACCGCTCCAAAATCAAGGACGCCAGCGACACAAACACGGATTTCGATGACATTGACGGCGCTATCCGGAGCGGATATTTCTTAAAGGAGGGCCTTGCCAACAACGAAGATTTTTATTATCTGAACCTGCTGATCACTGTGACCGCCCCCTCTGTGGAGGATCTGGAATGGAAAGTCAGTGAAATGAAAAAGCTCCTGCTTTCGCAGGATATGAATGTCAGCGCCTGCCACTTCCGTGAAGAGCAGGCGTTTCTTTCTGCCCTCCCGTTGGTCTCTATGGAGAAAGGGCTCTATGAGCGCGGCAAGCGCAACCTGCTGACGGGCGGGGCTGCCAGCTGCTATCCTTTCACCTCGTTTGAGATGTGCGATGACAACGGCATTCTGCTGGGAGTCAACAAATATAACAGCTCCCTCATCATCGTGGACATTTTCAATTCCGCAATCTATAAGAACGCCAACATGGCGATCCTGGGCACCAGCGGCGCAGGCAAGACTTTTACCATGCAGTTGATGGCGCTCAGGATGCGGCGCAAAAACATCCCCGTTTTCATCATCGCTCCTTTGAAGGGGCATGAGTTCCACCGGGCCTGCGCCAATGTGGGCGGCGAGTTTATCCAGATCTCCCCGGCCAGCCCGCACTGCATCAATGTCATGGAGATCCGCAAGGTGGATCGGACGGTCAATGAAATGCTGGATGGGCCCGGTATTCAGCTCTCGGAACTGGCGGCAAAGATTCAGCAACTGCACATTTTCTTCAGCCTGCTCATTCCCGATATGAGCCACGAGGAACGGCAGCTTCTGGATGAGGCCCTGATCCGCACCTACAATGCCAAAGGCATCACCCACGACAACGCCTCCCTGGAAGACCCGGCCAATCCGGGCTGCTACCGGGAGATGCCGGTGCTGGGCGACTTGTATGAGATTTTGAAGGCCGCCCCGGAAACCATCCGCATGGCCCATATCCTCAACCGCCTGGTGAACGGTTCCGCCAGCACCTTTAACAAACAGACCAATGTGCGGCTGGATAACAAATACACCGTGCTGGACATTTCCTCTCTTACCGGCGACTTGCTGACTGTGGGAATGTTCGTGGCCCTCGACTTCGTGTGGGACCGCGCCAAGGCCGACCGCACTGAGGAAAAAGCCATTTTTATTGACGAGTGCTGGCAGCTCCTTTCCGGCGCCGGCGCCACGGGCACCCGGCTGGCCGGCGATTTCGTACTGGAAATTTTCAAAACCATCCGCGGCTATGGCGGTTCAGCGGTCTGCGCCAGCCAGGACCTGAACGACTTTTTCAATCTGGACGAGGGCCGTTTTGGAAAAGGCATCATCAACAACAGCAAAACCAAGATCATCCTCAATCTGGAGGATGACGAGGCAGAACGGGTCCAAGAGACCCTGCACCTGTCCGACGCGGAAACGATGGAGGTCACCCACTTTGAACGCGGCAACGGCTTGATTTCCACCAATAACAACAACATCATGGTGGAATTTAAGGCCAGCCCGCTGGAAAAGGACCTGATCACCACCGACCGCCGCGAGCTGCGTGAAATTTTGGAGCGCAAACGCCGCGAGCAGGAATCTGCGTAGGTTCAAATGATATATATGCGAGGTGAATCCCTTGTTTTGATGTACTGCGCTGGGTGTGCGTCTATATGACGCCTTCCATGAAGAAAAGCGCCGGTTTGACGCCCGGATGGCGTCTTTCCGGCGTTCCAATATTCGATAAGGCGTTCCGATGACGCCTTGATGACGCCATTTGATAAAGGAGGTGAGCCCCCATGAAGACCAGGGCTGAAATCTATGGAAATGAGGCTGCGGACTTGCTGCGGACGGTAACAATGTACCCTGGCCTCAGTGAACAGCAGCTTCTTTGTTTTCACCCTGGCAAAGAAGATACGGCAAAGGCCCTGCTCTCCCATCTGGAGAGGCAGGGCCGCATTTTTCAAACAGAGAGCGGCGGCTATTTCCCGGCCGGCCAGTCAGCAAAAATTGACCGGGCGCTTGTCCGGGCAGTATGGGTCCTGCTGGACTTCATTCAGCGGGCCGATTACCATGCTCCCGCTGATTTTCCTGTCAAGCTCGTTTTCTTTGCCGATGGCGAACTCTACGAGGTGGCCTGCGTTGAGGACGGGCAGGAGGCGCTTGTCTGCCATGCCCTTCGGGGCAACAAGGGCGGCAGCCGCCGCATTGTTCTGGTCGATTCACCGGCGCAGATCGCCAAAATCGACTGTCCCGGCATTTCCGGGTTCTGCACCGTAGAGGAAAACGGCCAGACACACTATTTCAAGAAAGCAGGAGGCACATGATTGGACCGAAAACTTATATCCCGCCGGATCGGGAGCATTCTTGACGATATTTCCCGGCTGAGCAACGCGCTGTATGCCATGGATACCACCGACATCCAGCGTTATCCCGATAACTATGAGACCCTTTCCACCGATGCCGCACTGCGGGCAGAGCGTATCGCCTGCCGGCTGCGGCATTTGATTTATTCCAGCACGACTATCCGCAAGGGCGATTACCTTAAATCCGCCAGTGTGATGCACGGTATCACCATCACCTATGAAAACGAGGTGCTTGCGGTGACGCTGCCCAGCCTTCTGCCAAAGCGCAGGCAGCGGCAGAGCGCCGAGTTTCTGCTGGACCCCCTCTATTTTGCCCTGGAGCAGTACGCCAAAGAGAACACTTTGCCCCACTACCGGGAATGTGTTGTCTGCTTCGCCCAGGTGTATGACCAGGCGCTCCCCACCAGGCGGGTGCGCGACTATGACAACCTGGAGGAAAAGCAGATTTTAGATCTGCTGTCCTCTTTTGTTATGGCTGATGATACCGGGCTGTTGTGCGATGCCTATAACACTGCCGAGCTGGGCGAGCAGGACTGCACGATGATTTTCGTCATGGAGAAGCACCGCTTTCCCGGGTGGCTTGCAGAGCATAAATCAAGCCTGAAATCCATCTCGGATTTTTGAGCATTTTGGGCCCCTTGCGACCCGACATCCCGCGAAGCCGCTGAAAGTCCCGGATTTTCGGGCTTGCGGCCACTTGGGAGAAGCTTTATTTTACCGAAGTTCTCAGTCATTACGGTAAAAATCCAGCACCGACAAAGGAGGTGATCCCTTGGGAAAAGCAGCCGCACTTTTCCACAGCCGGATACGCTCCCGTTCCGGCTTTTATCGCTGACCGCCATCTCTGGAGAGTTCCCAACCAGCCAGCTGAACCGTCTCCCGGCCAGCCCTTACTATTTGGAGGCGGTCGTGACCTCGCTCAAAAAGAGCGGGCTGTTGCGTACCTACTACCGCGACAGGCTCCGGGGCTATCGGCTGGGGGCAAAGGCCAAGGCCGCCCTGCTGGACGGCTGGCCGGAGCGTTTCTCTCCCTACCTGACCGGCGACACCGACACCAACCGCCTCAAGAGCGAGGTGAACCGGCGGCTCCGGCTCCACCGCCTCGCGGAAACCTATGTCACGATGGACAATGCGGGGATCGGGCTCTTTCAGGATGAAAAGCCGAAGGTTTTTTCACCGCAGGGCTATTGTGGCGAAGCCATCGAGTATCCCGCCTTTTACAGTTCCCGTGAAGTCAAGGAAATGGGGATCGACACCACGCAGGTGCGAAGTTCCCGGTTCGCAGGGGTGCTTCTTGCGCCTACCGGCATTTTTGTCACCTACAACAGCGGCGCTGCTCTGATGAAATGGCGCTGCAAATCCGAGATGCGGGTAAAGGCGCTGATGTGGAGCGTCCTGTGCCAGCAGCGTTTGGCCGGGCAGTACCGCGCCGAAGATGTGCATGGGCTGGTGCTGGGCGACAGCATGGAACTGGCATACCAGATGCTCACCAGCACCGGCGGGGCCAAGCACGACTATTTCATGCTGGACGGCAGCTACGACCATTTTTATTTTCTCACAAATAACCACCAGGGGGAGGTGATCCTTGCTTTACTGTGTGATCCCTTGAAAACCGCAGAACTTAACCGCATTCTGTCCCAGGGCTTGATTGCCGGGAACACCGGAAAGGCCATTGAGCAGGATGCCGCGGAGCAGGACGGAACGCCGGTGCTGTTCGGCTACTCCTGCGACTTGCCCCGGATCACACGCTTCAGCACCTCCCTCGACCTGATGGAGCGCCCCGGCACGCTGATCTGCTTCGACTTCCAGGCAGATGTGCTGCGCCGTTACTGCGGTAGCTGGGTCCGCTTTCAAACCATTGATTTCACAAAATTCGAGGGGAGGTTGTTCCCATAGATAAGAAGAAACTCATTGCAGGCCTGATCGCTGCGCCGTTCGCCATCCTTGCGATTCTCTACGCAGGCGGCTTTCTGGGGCAGATATTGGGCAACTACGCGGCATGGAAACAGGGCGGCGGCATCCCCGGAGACTGCACATCTCCGGCGGCAGCGTCGCCCGATTTTATTACCTGCCTGACCTCTGTGCTCCATCCCCCCTATGGGGTGTACGGAGTGCTGATCTGCATTGGCCTGCTGGCGGTTCTGCTGCTCATGGTCATGCGGATGGGCTACAGTGATACCGGCGAGTATGACACAGACCGGAACTTTGTCTATTCGGCCAAGGGCACCTATGGCACCTCCGGCTGGATGGGCCGCAAGGAAATGAAGGGTGTGCTGGATCTGGTGCCGGACCTGCGCAAACACAAGGGTATTGTACTGGGGATGCTGGACGGGAAAGCCGTCTGTATTCCTGAAAATCCCCGCATCAACGGCAACCTCGCCGTGTACGGCTCGTCAGGCAGCATGAAGACCCGGTCATTTTGTATGAATCGCATCCTCCAGGCAGTTATCCGGGGTGAATCGCTGATCATTTCAGATCCGAAAAGTGAACTCTATGAAAAATCCAGCGAATATCTCCGGGAGCAGGGCTATTGTGTCAAGGTTTTCAACCTGGTGCTGCCGGAAAATTCAGACAGCTGGAACTGCCTTTCCGAAGTGGAAGGCCAAGAACTGATGGCGCAGCTCTTTGTGGATGTCATCATCAAGAACACCAACAGCACCGGCAAGGGCGACCACTTCTGGGACTCCTGTGAGATGAACCTGCTGAAAGCTCTTGTCCTCTATGTGGACCAGAGCTATGCAAAAGAAAACCGGAATATCGGCGAGGTGTACCGGTTGCTGACGCTGAACGGGGAATCCGACCTGGACAACCTGTTTGATGTTCTGCCGCCCACCCATCCGGCCAAAGCGCCCTACAGCCTGTTCAAGCAAGCCAGCGACACAGTGCGCAGCGGCGTCATCATCGGCCTTGGCTCCCGGCTGCAGGTGTTCCAGTCGGAGCTTATCAAGAAGATCACCACCCGGGATGAGATTGACCTGGAACTGCCCGGCCAGGAGCGGTGCGCCTACTTCCTCGTTACCAGCGACCAGGACAGCACCTTTGATTTTCTGGCAAGCCTGTTCCTGTCCTTTTGCTTTATTAAGCTGGTGCGGTATGCAGACAAGAACTGTGAGGGCGGCAAGCTGCCGGTTCCCGTCCATATCCTGGGGGAAGAGCTCACTGCCTGCGGGACCATTCCGGACCTCTCCCGCCGTCTCAGTGTGATTCGATCCAGAAACATATCCATGAGCTGCGTCTTCCAAAACCTTGCGGGTCTCCAAAACAGATACCCGCTCAATCTCTGGCAGGAAATCCTGGGGAATTGCGACGCGCAGCTGTTTTTGGGCTGCACAGACAGCCTGACGGCGGAATTCATTTCCGAGCGCACCGGTCTGGCTTCTGTGTCAGTGTCCAGTAAATCCAAGCAGCTGGGCACCTGGCGCATTTCCAATTATACGCCGGAGTACCGGGAGACCTCCGGTGTCGGCAAGCGGCCCGTCCTCACCCCGGATGAAGTGCTTCGTCTGCCGATTACACAGGCGCTGGTTATTATCCGCGGCCAAAAGGCCCTGAAGGTAGAGAAGATGGACTACTCCAAGCACCCGGAATCGTCCAAGCTCCGCGACTGCAAAGCCTCGGCGCACATTCCTGAATGGCGCAAATTGGAGGAAAAGGCGCAACCGAAACCTGACACCGCGCCGTCCCCGGTTCCCAAGCCGCAGGGGACCGCCCCCAAAAAGCCGGTAAAGAGAAAGCCCAAGGCAGCCGGCACACCCGCCGGCGCCAAGCAGGCAGCTCCAGCCCCTTCCGCTGAGGCCCCGGACGGGATCATCACCACAGATAAGGACTCAATCCTTTCTTAAATTCACAACATAAGGAGGTTTTTTACTTATGGCAACCAAGAAAAAAGAATTGCTGGAGCAGGAAAATTCCGTTCCTGAAACCACGGTTCCCGTGGAGAACACTCCGCCCCCTGATGAAGCGCAGGCTGATATGGCGGCGCCTTCTGATGGCGGCGATTTGAATGAGCTGCTGGCCTCTATGGACCAGCCGGATGAAGAGGCAACCACCATTGAGGATGACGGCAGCCTCCCGGAACTCACCGAAAGCGAGATGTTTGGTGAGATGGACACCGATACTACGGCGGCAGACGCCCTTCCCGGCGATGATGACGCCGCTCTGACAGAGGGCTCTGACAGTGATGATGGCGAAGATGCCTCTGCTGTTCCCGCTGATGATGGTGCGGCCGATGTCCCCGGTGAGCCTGTTTCTGAAGCAGCTGAGGAACCGGAACCGCCCAAGCCCAAA
>OLVU01002252.1_pt1 | contig 10179 bp, 10 predicted proteins | sample 1673321 | NCBI WGS metagenome assembly OLVU01 (sample SAMEA3178942, study PRJEB25190) | human gut metagenome | biome: human gut; feature: human-associated habitat; material: faeces | place: Austria | collected 2013 | reverse complement strand
TTTGCCTTTCCCGAAACCTTTCTTTTGGAGTTAATCCGGCATCATTGAGCTATATCTTCCAGCACAATGCGGCTGCCGTGACTGCACAGCCGAGGCTGCACATCGACTGCAAGCAGATGCAAGAGCTCCAGAAGCTGCGGATCGCTCTGGGCCATCAGCCAGACAACCACGAAGAAGAACAAACCCGGTCCCGGGGCGGCATGACCATGAAGGGGTGGTAAGGTTCTGCACTGCATAAAACTCAGATGCGAATTCTGAAAATTGTTTCTGCTTTGAATAATTACAGATTCTTTCGTGATACTCCGTCTTTTTATTGCTGATTTAAAATTGCTCATGTTGCGGCGCGAAACTGTATAACTTTTTCCAATCGGGAGCCTGTATGTAGGAGGACTTATTCCTTACTTCACACAGGAGGCCTATTTATGACCGAAGAAAATTACAATTACCGAACCAGTCAGGCGCTGCTTCGCAATCAGTTTCCCGGCAACGGAAAGTTGAAAATCCCCATCATTCCCATGTTCCAAGAAAAGCCCGGAGACTTTGACGACCTTTTGTTGATAGGCTTCGACAAGACCCATTTGGAGGATCAGAATCATCTTGACCGGATGGTTCACTTCTTCCTATATGACTATCGCTTTGAGAGGGTCTGGAAGAACCCGGACAATGACATTGAAAAACTCTCCCGCTACCGCGCGGTGCTGTCGCCGGATTTCAGTATGTACCTGGAGATGGCGCCTGTTATGCAACTTTACAATGTATTTCGTAATCGCTGGTGCGGCGCTTACTGGGCATCCAAAGGGCTCCGGGTCATTCCAACTGTCAACTGGGGAGATGAATCCACGTTTGATTTCTGCTTTGAAGGGATTGAAAAAGGAAGCGTTGTTGCTGTCTCCACTTATATGGCCTCAGAGCATGACAACCGCTGCGACCAGAAAGAATGGTTCATGGCAGGATACAACGAGATGCTGCGGCGCATTGATCCGGAAAAAATTATCTGTTATAATACACCGTTTCCCGAAATGCAGGGCAACATTATCCATGTGGATTACGAACGCAGTTCTTGGCGGTATATGAACTATGAACGAAGTTTCCATCGTGAAGATTTGGATGCCTTTAAAATTGGCGGCACATCCAGTAATAATCGTGATACAATAGAGCCGTACCTAATTGGAAAAGGCGGAGGAAGCGCCTACGGCGGAGAAATCAAACCGTCAAAACCAGAGGATGAGCGATTCTGGGGTGAGCCGGGCGAAACAAAATATACCTATACGGCAAAAGGAGAGCTTATTGAAACGCTGATTGGTCCTGACGGAAAAGCATATTTGGAAATTCACCATACAAACCATGGTTTCCCCAAGTATCATGAAGTTCCACACCAACATAGCATCATATGGGATCAGTCAGGCTTTCACTTCGGCAAAGAACAGACTACCAAGAGCTTTTTATACGGGAGGAACACGAACATGGCAACATGGGTCGGCACAAACAGCCTTGAAGATAATAGGTTTAAAACAATCAGTGATTTCAAACAGTGTATGCGGCGCGGCGGCGAAGTCCAGTTCGAGTGGAATGGCGTGCTGTACTGTTGCTTTGGCTGTATTTCTCCTGCGGCAGATGCAGCGCCTAAAATGGTGATTTGTCAGGCTGGCTCTGTGGAAGTAAACACTCGTACTGAGAAATGGTGTGATACCGCCGACGAAATTCTGGAGTATATGGTTGGTGGTGATCGTCTGCGTGATGTAATCACGCAAGTGAAAGTGTGGGAGCGTACAATTTAAGATGAAGCCTTTTGCCGACTGCTTACAAACCATTGATATTACTGGATTTCCACAGATCCTTTAATGACATTCAGACTATGTTAAAAGCTGCATTTTGGTTCTTTGAACCGAAATGCAGCTTTTTCATTTTCCCGCCCTTCATGACAAACTGGTCGACAGTATGTATCATGGAGGGCTTCTTATGTTTCAACATGTGATCAAGATCCCGTATACGCAGAAGGACCATCCTATTTGAGACCAGCAGCTGCGGGTTGCAGCCTATTGCCGTACCAGCACGAATCAGGAGAAACAAAATTCAAGCCTGGAAAAACAGATTGCGTATTATACAGCTTTCATTCAGAGTAATCCCAAGTGGCGGTTTGCAGCTGTTTACGCCGGCCAGGCATCGGGACAGCACACCCAAAACCGCCCGGGCTAATGTAATTTTTTACATTAAGTAAAAGTCATGCAGTTGATAATTGAATGATGTGTTGTATAGCACATTCTATTTAAACTATTAATAATTGGTAAATAATTCCTTGATATGTTGACTTTATTACCACCTCTTCGTACAATATATTGTAATCAGTTGGTTGTACTCTTTCAATAAATAGAAAGGCGTATTATGGGCGGAAAAGAAGGCGGCAGAGGTTATCTATATCAAGGGATTGTTGCTGTTCTAGAAGCATTAAGGCGAAATGATTGGGATAGGATTTACATTGAATTTCCAACAGAAGGTGACAAGGTAGATATTGCTTTAAAGAGCGCAGATACAATTACAGATGCGATCCAAGTTAAATCGACGGTCAACTCTTTTTCAAAGGGCGATATTTCTAAGTGGTTAAAAGATATCATCACTGATTATCCCTGCCAGCGGTATTGCTTGGTTTTAATCGGAAATTGTGCGGTATCAGCTGTGGATTTTATGAACGCTATTACCAAGTTTCAAACGGGTAAGTTGGATGCAACAGGTAAAAAACAGTTAGAAAAATTTGAAACTCAATTACTAAAAGATATTAATGTGGATTTTAAAGTGTTGCCATTCGATCCAGATAGTTTGAAGAGCCTTGTTCGAGAGGCTCTTTGGAAATATGCATATGATAGTGGACATTCCTTGGAGCATCCCCAAGTATCTTTACTTGTGGACGCAATGGTTGAGGAGGAACTTCTTCAATCAACAAAAGATGGCTATACCGATCGAACAATTTTCAGCCTGGAGTTGAACAAGCGAATCGAATTAATTATCAAGAAGTACACCAAGGTACGAAAAGCAATTGGAATTTTGTGTTTTTCAAGAGGTTCTGAAAGACTTACCCAAGAGACGTCAATTCTGTTAGATTTACAAGACAAATTTGAAGGTAGATTTTTGAAACCGGATTTTGACTGGACGGTTGATATCGGTAAGCCTGTTCAAGATTTTTTGAGAGAAAATACAGAGGTGCAGCAAGCTTACCAAATTATGCTGGAAGCCCATGGTTCCATCGCTTTTGCTGCAGGTCGTGTTTTTGATACTAAATCCGGTGTGGATATTTGTCCTGTTCAAAAAACAATTTTGGGACCAGAAATATGGGAATTTGACAAATGCGATCGAACCCAATATCAGAATTGGAAGGTAGAACATATAGCAAGAGATGAAGATACATTTGACACCGCGCTTATCCTCAACGTGAGGCACAATATTTGCTCTGATGTGGAGCGATACCTGAAAGAACAGGGGGTTCACGTTGGACGGATTATTAATTTCTCACCAGAGGACACAGGTAGCACTGGCTTTTCTATTCAAAATGGCACCCACTCCTCAAAACTGGCAATGGAAGTTTATGCCGCATTGGCAGGACGAAGCACCGTTGAAAGGCGAGCATATCTCCATATTTTTGCTGCCGCGCCTAATGCGTTTATGTTTCATCTTGGGCAAGTATCCCGTCCATTTGGAAAGTGTATTCTGTACGAATATGATTTTGAACAACGAGGCAACTGCTCTTACATACCGTCCATTCAGTTTGACGGGAAAGGAGGACTTGAATGAGCGCAATACAAACTTATTTTCAGGATTTCTTGACTAATATTCGGCTACCTGACAGTTTGAAAAAAGCGTTGATCTCCGCACACACCGAGCTTCGAGAACAACTCAAATCTGATGACCTTACAAAAGATTTACTCGTTGAAAGTTTTTTACAGGGTAGCTATGCTAGGTCAACTTGTATTAAACCAGCACCAGGAAAAAAGGTGGATGTAGATGTAATTGTAGTTACTAATATTGATCATGATACCGTTTCTGCCCAAGAAGCATTTGCCATAATTACACCCTTTGTAAAGAAGTACTATCAGAACTACGAACAGCAAAAGCGTTCGATCGGTATTTCTTTGCCCGAAGTAGATATGGATCTAGTAATTACCGCAGCTCCCAGCGAAGAGGTGAAAAGGGCCATTGAATGTGCTGGCCTTTCATCCGCATTCACAGTCGATGATCTCTCGGGCTATCAGCAGTCACTTTTGGAAAATTACCGCTTAGATTCACTGGAAAGATTTTTCGAAAGTGATTCTACTGGCCAACAATGGAGGGCGGAGCCTTTACTGATTCCAGATAATGTCGAAAATCAATGGTATCGAACGCATCCTTTAGAGCAGATCCGTTGGACCAAGAGAAAAAATCAAATTTGCAAAGGTAATTATGTAAATGTAGTTAAAGCGATCAAATGGTGGCGACGATTGGAACTACCTAGCCTCAAGCATCCGAAAAGCTATCCGTTGGAACATTTTGTGGGAGAGTGTTGTCCAGATGGAATCACAAGTGTTGCAGAGGGCATCGTCGGAACCTTGGAGTGCATTGCGGAATGTTATCCTAAAAAGCCATTCCTCCCAGACCGGGGGGTTCCTGAGCATGACGTATTTGAGATGCTCTCAGATGAGGATTATGACACTTTCTATAAGGCGGTTTGCGGCGGTGCAAGACTTGCTAGAGCAGCTTATGATAGCGCTGATATAGAAGAGAGTGTTAACCTTTGGAAATCTTTCTTCAAAGATTGCGATGAATTTCCATCCTATTATAGAAAAAACGGAGGATTTACTCCGAGAGTACAGGAAAGTAAGGGCGTTCCTGTTGGGAGGTTTGGATGAGTCAGAATCCAACTGAGAATTTGCGACGCGGGCGGCGCCGGATTGAAGAAATACCAGAAATAATTTTGCTGAAAGATTGGACTTGGGATGTAGTTACAAAACGTTTTTATCTTCACATTAGGGTTTGTTTGGACCATGATGGCAAAGATATTCCCAGAGTAACAGAATGGTTTGTTACTGCGGAAACTGTTTATCCCTTTGGAACTATTGCTATATATCCGAGCTGCAAAAATAGTATAACAAATACATTTCCACATCAATCGATCAATGCTTTTGAGGAAGAAAACCATTTGTGGCGTAAAGGAAAACTCTGTGTTGATCTTATTGATCAGACTCTTGGCATCCGCGTTCCTGAAAAAGAGCCGTTCACAGTTGATGAACGGCTCTTTTGGAATATGCAAAGAGCTGTTTTGTGGCTCCGTGCGGCTGCAGAAGAGAGATTAATAAAAAATGGGGATGCCTTTGAGTTACCAGATTTTCCAGTCTCTCATATACAGACAGTCTTTGCTTTTCAAGAGGATTGTGTTTCCATGATGATCTGGGAAAGTACGGATGAGCGTTGTGGAATTGCAAGAATCGTTCGTAGGCAACTTTCATCAGAGCAATCCATAGCAATGATTCGGAGCTTTCGCTCCATTGATTCTCAGAAGGTAATCTATCAACCGGTTTGGGGAACGGCAATAAGGGAAAAAAACTATGAAAATGCACTTTGGATCAGATTAAAAGAAGTACCAGTTATTAATAACTGGCAAGTTCCCACTAACCTATGTCAGTTGAAGCAGATATGCACTAATCAGGGCATTGATTTGCTGGCCATTTTGAAATCATTTGCCCCCAAAGCCAGAGATGGGAGGCGGCATCTGCTTTTGGTTGGTTTTCCAATCCCAGCACATATCGGTGAAGATTCCCACGAGATGACTTGGCAGGCTATAGAGCTTCCTGCTCTATCCTGCGGAAAATATACAAATAGAGTTTTTCATTCTGGCAAGCGACTTAGCATTCCTCAGACTTACGGAGCAAGAAAAGGCTACCGCCCGAGTGAAGCGGGCTGGTGGATGAATGACAAAGCAAAGATATTCCTGGATAGTATGGAACTATCATGGATTCGCAGCGAAAACTGGAGCGCACGCACGATTAAGGGGCGTGGAAAGCTTGCAAATAGGCTTGCGAATCAGCGTATAGTTATGATTGGGCTCGGTAGCTTGGGCGCTTCTATTGCAGAACTGTTGACTCGTGCTGGGGTAACACAACTCACCTGTATCGATGGAAATGCTTTAGAAATGGGAAATCTTTGCCGTCATACTTTATGTATGACAGATCTTTATCAGTCCAAAAGTAAACTTGTAGCTAAAAGGTTAACGAATATTGACCCTAACATTCACACTACTTATGCAGAAAGGTATTTAGATATAGATGAAACTGGGGCATTAGTACCAGACTTGAGCAGTTTTGATATTATCATTGATTCCACTGGCGAGGATCAAGTATTGGCGTTATTATCTGCAACAGAGTGGAAGCGAAAAATTGTATTCTGCTCAAGTTCTGTTGGACTTGGTGCAAAACGACTGTATATTAATATTCAAAGGACAAAACTGCCTCACTTTGAAAATTTTCTTAATTTAGTCGAACCATATTTTCAAAAAGATTCCAATGATTTTAATCTAGATGCGCTTCCTCGGGATGGCATTGGCTGCTGGCATCCATTATTTCCTGCCAGGGCAGATGATATGTGGTTTGCCGCTTGTACCACAGTCAAGGCATTAGAAGCTTTTGTACAAAATTCAACAGAAAAAGGGATCTCATTAATCTATGAAACACAGACTGAAGATGGACTTTTTAATGGCCTGCGATTGATTGAGAAACAATATGAATATCGAGAAAATTGAGACCTTTAAATATTACGAGAGCTTTAATGGAAGCTATGGTGTTAAGTTGCCGGATCAGGAGCTAGAGTATATTCATAGTTTATGTATGAATTCATATCCTTATGAGACAGGCGGAATCCTCATCGGCAGATACTCTGATGATTTGAAATGGGCAGAAATAACCACTATAACAGGAGCTCCAGCAGAATCCAAGCAAACTTTGTGTTCATTCGTACGGAGTACGCGGGGCATTATTACGAAGCTAAAAAGAGCGTGGCAAAAGCAGCAATATTATTTAGGGGAGTGGCATTATCATCCCAATGCTTCTCCTAAGCCATCTGCACTAGATTTGAAAACAATGGTCAATTTATCTAAAGACGAAGACCTAGGATGTCCAGAACCAATTTTGTTGGTCATCGGAGGTAGCTCATCCAACTGGCTTCAGTATATTGGGGTATATGTAAAGGAACAAGAGATAGAACTCTATGAAATAAATAATAACTAATGCTACCATTATACTTTTTAGATCTATTTTTTTAGATCTAATGAATAAAGGCTCTCAAGCGACATCTATAATAGTCGCACAATACATGTTAAAAGCTATATTTTAGTTCCTTGAACTGAAATGTAGCTTTTTCATTTTCTACCCCTCCATGATAAACTGATCGACAGTATGTATCATGGAGGGCTTCTTATGTTTCAACATGTGATTGAGATCCCGCAGACGCAGGAGGACCACCCTATTTGGAATCAGCAGTTGCGGGGGGCAACCTATTGCCGTACCAGCACGAATCAGGAGGAACAAAATTCAAGCCTGGAAAACCAGATCGCGTATTATACAGCTTTCATTCAGAGTAATCCCTTGTGGCGATTCGTGGCTGTTTGCGCGGACCAAGCGTCGAGATTGCACACGAAAAACCGCTCAGGCTATCGGAAGATCCTGAGAGGCTGCCGGAGAGGGAAGATCCATTTGATCCTTGTCAAATCGCTCAGCCGCTTTGGAAGAGATGCCCGGGAAGCTATTAGCACAATCAGAAAGCTGAAATAAATGAACGTAGGAATTTACATTGAGTTAGGAGGTATCTTTACCATGAAGCCGCCAGACAGCGTGATCGATCTGTATGCTGCCTCTGCACAAGTGGAGAGCCAAACTCGCAGCGAGAACATTAAGTTTGGCATTCAGAATCGCATGCGGAGCGGGAAAACCATTTTGAATTACATACAGTTTCTGAGCTATACTAAGGGGCCGAATGGAGTGCTGCAGATCGTACTGGAGGAGGCCGAGATCATCCGAAAGATTTTTGACCTCTACATCCAGGGAAACGGCGTCCGGAAGATAAAAAGTATCTGGAATCTCACGGCATCAAGACGGTCACCGGAAAAACGGAGAGGAGCACCTCCACCATTGACCGGATGTTGAATTGTGCGATTGGGTTTTAGAACCGGAGCGTTCAGAAAGAAGTCACCGTAACTGACCGTGGACTGTTCCAGACGGGCGATGTCTCCGGCGGTGTAGCCGGTGAGCCAGGTTGTGACCTGGTCCACCTCTTCTCGCGTGCGGCCTTTCCGCTCCGCTTTTGCCACCAGCAGAGGATAGAGCTTTGCAAAGGGCATTTGAGTGACATCCATACGGGCATGACAGCACCTCCTCGCTTTCTGTTGCCATCATATCATACGCGGTTCTGCCTGGCAATTCAGCAAAGTAAGGGAAAGCGGTTTCCTGGATTCCCGGCATCTTTTGAATCATCTCATAGGGTTTGGATACCGTATGCCGGGTCACCTTGGCCCCTTGGCAATGACGCTGTAATTTGTCTCTTCGGGTGGAACTTTATGTGCGTCCAGATCTCTTGTATGTTTTTCAAGACAGAGGTACCATTTTTTCAAACTTTGAGGTAAACTGTACCGCCTAGAGTATCACCGTGGGTCATGGATTCTGGCCGAAACTTTTCCGCTGACCACATGTAAGACCACAGACAGAGCTGGAATACACGGAAACAGCGGAAACAAGAGCGATGGAAAGTAACTGATTTGAAGCGGAAATGACTATAAAGCAATATAAACGCCTATAAAAAATTCCGGAAACCTCTTTGGGACTAGAACTCATTAAAAGCGATTAGAAAAAAATAATAGTATCAGAATAAACCGTACAACAAGAGAGAACGGTCTGCCTTGCAAGTTGCCTCCGACCTATGGATACCAGGGCGGCAGTTATAATTTCATTGCAGAGAGAGATTCCTGCTCCGCTTTACAGTTATGTGCCTGCATGAAGGCAAATATTTCCCGGTAGGCACAGAGCATAGGTGACTGCATGACTTTCCGATCTTCTGCGGTCAGCGGACGGTAATGTCCTGCCTGGAAACAAGCTTGCAGGGTAGCAAGATCCATTCCTGAAGCGGCAAATGGAATTCCGGTTTTTTGTTTCAGGTTTTCCAGTATCAAAAGACCGTATGGATCCAGATCTCCATAATGCAGATAAACAGCATCCGGTTTGGAAGCGTAAACCATACGAAGAAAACTTGCCCGTGCGGAATTTGGGAAACCACCCAGATATAAAACGGCTCGATCGTCTGAGGGAATGTCGTGATAGGTAGTGAGGTTTTCTACGGTAATGACTGTCCGGGGCTCCAAAAGGACAGACCGTATGGCACTCAAACCGTCAGAGGTCAAACCGATACCACCTGGAAGATCAGTAACACGGATACATGAGTCCGGAAACTCCAATATCCAGCCTCCTTTCAAATAGAGGTAGGTTGGATTTTCCAAAAGATTGTAATATTCCAGGATCTGCTTCTTTTCTACCGGCTGGTCTGTCAAATCGGAGAGAATACTGCGGATAATCCCGGAAATAGAGTGAAAGTGCTTGGAGTCATGGAATACGGCCTCGGAAAAGTTGCGCACATAGGTCTCTTTGTTTAACTGCCCGATTTTTTCCAGAGCCAGCAGAACATCCCGTAGTTTCTCAACATTCCCCTGAAGGCCGTATCCCGGTGAACGTCCTGCCTGCAGTGCGGCCATCAGCTCTCCGGCGAAGCGGCTGGAGAGTATCCGGGTTTTGTCTCTGGGCATCCAATAGAAGCTGCAGTTGCTCCTGCCGGGTTTCCTGGGCTGGTTTCCGCCCTAAAAATTCATAGATTTCCTGAATGTGGTCCAGCCGCAGAGTAATCTTGGTGTAGTATCCCTGGGCACTGCGGGGGGCGGCAACCATCTGCCAACTGGAAAGGCGCGTCACCGCATCGTCAATGGCCTGCTCCTCCTCGCTCAGGTGGTCCCGGTATATGGGATAATACTTTGCGAGATCAAAGGTTACCGCCCGCTGGGGCTTACCGTTCTGGGCAGAAGTTCCTTTCCTGCGTTCATAGCGATCCACCATCGCCGTGAGAATTTCGTGCGCCTGTATCAAAAGTAGAAAATACATTCATTCCGATCACCTTTGGCGCGAA
>OLVU01002250.1_pt1 | contig 10182 bp, 5 predicted proteins | sample 1673321 | NCBI WGS metagenome assembly OLVU01 (sample SAMEA3178942, study PRJEB25190) | human gut metagenome | biome: human gut; feature: human-associated habitat; material: faeces | place: Austria | collected 2013 | reverse complement strand
GACATCACCCGTACAAGCTGTGATACAGTGGTCTACACCGCAGCCTTTTCCAGCGTCGGCGCTGCGGCATCGGCAAAGAGCGGCGTTGATTTTAACTGGCTGTGGCTGTTGATTCCCGTGGGCGTTGCGGCGCTGGGCGGCGCGGCCGCGCTTGCCGGATGCGCCCCGCAAGCGTCAAGCAGCGCGAACGCCGACGCGAAGGGCGCGACCGACGACGCAGCTTCCGCGATGCAGACCGCCGATCAGACGAAGGAATGCGACATCGCCATCGTGGGCGCGGGCATCGCCAACGCCGACCCCATGAAGACCATGTTTACGGCCTTCAACTACGCAAAAGCGTTGTATATCCTTCCCATTCTCTTCTACTACCGCCCCGCGCTGCTGCTTCAGTCGAGCCTGTTCGACATCGCGCTCACCTTCGTTACCGTCATGCTCGGCCTCATCGCTTTCGCGGCGGTCTGGGAGAACTACTTGATGCGCCGGACCACGCTGCTCGAACGCATCCTGCTGCTGGGCGGCGCGCTCCTGCTGTTCATTCCCGGCCATATCTGGGACTTCGCGGGCATCGGCCTCTTCATCATCGTCTACTGTCTGCAACGCTACTACTGTCCCGCCGGATTCCGGCAGACGGCCTAGTCCTCCCTCACGCTTCAAGGAGACCGCAATGCAACTCGCACTTCGCACGGAACACATCCCCTTTTCCAGCCTCTGCGCCTTTTTCGACGCGGCGGAAGCCCGACAGCGCGCCGGGCAGGACATCATCAACATGGTCATGGGCCGCCCGGACTTCCTCCCCGCGCCGCACATCAACGAAGCCGTCAAGAAGGCCGTCGACGACGGGCAGGTTCACTACACCTCCAATTACGGCCTCCTTGAACTGCGGCAGGAAGTGGCCCGCAAGCTGAAAGGCGAAAACGGGCTCGACTACCCCCCGGAAACCGAAATCGTCATCACGGCGGGCGTCTCCGAAGCGCTGCACCTGAGCATGGCCGCCCTGCTCAATCCCGGCGACGAGGCGCTCATACCCGCCCCCGCGTTTCTGAGCTACGGCAGTTGCGTACACATGGCGAGCGGCGTCCCGGTATTCGTGCCCACGGAACAGGCCAAGGGCTTCCAGCCCGAACCCGATGTTCTGGAGCGTCATATCACCCCGAAGACCAAGCTCATCCTCATCAACTCACCCCAAAACCCCACAGGAACGGTTTATCCGCGCGAAACGCTGCAAGGCATCGCGGATCTGGCGATCAAGCATGATCTCATCGTCGTCAGCGACGAAATCAATGAGAAGATCATCTTTGACGGCGAGGAACACATCAGCATCGCCTCTTTGCCCGGTATGCGCGAACGTACCGTCGTCCTGAACGGCTTTTCCAAAGCCTATGCCATGACAGGCTCGCGCATCGGGTACGCGGCGGGTCCGGAACGGCTCATAGCCCCCATCTATTGCGCGCATCAGTATTCCGCCATGTGCCCCTGCACCTATGCGCAGTGGGGGGCCGTCGCCGCTTTACGCGGCCCGCAGGGACACATTGCGGATATGGTAAAAGAACTGGATCGCAGGCGGCTCATGCTGCTCGACCGGCTGGCCGCCATGCCCGGCGTTTCCTTCGTGCGCCCCAAGGGAGCGTTTTACATCATGGTAAGCATCCCCGGTCTGGGAACGCCCATGCAGGCCGCCGAATTTCTGCTTGACGCGGGGCTTGCCATCGTGCCGTGGGATGAAGAGCACCTCCGCATCTCCTACGCCAATTCGTATGAAAACCTGAGCATCGCCATGGACCGGATGGAAAAGGCCCTGCGCGGACGCTTCTGATTCTCCCTCCTCCCCCAAAAGCGGGCCTCCCGGCTTCCCAAAGGCCGGGAGGTTCCTTCTTCCCCCTCTCACCGAAACAGAAAGCCCGGCGACCGGAATATTCTCCGACCGCCGGGCTTTCTGTTTCTGATTGGGAGGTTAGAACTTGTAGGTGAAGCTCACGTTCACGCCATGTCCCGCCTTATGCTCCGAAGCGCGGATGCCGTAGTCGAGGCCGAACGAGATGTTGTCCTTCTGCACCTCAAGCCCGAGCGTGCCGTCAAAGGATACGCTGTCCATCATCCGGGCCTTGATCGTATCGGAAGCCGCGACGCCCGGCACCCGGGCCTTGGCCTTCGCCTTGAGATCACCCGCAGCGGGCGCTACGGAAAGGTCGGCCCTCGGCTTCACCTTCCAGCCGGACGACGTTTCAAAGTCGCGGCTGAAGCTCACGCCGATCGGGAATGTCCAGATCTCCTGCGTATCGCGTCCCACGCGGAACACGTCGTGATCGTCGATCCGAGATGTGAACCCATCCGTCCGCAGGTTGTAGTATCGTACCCCGACATGCGGCGTCACATCGGCCCAATCCGTTTCAAACCGGTATTCGCCGCGCAGACCCGCCGTCAGCACGCCCGTATCCACATCGGCCCTGAGCTGGCCGAGCTGCATGGTTGTGGGCAGATCCTGCTTCACCTCGTTCTTGTTGGCGGAATAACCGAGATCGCCCACGATATTGAACTGATCCCGCGACCAGCTCCCGTACAGGTTCATGCCCCAGAAATCGAAATCATTCTTGGTCGCGTTGAAATCCCCACGGGAACGGGCCGTACCGCTTCCGGCGTTCAGGGCCATGCCGACCCGGAAATCGCCGAACGCGTAGTCGCCGCCAAAGACGATGCCGCCGAAATCGGCATTATAGCCGCCATCAAGAGAGCCCGCGCCCAAATTGCGCGCGTGTTCCGCTCCATACAGGGCATTGATCCAGAGGTTCAATCCGTCCTTACGAATGGCCCCTTCACGCGTGGTGGTCATATGTGAAAGCAACGCGTGATCCTGAATCGCCCGAACCGGGGCATCCGCCGCCGCGACGGCCATACCCTGCACGCCTCCGGCCACGGCGATCTGCGCCGCGCCGTCAACAGTATGCACCGTGTCCGCCTTGGGCAGATGGTTTTCATTGACCGCCCGAGAGAGGAACCGGATGCCCATGTTGCCGCTTTCGGTGTCGTTCAGCCCCTTGCCCCAGATGGCATCCATCGTGTTGACGAGGGAAAGCCCCCGGAAAACATCGGACGAGCGCCGGGCTGTGGCCTGTACCTTCATCGAACCGTCGGCATCCTTGCCCAGCACAAGCCCAATGAGATTATCCGGCGTGGAAAGGTTGTCTCCGTTCCAGCCCTGCACGTTGCTGACCGAGAATCCGGACGTAATCGCGTATTCGCCCTGCGTGATGTTGTCGATAAGCAGCTTGGCGCCCGCATCCACATTCAGCGTCCCGCCCTGGGACGTCAACGCCGCGGCGCCGTTGAGACCGCTCCCGTCAACGAGCAGCAAAGAACCGTCAGCGAAAGTCGCCGTATTCGGAGTCAATACCGGAGCGCTGGTCTTGGTTCCGTCCACCATCACCGCGCCTAGCGTACCGTTCAACGTCTGCGGCTTCCGGATAGCCAGCGCGGCGGTTACGCCGTTCTGTCCCCACTGGAGGCTGGATCTGCCGAACGCGTCCAGCGCCCAACCGGTATCCGTGTCACCCAACACGAGCAGGGAATTCTGCCCCGCCGTGAGCAACCCGTCTATTTCATTGTTCACAAAGGTGAAGACGCCGTGCGACGCATCAGCCAATGCATCATTGCCCTTCCACGCGGGATCAAGGAATACCCTGCCGCCCTGCAACTGAGCCTGACGGGCGACCACTCTACCGGCGCTCCCTTGATCGCCGATGTTGATCTGGACATCGGAAGATGTGGTCAAGACGTCCGCCGCCAGCGTTCCCGCAACCTTGATATCTCCCTTGGAGGCTGTGACGGACGAAGAATCCACAGCGCCGGAGACATTCAGGGCACCTCCGGAAAGCTCGACAGAAGCGGAAGTCAGCTTGCCGGAAACATTCGTCTGCCCATCGGCCTGACGTATCGTCGATTGGAGATGTGCCCCCTCGGCAATGTTGATCGTGCCGCCGTTGTTGTTCATCCCGGCGACGTCCGCCGTGCCGGTGGTTTCATTGGCTTCACCCGTGATGACGTGTGTTCCCGCACGGACATTGACGGTGCTCGCCGCGGCGATTTCTATATTTCCCGAGAGCGTGCCGCCGGAATCCATGACCGGCGTGCCGAGGTTCAGCACACCAAATGCCCCTTCCCCAGTACCTCCTACATGAACATTGACGGGATTTCCCCCTGCCGTGACCAAAGGCGTATCGGAGGAACCTCCAACCAATGTCAGATAATGGCCGCCCACTACGGAGATATTCCGACCGGAGGAACCGAGATCGATGTTCTTCCCACCAATGCTGCCGCTTATCGAGTCCGTCTTGTCGTCCTTCGCACTCGCGCCGACAACGAAATCCTTGCCCGAATCCGAACTTGTGCCGGTAGTGATGGTCACATTGCCAAGAACAATGTTGTTGGCGTGGTTGTTGTTCAATTCGTCAACGGAGACCTTTCCCGTGCGATCTTCATCGGGCTTCGGTTCAGGAGCGGGGGGAGTCGGGTCAGGCTCCACAGGGGGAACCGGATCTGGGCCAGGATCCACAGGAGGAACCGGATCTGGGTCAGGATCTACATACCCCGTTCCGATGAATGTGATCTCCTTCGCGGAGGTGGAGCCAGCCCCCTCACCCGCTTCTACGTTGTTCGCTCCCAACGAATCAGCCGCTGCCTGAGCGTACGTAAGGTTGTACAGAGCGTCATTGAACGCTATCAGTCCAGAATCAAAGCTCCAATTGTCTCCACTCAGCTTTACGGCACCGGGATCCTTGTTATCCCCCTCCGCGTTCAATCCGTTTATGAAGATCTGTCCCGTTCCGGTCTCCAGGATGCCACCAGCAAGGATCAGCTTGCCGCCAGCGACATTGTTCCCTTCACCTTGGGCAACAAAGGAAAACGCAGGCATCTTCAATCTGCCGCCCGTAATGGTCACCGTATTCTTGATGAGCCACTTCTGAGCAATTTCCGTGCGCCCGTCCTCAAAGGCAGCCGTTCCCAGAAAACCATCCATTGAAGCGTTGAGGAGCAGTTCCCCGCTCCCCGTCTTCTTCAGGGCTGGCGTTGCGCTTTGAGACGACAGCGCATCATCAAAGACGACCTTGCCGTCTCCCGTGATGTCCAGACTGGAACCGTCGCCCATGAAGATCGCGTTCGAGCCCGTGGAGTCCGTATTCCCGCTGAACACGATCTCCTGCCCCGCGCCGGGATTGAGGGTAATGGAACGGGTGTTGTAGATGGCTCCGCCAAGCCCGCCGGCCGTATTGCCGGTGAAGCGCGCTCCGCCGTTGAATGCGAGGGAACCCGCACTCACGGCGTTGCCGTCCTTATCCTCTGAGAAATCGTTATAAACGGCGCCGCCGTCCGTCGCGCTGTTCCCGGAGAAAACGGCTCCGTCGGCAAACGTCAGCTGGTGCACGTTGAATACGGCTCCGCCACCGTCGGCAGCGGCGTTTTCAATAAAGGAAGCCTTGCCCAGAGAAGCAATCCCTTCGTTATAAACCCCTCCGCCCACTCCAGCCGTATTCTTGGAAAACGTGGATTCCGCCGCCATGTTCAGCGTATTCAGGTTGCAAACGGCACCCCCGATCTTGCCGGCCGTGTTCTCAACAAACGAGACAGGACCGTTGAAGCGCACGTCGCCTTCGTTGATGATCGCTCCGCCATAGCTTCCCGCGCTGTTTTGAGTGAACGTCGCGGATCCCAATACCGCCTTGGCGGGCAGTTGGGGGCTCCAATCGCATACGGCTATGGCGCCGCCTGTGGACTTGGAGGTATTTCCCGTAAACGTGGCGCCGTCATCGATACTCAGCTCTCCCGACTGCACTTCGATGGCCCCGCCGTTCCCTCCGGAACCCAGCAATTCAACGCTGTTGTTTTTGAAAAGGGCGTTCTTCCCGATGTGTACATACTTTACGCGGCGCGCGCCGGACGCATAGTCGGGATCAGTGAGGTAGCCTCCATAATCGTCAACCACATTCAGCGCGCCGCCTCTGCGGCCCTTGTTGCCTTCAAAGACAACGTTGTCGCCGATCGTGGTGAACGATTCGCTGTAGAGGCCGCCTCCAGAACCTCCCGTACAGTTGATAAAACCGACGTTGTTTCCTATTTCCACAATGCCGTGCGCGGTCCTGACGGCTCCGCCGGCGCCGTCACCTACGCTTTCCGTATTCCTGAATTGGACGCCGTCACCGATAATCAGCTTTGCGGTACTCTTCCAGTTATCGGCAAAGTACCCCATATCAAAGAAAATGGCCGGGCCGAAGGACACGGGCCCTTCGTATCTGTCGCCAGAAGACGTCTTCAAGCCGTCAAAGGCAATATTCTGGATGGAAACAGTCCCGGAATCCATCCCCTTGAACCACAGGCCCGGGTAGGCTCCGCTTATCGTGTGCCCGTTGCCGTCGATGGCCAATGAGCGAGCGACGGGTGTGGTTCCCTGCAAGCGCTTGGATAAAACGATATCGCTTCCCAGCTTGATGCTGTCGATTCCGGTATCCAGAACGGCCTTTTGCAGCGTTTCAAAGCTGTCAGGATCTCCAGGGGGCAACTCGACAAGCGTTCCGGTGAACGTGATCTCCTTTGCGGAGCCCGAGCCGGACACATTGTCCGCCGCAACATTACCAGCCCCCAGCAGACCGGCCGCTGTCTGGGCGTATACAATGTTGTACCTGGCGTCATCAAACGCGATCACCCCTGAGTCAAACTTCCAATTGCTGTCGCTCAGCTTCACCGCGCCGGGGTCCTTCATATCCCCGTCCGCGTTCAAAGCGCTCGTAAAGATCTGTCCCGTTCCCGTTTCCAGCGTACCGCCCGCAAGAGTAAGCTTGCCTGTCTTTTGGAAGGACAAGGTAGGAGCGACAAGTGCGCCACCCGTCACGGCTAACTGCGCCTTGCCAAAATACCCGGCTGCACCTTCACTCAAGAACGTCGTTCCGCCCTTTTGATTAAACACTCCGCTAAAATTGGAAATATCGCCATAGAATGCAAGAGAACCTGCGTTCTCCTTGTTGATTGTACCGGAGGAACCGGTAACACTCCCCCTCACCTTTGAATCCGCGCTTTCCTTCGTGACGGAGACATTGATAGGCGTAGGGTTATAGGCAAAGGTCACGGAAGCGCCGACCTGCTCTCCGGCCTTGATACTCGTGACAATCGCCTTGTCCGCATTTATAGTCGTAGGCCCATCAAACCGGACGTCTGCGAAAACATTCTCATTGCCGCCCCCCTCAACAAAGACGCCCGTGCTTCCCGTTATATTGATTCGCTGTCCCGTGAGGGAAACGCTTCCTCCCTGATTATTTATGCCATAACCTGAAGAATTCAGCGTTACGGCCTTCCCGTCGGTACCTAGGGAGATAACCGGGCAGATACCGGCTTGAGTCGAATAATCATAACGGTAGGTCGTATAAAGAGCACTACCGGATGCGCTACCCGTAACCGCAATCTCGACATCCCCAAGAAAGCTCATATCAGCTTTGCCGGAAGCGGTAATACCCTTTGCATCAAAGGGGGCATTGGTAACCAAACGTAACGAGGTAGGGCCAGAGACGACCATTTTGCCTGAGTCATTTGATATACCAAGCACTGAGGCAAAAGAGTCTTGCCCTGTCTGCGTTGCCGTCAGATCAAGATTCCCGGCAAGCTGCACATCGGAGGAACTCGCCGTAAGCTGGATACCCGTTGTAGCCTTGTTTCCCTCCACCACGATATCCAGATCCGTATCAGCACTTGTTTTGACCGTACCATCAGCACAGTTGATACCCACGCTGCTGGAATCCGTATTTTTTGATTCAATCAATACGGACTTACTGGCAAAGTCAATCATACCTCCATACTTGACGAAGGCCCCATTGGCATTGTTCCCTGTAGACGCTTTCACCCGTAATGTCGTCCTGTCCCCTCCAAAAACCAGATTTCCCCCTGCCGCTGCAGCAGCAAATGAGGCATACCCATTGGAGCCGTTCATCACGGCTTCGGCTTCACCAGTAATATCCCCAGAAAGAGTCAGCGTTCCTTTACTTTCACTCAAAAAAGCGCACACGCCCAACAGCTTTCCGCCGCCCACCATTGAGAAGGTTCCTGTCCCCGCAAAAGAACCGGAACTTCCCGAACCAGCTACATGGAAAGCCGACGCGTATTGATCATAGTCAGAATAATCCTTTAAATAGATCCCATCAGCATTTCCAACAGCCATCGGACTGCCGTTGGACATGGAAATATCAAGTTGCCCTTGCCCCGACACATTGATGAGATACCGCAGCGCAGGCTCGGTCGACCGGAGACTTATATCCCCAACCCCAATAATATTTCGGGTATCTCCTGATAAAGATATCGGGGAAATGTCGCCTGATAATTCCTCCGCGCCGGCAAACCCCGCGTTTCCCGCGACAAGCATGCCGGCCACTGCTAATGACCCGAATACGTTCATCATGCGACACTTCCGCAGGACGGCACGGTACCTGTTGACCAGGTTCCCGATAGCTCCTCTCGATAAGGTCATGATTACATCCTCCTCAGGATGAATTTGAAACTTACGGCGTTAAAGATGTAGTTATTTCCCGATGAAAAAAGCCCACGCCGAGAGGCGCGGGCTTTCACCGAGCGGAACCGAATACACTACGAGAGAGAGAGAGAGAGAGAGAGAGAGAGAGAGAGAGCCGGAACGGCAACACCGGATAATCTTCATTTTGGCCTCCCTTCCCCTATTCCGCTGACAGTTTTAAATACATTATATACCCGCATATTTTTCTTTACAAGATTCGGCTCAACAAAAGTGAAGAGGTATGAAAATCTTATTAAAACAAAAAACATGTTATAAAGACAAAACCAGTTTATAAAAACAAGTGATGCACGTTAAATAAGACGATAAAGACTCTATAAAACGAGAAGGCACGAATATATGAACATTCGTGCCTTCTTCCCAAAATTTCTTTTGCCAAAAGAGTAAAAAATAAATTATTTCAATCAAATTTTTCCGTATTCTGCAGGCTGGCGGAGCGTCTTATGCCTCTAGGGAGGCTACGGCTTCATCCGTAAACAACGCTGTCAGCGTCTGCCTGACAACAACCTTTCCAGCGGCTTTGTCAGGGCGCATCCGGGCCATGACTTTGAGGCCCCAAACCTGCACTTGCACGTACAGTGCTGCATCTTCCGGCGTCACCTCTGGCCGCAAGCCCGGCGCACGCTTGAGCGCGTCCTTGATTCTGCCGCGTATCTGCTCCATATAATCCGCTACCGCCATTGCGAAATCCGGCGTATCCGTCGAAATGTTGGTGACGGTGTTTACCAGAAAGCACCCTCGCGCACGCGGGTCCTCAAAACTGCCCATGGCATGTTCCAAGATGGCGCGTACTTGTCCGGCTCCCGGCTGCGTCGCGGCCAGCAAGGCTTCAAGCGCGTCGATTGTCTCCTTGGCATACAAGTCCAGCGCCGCAAGCATGATCCCTTTTTTGCTGCCGAACCGGGCATAGAGGCTTGCCGCGTTGACTCCCGTCTCTTGGACGATGACGCTGATGGGCGTCGCCGCGTACCCGCGCTCCCACAGGCAATCAATGATTTCACGCAGTAACATCGTATGATCATAGGATGGTGGCCTTCCCATTGCAAACTCCTTCATCGCTTGGCATCAAAAACCGCTTGACAGAAACGGTCATCCGAGTATTTTAATGAGCGTTAAATAAAAAAGCAACAGAGGCATTTTGCCCACAGCCGCATACCCCTGGAGGTCGCTATGCATTCTCTTCGTTCCAAATGGTTTGCCGTACTCTTGGCTTGCGTTTTCATGTTCGCGGCATACGGCCACTCCCCCGCCGCCGAACTCCCGCAGACCGGCGCGCTCGCCCCGGCTGAAGCCCTGCAGCTGATGGACACGCTTGGCGACAAGCTGACCGTCATCGATGTCCGTACCGAGCAGGAATACGCCCAAGGCCACGTCCCCGGCGCTCTGCTCCTTCCGATCCAGACACTGAGCGAACATATGGGTCAAGTCCCCGCCGACGGCTCCGTACTGCTCCTCTGCCGGACCGGACGCCGGGCTGAAACGGCCTACGACATGATCCGGGAAGCGTACCCTCAGAAGAAGAATCTATGGTTTCTCAAAGGAATACCCGTATACGGCAATGACGGCTCATTTACTTTCAAGTAAGACCTTCTGAAAAGCCCGCAACTGCCGACAAGGAGAAT
>OLVU01002248.1_pt1 | contig 10190 bp, 10 predicted proteins | sample 1673321 | NCBI WGS metagenome assembly OLVU01 (sample SAMEA3178942, study PRJEB25190) | human gut metagenome | biome: human gut; feature: human-associated habitat; material: faeces | place: Austria | collected 2013 | reverse complement strand
CTCAGATCGAAGTCACCTTCGATATCGATGCAAACGGCATCGTGAAGGTCAGCGCAAAGGATCTGGGCACCGGCAAGGAGCAGAACATCACCATTACCGCTTCCACCAACATGTCCAAGGAGGACATCGACAAGGCTGTGAAGGAAGCTGAGCAGTTTGCTGCCGACGATAAGAAGAAGCGTGAAGAGGTCGATATCCGCAACGGTGCCGACCAGATGGTGTTCCAGACCGAGAAGATGCTGAAGGAGAACGGCGACAAGCTGCCCGCCGACGTGAAGAGCGAGGCCGAGAGCAAGCTGGCCGACCTGAAGACCGCTGTTCAGTCCGGCAACGTGGACGACATCAAGGCAAAGCAGGAAGCCCTGAGCCAGGTGTTCGAGAAGATGTATCAGGCAGCCGCTGCCGCACAGCAGGCCGCCGGTGCACAGCCCGGCCCCGACGCAGGTGCAAACAACCAGCAGAAGCCGGGTGATGACGGCGTTGTGGATGCCGACTTCAAGGAAGTCTGATAAAAAACACAGCAGTGTGTGCCCGGCCAAACCGGCGGACGCACGCGTGGAATAGCAAAAGCCGCTCCGGTTTTGCCGGAGCGGCTCTTGCTGGTTATAGAGCGAGGAACCAACCGGGGCGTTTCCCGGATCAAACGTTCCCGGAGAGGTGAGTGGATATGGCACAGGAAAAGCGTGATTACTACGAAGTGCTGGGGGTATCCAAGACTGCGACCGATGCCGAGATCAAAAAGGCATACCGCAAGCTTGCAATGAAATACCACCCGGACTATAACCCCGGCGATAAGGACGCCGAGGAAAAGTTCAAGGAAGTAAACGAAGCAAACGAGGTGCTTTCGGACCCGAAGAAGCGCCAGCTGTACGACCAGTACGGCTTTGCAGGTGTTGACCCTGCCTATGCAGCACAGAACGGCGGCGGCCCCGGTGCGGGCGGCTTTGGCGGTTTTGGCGGCGACGGTGTGGACCTGGGCGACATCTTCGGCGATATCTTCGGCGGCGGTTTCGGCGGCTTTGGCGGTTCGTCCCGTCGGGCCAATCCCAACGCCCCCCGCAAGGGTCAGGACATCCGGGTGCGCATCACCCTGAGCTTTGACGAGGCCGTGCACGGCTGCAAGAAGAACATCACCATCACTCGCCAGCAGGAGTGCACCGGGTGCCACGGCAGCGGCTGTGCCGCCGGTTCCAGCCCCGAGACCTGCCCGGACTGCGGCGGCCGCGGCTTCGTGATCCGTCAGCAGCGCACCCCCTTTGGCGTGATGCAGACCCAGCAGCCCTGCTCCCGCTGTGGCGGCAAGGGCAAGCTGGTCAAGAATCCCTGCAAGGTCTGCCATGGCAGCGGCAAGGTGGCTGCTAAAAAGACGCTGGAGGTGTCTATCCCCATGGGCATCGACGACGACCAGAGCTTTGCACTGCGCGGCATGGGCGATGCCGGTGCAAACGGCGGTCCCTCCGGTGATGTGATCGTCATGGTCACGGTGCGCCCCAGCGAGGTGTTCCAGCGCGACGGCTACGATGTGTGGGTCACTGTGCCCATCACTTACAGTCAGGCCGTGCTGGGCGACACCGTGCAGGTGCCCTCCATTGACGGCAAGGTGGAGTACACCGTGCCCGAGGGCACCCAGAGCGGCACCACCTTCCGCCTGCGCGGCAAGGGCATCCAGTACCTGAATGGCCGCGGCCGCGGTGATATGTACGTCAAGTGCGAGGTGGAGATCCCCAAGAAGCTGAACAAGACCCAGCGGGAGGCCCTGAAGAAGTTCGAGGGCACCCTGAAAGAAGAAAACTACGAAAAGCGCAAAGGCTTCTTCAAAAAGCTGAAGGACATGTTCAACAACTGAGACTGAAAACCGCATAACATAAAAAGCGGCGGCACTTCCCAAACGGGAGGTGCCGCCGCTTTTGCTTTTTCAGAACAGAGACCGGGACTTAGTTGCCGAAGATCAACAGGGCGTTGGGCACAAGGCCGATGATGGTTGCGCAGGAACCAATGAACCAGAAGCTGCAGCCGATGTCATGGATGGTGTTCGTGGGGCTTTTTTCAGCATGGGCAACCAGAGCGTTCATGCCGTTTTCCACCCAGTTGGAGTTGATATTTGCCTTGCGGTAATCGTGGATGGCAGAAACAGCCTTGTACCAGCCGTACAGCGGGAACCATGCCATGGCGGCTTCCACAACACCTACGCCGCCCTCGGTGTAGGTCATTTCTTCGCAGGACAAAACATTGTATGCAGCAGGATAAGTAATGGCGTTCGTCATAAAGCAAAACTCCTTTTTTAGGTTTGATAAAAAAAGCGGCGGCTCTTCCGTTGAAGAGCCGCCGCAAAAAGCCCTTTGGTGTACTCCTGAAAATTAGAAGTAGATGTTGCCCAGAGAAACAACAGCATACAGACCCAGACTGCCGATGGTAAAGACTGCGTTGTTGACAATGATACCAGCGTAGTAGAAGCCGTTGGTCACGTTGCCCTTGCACTCGGCCAACATGTTGTTCCATGCATTGGACAGCCAGTTGTTGCGGTCCTTTGCAACTTCCTCACGGCACTTGCCAATGCCGATCTGGGTAGCATAGCCGGGCCAGAACCAAGCTGCCAGTGCCTGACCGACAGTAGCACCGCCTTCGGTGTAGGTCATTTCTTCATTAGACAGGACATTGTAAGAAGCAGGCATCATCATTTTGTTTTCCATAATAACACTCCTTTGAATCAAAGCTATCCAGACAGTGCAAGATCGCACTGTTTAAAACCCAAAAATAAACCGGGATATGCGCTTGGAGATCGTTCTCATAAAGCAGGGTGCGCCGCCGCATGACGCGAGTAGTTGCTTGCAGGAAAAGGAAAGCAGTGCTGTTCTCTGCAGGCAAAAGGCCGTTCAGACGGTATACAGTGCTCAGGCAGCCGATTTCTTATTTCTGCTTGATGAAAAGCCCGCGGCCCTCTCTGGCGGAAAAGGCCGCGGGTAAAGGGGTCTTTGGTCTCTCCGGACGGATCTTATGAGCAGGGTCAGAGCAGGACGATGGCAGCATTGACCAGAAAACCAATGCCGGTAGCGCTGGTCGCGGTGACCCAGACGATGCGTCCCAGATCACGCAGCATGTTCTGCGCACTGGAATCCATATCGCGGCTCAGAGCATCCAGACCGGTATCCAGCCAGTCGTTGGGGTGGCTCTTGCGGTAGTTGCGCATGGCGGTAACACCCATGTACCAGCCAATGGGCGGAATCCAGTTCAGCAGAGCTTCCGTAAAGGTAGCACCGCCCTCGGTGTAGGTCATCTCTTCGCAGGAAAGAACGTTGTAGGAAGCAGGCATCATGATCTTGTTTTCCATAATAACACTCCTTTGAATCAAAGATCGTATCAGCACATTCTATGCACTGTTCACACCAGATCGAACCATCGGTGAAGAGCAACTGCTCTATATCGCCATTGTACAACACCCGTTGCATTTTTTCAAGGGGTGAATGGGCAGAGTGCGCAAAAACTGGAGAGACTTCCGAAAAGAACTAGAAAAATTTGTGAAAAAAGACTGCAATAATTTGACATAAAAACAACAGCGCCCTTTCCTTTGCGGAAAAGGCGCTGCCATGTTTACCCGGCCACACCGGCACGGTAGAGGTACGGGTCGCTCTTGAAGCTGTCAAAGCTGTACAGCACCAGGATCTGGTCATAATCGTTATCCGCGATCAGCTGATCCAGACCGTAGTTGTAGTTGCGGAAGTCCACCACATCGATCTGGGCGTAGTTTGCCGTCAGATACGGTGCAAAGCAGTTGGCGTAGCTGTCCTTGATGACCAGAATGCGCCCGATGCCGTCGCCCTCAATGCGGCTCAGGCCGTTGTTGCCATGCAGGAACATGGCGTACTTATCGTACACGTTCAGCTTGTCCGTGTCGTACAGGCCAGTGGTCTGGCCGTCTGCGGGCTGACCTGCAGCGGTGACATTATAGATGGTCAGGCTGTTCGGCAGGTCGTAGTAGGTGATAGTATCCGGCACGGCATTCCATGTGCGGGCCTTGGAGTAGTGGGTGCCGTAGAAATTTTCGGCGGTCAGAGCCGTGTGCGCGGCAGGGTCGAAGGGGGTCAGGCCCAGTGTACCGCACAGCTGCTGGTAGGCGTAATAAGCGCCAAGGCTCGTCCAGTGATGGTCGGTGCGGTAGTAGATATATTCGTCCTTGTGTTCGGCAAGGGTCTGCCGCACATCCACAAAGCGCCCTCCGGCGGCCTGTACGGCGGCGGAAAGCTGGTCGAGATAGGCATCCTCGTCCAGCAGCGGCGCGTTTGCAGGCACGTTTTCCGGGTAAATGACCGATGCTGCCGGGGCCAGCAGTACATCCACCTTACCCGGGTGGCGCTGGCACAGTGCTTCCACAGCAGCGGTGTTCTTGGGCAGGGTGCGGTTCTCGCTGTCCAGCAGGCCGAAGGTGCGGGGGAACATCATGTGCTCTTTGCCCAGCAGGATGCCGCCGTTCTGCTCCTTCTGCAGCAGGGTGGTCTCCACTACGCTCTGCAGGCTGATCCACTCATCGCGGCCGAACACCTGATCCTTCACGTACTTTGTGTAGGCGGTAAAGTAGCTGTTCAGCCCCTTGGCGGAAAGCTGGGTCAGCGCCGGGCGCTGGGAAAGGGTGGTGTTTTCCATCTCGCTGTAGGCGCGGTCCGGTGTAATAAGGTCCAGTGCGAACAGACCAATAAAGAACAGGCTGAACACCACCAGCACCGGGTAGTGCAGGAGCGAGGAAGATTTTTTGGAATGCTTGTCCATCTTCACGCCTCCTTAAAAGTTGAAATAGAGGAACGGGCTGTTGGTGCTGCCCACCACATAGGCGGTGGAGACCACCAGCAGCGCCAGAATGGCGGCACAGCGGGTGACGGCATTCTTTTTGAGCAGGTTCCAAATCTTTTCAATGAACGGGGTGCAGCAGAGGATGCTGACCACCAGCAGCACACCGTAGTTGCGCAGGAAGTACAGCGGCGAAACACCGCCGGAAGGAACGAACAGCTTGTGGAACAGCAGACCGAAGCTTACGCCCGTATCGTTGCCCACGAACATGGCCCAGCCCACCACCACGAGGAACAGGGTGTAGATGTGGGGCCACACTCTGCCCTTTTGCAGGTGGGGCAGCAGGAACAGCTTTTCTACAGCCAGCAGCACAAAGTAGTACAGGCCCCAGCAGATAAAGTTCCAGTTCGCGCCGTGCCAGATGCCGGTGAGCAGCTCCACCACGAACAGGTTGAAGATCTGGCGCTTCAGGCCCTTGCGGTTGCCGCCGAGAGGGATATACACATACTCCCGGAACCAGCCGGAAAGGGTCATGTGCCAGCGCCGCCAGAACTCGGTGATGGATGCGGAGATATAAGGGTAGTTGAAGTTTGCGGGGAAGTCGAAGCCCAGCATCTTGCCCATGCCAATGCCCATCATGGAGTAGCCGGAAAAGTCAAAGTAGAGCTGCAGGCTATAGGCGATGATGCCCAGCCACACCAGCGGGGTGGATGCATTGGCAAGGCCCACAAAGGTGGTGGAAGGGCTGTCCGCAACGCCGATGATGTCTGTCCACAAAGCACCGATGGCATCCGCCAGCAGCACCTTTTTGGCAAGGCCAAAGGTGAACAGGGTCATGCCCTCTTCGATCTGCTGCAGGCTGTAGCGGTGCCGGTATACGTGCAGCTGGTTCGAGACATCGCGGTATTTCACGATGGGGCCGGCGATCAGCTGAGGGAACATGACCACATAGGCACCAAAGTCGATGATATTACGCTCTGCCTTTACATCCCGGCGGTAAACATCGATGGAGTAGGAAAGGGTCTGGAAGGTGTAAAAGCTGATGCCCAGCGGCAGAGTGCCAATGCCCTGGATCTCGGCAAAGGCGGTGCCCAGCAGGGCGTTTGCGCTGCGCAGCACAAAGTTTGCGTATTTGAAGTAGAACAGCATCCCAAGGCTGCCAATGAGGGCCACCAGCAGAAATGTCCTGCGCAGGGCCGGCTTTTGGTCGAAGTGCTCGATGCACAGGCCGCTGATGTAGTTGATGAGGATGAGGGCCACCATGACCGGGAAAAACCGTACCTCGCCCCAGCAGTAGAACACCAGACTGCAGAGGAACAGCACGGTGTTCTTGAGCTTTGCGGGCGCAAGGTAATACAGCGCCAGCGTGATGGGCAGAAACCGGAACAGAAAGATGATGGTGCTGAAAACCAAAGCGTCAGCCTCCTTTTAGCCGAAAAAAGCCGATGCCGCAAATGGCACCGGCCTTGGGTGGATCCAGATTCAGTCTGCCAGTGCGCTGTCCACGGCGCTGTCCAGATCGGCAGTGCACTCATTGGATGCGATCACCATGACAATGGTGTTGCCCTTGAAGGCGATGACAGCGTTCTCCACGTTATCCTGCGCCTGAGCAAACTCGGCGTAGTTGCCGTAGAAGGCCACCTGATCCTGCTGGTAGGAAGCCAGCTGGTTGGCTACGTCCTCGGCCTTGCCGTCGGCAGCTTCGAGCACCAGCACCAGACCGGCATCGCCGTTGTCGTTGCTCTTCACGCCCTTGTAGCTTACCACATCATCTGCCTGCAGGCCGAAATCGTACTCAATGTTCATGGCTGCGATCTCGAACTGGTTGGAGATGGGGTCGGCTTCCAGCAGAGCATTGAAAACACCGTCCAGTGCATCAGAGCCGTTCTCGGCAGCATTGTCCACAACAGCGGATGCGGCGGCGCTGGAAGCGGGAGATTCCGCAGCAGCGGTGGAAACGGAGGAGGGAGCGGCCGAAGAGCTGGCGGAACCGCCGCATCCGGTAAGAGCGACAGCAGCCAGCGCGCCGGTGAGAGCAATTGTAAAGATTTTTGTGCGATTTATCATAAAATATTCCTTCTTTTGTTCAAAACATTTTTGCAGCTGCCCAAAGCGGTCCTGCATCAGGGCAGACTATTGTTATCTTACCATAACTGTGTGCAAAATGCAACGAAAAGCCCCTCGGTTTTACGGATTTTTAACCGGTGATCTTCTCCCCTGCAGCAAGCTTCTGCAGCACGGCAACGGCATCCTCAAAGCACAGGCCGCTCTGCTGGATCAGGGCCGCATTTTCCGGCCCCACATAGCGCCAGTGCCACGGCTCGTAGGTGATCTCGGTAACGGCTTCTGCGTTTTTGGGGTACCGCAGGATGAAGCCGTATTCCACGGCATGGGCGCTCAGCCAGCGGAAGGCTTCGGTGTTTTCAAAGCCCTCGGTCAGGTCGGTGTGCTCCGGGCTGTTCAGGTCGGCAGCAAGGCCGCAGTTGTGCTCCGAGTAACCCGGCGGGTTCACGATATTTGCCGCCTGCTTTTTCGCTTCGGCTTCGCTCAGGCCCTTATTGCGGAAATACTGGGTCTTTTGGTCGTAGAGGTTCTTCTGGTAGTCCACGCTGCGGTAGCCGCTCTGCATCCAGATGGTCACGCCGTCCTTTGCGGCGGCGGCCTGCATGGCGAGGAACGCATCGGCGGCTTCGGTCTGCAGGGTCTTATTCACAGCGGTGGCCGAGCCGCACGCCTTGGTGGTAAAGGTATGATCGTCCGGCATTTTGTTCGTGTGGTTCACCAGCACCATGCGGGGATCATCCAGAATGGCCTGCGCCTGCCGGGCGGTCAGCAGACTGCTTTCTGCCTCTGATGCTGCCGAGGCGCTGGATGTGGAAGTTGCCGAGGCGGCAGGCACAGCGGAACGGCTGTGCAGCACGAACGAGGCCCCGCCCACGGCAATGCAGGCCACGACGGTAACGGTGAGCACGCGCCGCACGGCGGGCCGCAGATGGCGGCGGTGATGAGGATGGACAGACAGGTTCATCTGGAATACCTTCTTTCCGGTGGATGTGCATAGAGTTTGCTTCCTATGGGCAAGCTATGCCCGGAGGGGAAACAATATGAAAATGACAGCACAGGAATATGCGCGCCGGGTGCGGCGCATCGGGCCGCACTCGCCCTTGGGGCTGGACTGCCTGTGGGCTTTTGGCGTGGGCGGCGGCATCTGCCTGCTGGGCGAAGTGCTGCGCCAGAGCTATCTTGCCATGGGCGTGGAAGCCGACCTTGCCGGCACCCTGACCAGCTGCAGCCTGATCGTGCTCTCGGCGGTGCTTACCACGCTGGGCTGGTACCAGAAGCTGGCCGCAAAGGCCGGGGCCGGGTCGCTGGTGCCCATCACAGGCTTTGCCAATGCGGTGGTCAGCGCGGCCATCGAGTTCAAGGCCGAGGGCCGGGTGCTGGGTACCGGGGCCAAGATGTTCACCATTGCCGGGCCGGTGATCGTGTACGGCACGCTGGCGGCGGTGGTGTACGGCGCGGTGCTGTGGGTGCTGGGCATGGCGGGTGTGCCTGTGCTGTCATAAACACGGGCAAGTGTGCCATAAGATTGCAGCATGATGTTATTATACAACATTTTATGGAACGTTTTTCATCTATTTTCCACGAAGGAGAAATTTTGCCTATGACGGTCCGGTGCGGGGATACCCTGCTGTTCCAGACACTGCCGGTGATCGCTGCGGGTGCAGCGGTGGGCGGCAAAAAAGAGAGCGAAGGCCCGCTGGCGGCAGAGTTCGACGAGCTAAGCGCAGACAACCGCTTTGGCCAGTCCAGCTGGGAAGCTGCGGAAAAATACCTGCAGCTGCGCGCCGCGCGGCTGTGCCTGCAAAAGGCGGCGCTTCCGCAGGAAAAGGTGCAGCTGGCCCTTGCCGGGGATCTGCAGGCCCAGTGCACGGCATCCAGCTATGCCATGCGGGAGCTGGGCGTGCCCTTTGCCGGGCTGTTCGGGGCCTGCAGCACCATGGCCGAGGGCCTTGCGCTGGGCGCTGCTCTGTGCGAGGGCGGTGCTGCGCGCAATCTGCTGGCCATGGCTTCCAGCCACTTCTGCGCGGCAGAGCGGCAGTTCCGCACGCCGCTGGAGTACGGCGCCAAGCGCACCCCCACGGCCCAGTGGACGGCCACAGCGGCGGGAGCCTGCCTGGTGCGGGCGCACGGCGGGCAGGGCGTGCCGGTGCTCTCGGTGACGTTTGGCCGCGTGCAGGATTTTGAGGTACACGACATCAACAACATGGGCGCGGCCATGGCCCCTGCGGCCGCAGCCACCCTTCTGCACTATCTGAAGGACACCGGCAGCGCCCCGGCGGACTTCGACCGCATCTACACCGGCGACCTCGGCCATGTGGGCAGCCAGCTCCTGCGTGACCTGCTGGCGGCAGAAGGACTTCTGCTCAAGAACCATGTGGACTGCGGCTGCATCCTCTACGATGCCACCGAGCAGACCGTGAAGAGCGGCGGCTCCGGGCCGGGCTGCAGCGCCTCCGTCCTCTGCGGGCATATCCTGCCCCGCCTCGAGCGGGGGACGCAGAAGCGGGCGCTCTTTATCGCCACCGGCGCACTGATGAGCCAGACGACCTTTTTGCAGAAGGAGAGCATCCCGGCCATCGCCCATCTCGTGGAGCTGCGCAGCCCGCAGCAGAAGGAGGAAAACGGATGAATTACTTCTGGGCCTTCGTGGTGGGCGGCGGCATCTGCGTCATCGGCCAGCTGCTCATCGACCTCACCGGCCTGACCCCAGCCCGCATCCTGACGGGCTATGTGGTGGCGGGCGTCATCCTTTCGGCGGTGGGGTGGTATGGGCCGCTGGCAGAGTTCGCGGGCTGCGGGGCTACCGTGCCCCTGCTGGGGTTCGGGCATCTGCTGGCCAAGGGGGTGCGGACAGCCATCGAGGAGGAGGGGGCCATCGGCATCCTCACCGGAGGGCTGACGGCTGCGGCTGCGGGCATCACGACGAGCCTTATATGCGGGGTGGTGTGCTCGTGGGTGGGGAAGAGTCATGACCAGAACTAGAAAAGCATCCCGGTCTCGCGCCGGGATGCTTTTCTGTGCGCGGCGGGCCGTTTCGGCTCATTTTTCATCCGGGGTGCGTTATATTGGGGCCAAAGGAGGCAGGAAGCATGAAACAGGAAACACAATGGACGACCATCTTCTGGGAGGGCTGGACAGCGCAGGCGCTCTGCGCGGCGGCGGTGTTCTGGCCCGGCAGCGCGGCGCTGCGATACCCGGCGGTGCTCTGGCCGGGGCTGGCCCTTGCAGCGGCAGTCCCCGCCGTCTGGGCCGGGTGGTGGATGCTGGCCCAAAGGCCGAAGCCGCTGCCGGAGGAGGTTGTGATGGAAAAACAGGGGAAGATACATATCGTCACAGAGGAGGTTTTT
>OLVU01002241.1_pt1 | contig 10219 bp, 5 predicted proteins | sample 1673321 | NCBI WGS metagenome assembly OLVU01 (sample SAMEA3178942, study PRJEB25190) | human gut metagenome | biome: human gut; feature: human-associated habitat; material: faeces | place: Austria | collected 2013 | reverse complement strand
AATTCTGAGTTTCTTTCCCATCATAATTTACAATTAAGCAAACGTCATTAATACTCTTTTTCGATTTCTGTTTCCATTCCATACATGGTCTTGAAATATGAGTTGGGAGTGGGTGAAAAGGATTTCAGCGCCTTTATAGTGACAAAACTGCTGAGGGATTTTTAGTATAAGCGTATTTTGTAAATAACGAGAATCGTCAATACAATACCAAGAAGAATACAAAATATATCAAACCCTTCTATCTTTTTGTCTCTGTAAGGAGCATATGAATTGCGTCGATGCGTTTGGATAAGTGAGTATATTGTTGCAAGTATAGCGGCGAAAAACATGATGTAATGTATTTCTCCCCAGCGAAATGTAAAAAGAGTATGACACAATGTGCCGAGCACACAACCTATACCAAAATAAATTCCATCATGATATTCCATATACTTCTTTGTTTGTTTATCTTCATAGCTTGCCATGTAATTACCCCTTTCTTCCCTTTCGATGGCTTCATTCTACCACGCTCTACTATCCAATAAACTTCCCACCAAGTAAATTTATAACATATTACTTACTTTCATTGATCGTTAGTGCAGCATGTTTTGGGGAATGGTGGCAATAAAAGCGTAACCAATCTAAAGAAGCTAAAATAACATATATTTTAATTGTGTAGTTATAGCTTTTTATTGCACTGTTATTCCTATACTGTTATATCAGATACATAATTTTTCAAATGAAGGAAAGCGTATAAATGAATATAAGTTATGGATACTATCATAGATACAAAATCAAATAACCGTTTAGGTATGTTATCAGATTAGAATTTTTGCTTACATTTTTTCTAAGTATATAGTATAGTACATGTGTTGAGAAAGGTGTATGTTTTCGGACTGCACTGGGGGAGTCACTCTGTGGCTCCCTTTTATGTTGCATAATTTTGACAGATGGCAGGCAAAAATTTGATTCTCGTAACTGCCCCTATTTATCACAATATTCTTGGTGCACTGAATGATGAAACATCGCAGTATTTTAAGCAGTATAAGACTAATTTTAGGTGGACCAATTAAGCTCTGTCAAATAGTTGAAAATCCACATCAACCAAGGTAAGATAGCCCTTCGTATAATCGAAATCACTTTTTATCCATTCCGCCCTCTTTATTGCTTCTTCATAATCTGACGGTTCCGGCAATTCCTTCCCGTCTTCCTCGTATGCTTTTCCTGTCATGCCAATAGCATCTCGTGCCATTTCAATTGCATCTACCAAATCATGACCTTCCGTAAAAATCGCAAAATCCGGCACATACACTAACTGCATTCCTTCATCTTCCCTGATAAATGCCGGATATGCCCGCTTTTTGTTCTTTTGCATAAAAACAACACCTCGATTAATACTCTTTTTCGATTTCCGTTTCAATTCCATACATAGTCTTGAAATATTCCAAATCAGCCGACGTTTTTATCAGCATAATTTCTCTCATTTTGCCTGTATGAATATTTTTAAATCCAGCAATCTGCTCCCCATTGCAAATGCTCGCTTTAATAATGGGCTTTTCGTTTTCTCTGTCAAAATCTCCACTTGGCGTAGCCTTTTCTCTTTTCTTGAAAAATCCCATAGCAGCCACCTTCTTTCAGTTGGAATGTTTGGTCTTAGTGTAACATGGGTTGGGGGAGGGGCAATATATGTTTGAATTTGTACTCGCATCATCAGCTTATTATCTCTAACATCTTACCATACTTTTTACACACTTCTATTTCATATTTTATTTCATCTGTCTCATTTTTAAAACGAAACTTTTTATTATGCGATAATAAAATATCCATATATCCAATACACTTTCCTTCAGGGTCTAAGTTGACATATGACATATAACCACGTTCCCCCAAAAATACTCTGTCCCCTTCGACACTCGCCACCATGTCTTTCAGATATTTCAACATTTCATCACTAATACAAAGACTCAAGCTACTATACGTCCCTAAATTTATATCAGGAACCCAATATAAATCTTTTCCAAAAGATTTTATATCTCCCCTTTTAGGATTAGAACCTAAATATGACAAACCTGAATACATAACCTCATACAGCAACACCGAATTACTGACCTCGCTGTTGCATACAAGTCCATGAACCAATTTATTTTTTGTCATTATTTTTTCAATTGTTCTAATGTCTAACTCACTTAACTTCAAGAACTCTGTTATTGTCTGATCTATTTGTTTGTATTCTGAAAAAAGGCAGAAATAATCTTCAAATTTCTCCATTAATGACTTTTGCGCTATTCCTATTCCGATATTATATTTAAAGGATATAAATTTTTTCAAATATCGTTCTGTATCAACCTGATCACCATATATCTCCCGGATAGAATGATTAAGCTGCTTACTGTCAACTGCAATAATCACCAATACATTGTCGATTCCTTCAAACATGTGATGCAAACGTTCCAATATTTTAATTGCGTATGCCGGCATGCACCGATCCAATTCATCAACAACAATTACCATCGTTTTTGTAGCTGCTAATTCCTTAACTTGCTTTCTAACATTTTCCAGCGTTTGATTAAAAGCAAATAATGTATCAAATTCATTTTCCTCTTTTTTTCTTTTCGCTCCTTCAGTTCTAACGTCTTCTACAACCTGTACTAAATCAATTCCAATTTTATTCTTGACAAATTCTTTTGTCATATTCTTTATATATTTTTCTGCTGTTTTCCAAGCGTCTTTTACTACCCCGTCACATATTTTGTTTGCATTCTCTACTTTGTCCTTAAGTACGGAAATAATTGCAATTGCAGGCTCTTCATAATAGTCATATTTCCAACAATTATAATGAAATACAAAGTATCTATTATCTTTTGTTTCCTCGTTCTGTTCCAATTCCAGCTTTTCTTCCAGGCGTTCCAAAATGAACGTCTTGCCAACACCCCACGTACCTTCAATTGCAAACGAACAAAATGCTCGATTTATCGATGCACTTTGAACAATACGAAACAGTTCAGAAATTTCGTTTTCCCGATTAAGTGCATCCAGTTTGTCTCTTCCTTCAGCCATTACCTTATTCCCTCCTCATTTTTTCTCTATCAGCGCAAGCATATCTCTTAAGTTACACTCTTTTTATAATCCAGATAACGTCCGCATTACCAAATCCACATCTTTGTTTTCTAATTCCTGAATAATATGCAGATAAGTTTTCTGCGTCGTTGTCATACTGGCATGTCCCAATCTTCTTGCCACACTTGCAATGGATACTCCCGCAAACAAAAGCAGCGAAGCATGGGTGTGACGAAGTCCGTGAATTGAAATTTCTGAAATTCCACAAGCTTTGCAATGTCTTGTAAGAATATCATTTACAGTGGAATTGTACACCTTATCTTTGCCAACAAAAATAGGCTCATCCTCAGGCAAATCCTTAACCAACTCCGAAAACTTAACTACAATCTGCCAGTCTATTTGAATTTTTCTCACCGAGGATTTGTTCTTTGTAGGGAGAAAGCCCCCTTCCCCTTTGTAATCCCACGTTTTACTTACAGACAATGTCTGTCTGGCAAAATCAAAGTCTACCGGGGTGACAGCCAGTGCTTCTGAAAAACGCATACCGGTCTTTGCCACTAAAAGAATAAACCAATCCCAATTAGGAGCTTCTTTTATGTTCAGGTGCGAAATCAACGTATGTAATTCGAACTGATTCAAATATTTGATTTTCTTTGGTTTTGGCATTTTCCCCTTGATAATTGCCTTTCTTGTTGGGTCTCGCTCAATCAGACCTTCATCAACAGCATCCAGAATTGCTCCCTTCAACTGATGATGAAAGTCAAGCGTCGTCTGACGCTCGTGCTCTTTGGCGTAATCATTTAAAAGTTTTTGATACACGGTTCTTGTCAAATCGGAAACTTTTAATTCAGGCACCAGTCGTTCCACCCACTTATGGGTCATCCGATATTTCGCCAAAGTTGCATCTCTTATTGCATCTTTTTTGTATACATCAATCCATTGTTTGTAATAATTGCAAAACAGTTCCGTACTGTTCATATCATTTAGCATAAACTACCTCCATTTCAAGTACTGCTCACGCTGATATAAACAGTAAAAAACAACTGTCCGCGAAATTCAATGCACTAATTATTTAAAAGTGGTTTTATTTCTTCCTCCAAAGTTTTTCTAAGTTCTTCAATCATCATATTATAATACTTGAACTTTGGAATTGCCCGTTCTTGAGCTTCCTTAAAACTGGTGAAATCTGCGGTACTCTTGATGGCACTTTCATTTGGTATCTCCCCATTTCGGTAATGAGTTGCCGCATACATAACATCATCTTTTGAAACATACCATGTAATACTAAAATCCATTACCACTTTTTCAATACATTCATGTTTCATATTCTCTACTATATTGAGAATGGACTGCCCTTTATACTTAACCTCGTCCTGTTCAATCTCTGATACCAAAGTTGACATAATATCAGCAACTTTCGGATTTTCTTTTCTGAGGTCATCAATGTACTGCTTAACTTCCTCCAACTGCTTCTGTCTTTCCTCCGGAGTCATTTCCACATCTTCATCCGGGGTCACAATGTTTTGAATCAGATTGATAATATACTCATAATCAATCTTTGTATTACTATAAGCCATCAATTCGTAATCCACATCAATTGGCTGTTCCTCCATCTCGCTCTGTGTGTCCTCGGCACCGGCTTTTAACTCTTCCTTTACATTCAGATAATGTCCTGCATAATCATCGTATTCGTCCTCGGAAATTCCATATTCCGTCAGCATACTATCCTCATACTGGGTGAATGATTTCAACTGCGCAAATAATTTATCAAAATTCTGAAAAGCTTTAACAAACAAAACTTTCTCTTTTTCTGACATTGCCGGAATCTCCGCCGGTGTTTCCGCCGATACTCTAAGTGCTTTTAATGCCTTTCGGAATGCAGGTTCAATTTCTTCCCATTCAGCTAATAACGCAATTTCTGTACTTCCTGCCGAATATAATTTCACCGCATTATCCACACATTCTTTGAATAATTTGGGTGCTTGGAACGTCACTATCTGACCATACGTTTTATTCTTATCAAAGATACGATTGGTTCTTGAAAATGCCTGTATCAAGTCATGCGGTCCCATCGGCTGCCTGTCCACAAACAACGTTGACATACATGGAGCATCAAATCCCGTCAAAAGTCTGTCCACTACAATCACCAAATCCAACTGCTCACTTCTGCTTTGGAACTTCGGTTCTTTCCTTGCCAGACGCTTGTTCAGATTTGCGTTATAACTTTGTATCTGTGAAATATCAAGTTTCGTACCAAACATTTCATTGTAGTCATTAATTGACTCTTTCATCTTTTCCTGATTCAAATGAGAGCCTTCTTCATTTTCCGTCATAGAGTAAGTAATTGCAAATTTCGGAAAATCCGGTAAAATCTGTTTCATTTTTTCATCAATTTGAAGCTCAGTTTCCCCATTTTTGACTCTCTTTAAAAGTTCATAATACTTCTGCGCCAACTGAATCGAACTCGTAGTGAGAAGTCCCTCATAGGTCTTTCCTTTTCCGTTTTGGAATCCTAATTTATGATACGATTTATTCAAAATCACATCCAAAACTCTCAGCATATGTGTTTCATTCTCATACATACTGCTATCTGTCTCATCATCCATATTTTTCGGTCCATTATGCTCTACCTGAAATCCTAATACCGCATTGTCATGAATTGCATTTTGAATCGTATATCGATGCAGACGCTCTCCATATAGTTCCTCCGTCGTACGTGGCAAATCTCCTAACTGCGGATATGGGTTTTCTGCAAATCTCGGTGTTCCTGTAAAACCGTACCACAAAGAATTTGCAAAGAAACGTTCTAATTCACGCTTTGTTCCCGGCGTTACCGCTCTATGACACTCGTCTACAACAAAGGCAATCTTTAAGCTCTTAATTTTGTTATACTCCGGCGTTCCCTCTGCTAATTTTTTTGTAATCAATCTCTGTAATTTCTGAATTGTCGTTACAATCATCTGACGGTCATCGGATTTTAGCTTTTTCTTTAAATCAAACACATTATCTGTTTCATCTACATCTACTAAATCATTATTTGCATATGCCTGAAATGCCATCGATGTCTGCGTATCTAAATCTTTTCTATCAATTAAAAAGATTGCTTTATCAATCGATGGAATATCCATCAAAAGATTTCTGGTTGCCTTATAAGATGTCAATGTTTTACCAGAACCTGTTGTATGCCAGACAAAACCTGATTTTCCCGTCTTTGATGCCTCACGAATCGCTTCAATGGCGTGAATCTGATAAGGTCGAAGCAAAATCAGACGCTTCGCTTCCTCATCTAATACCGTATATCTCGCTATCATTTCATGAGCCTCTGGAATGCGAAGTACACTTTTAGCAAAATCCAAATAATCAGAAACCGGATTATTTTCATTATCTAACCAACCGCTGATAAACTTCGGATTTAATTCCGTATCACTTGCCGCCGAAAAATATTTTGTATCAACACCATTACTAATTACAAACATCTGCACCGCTGAAAAAATGCCTGTAAACTTTCCTTCTCCAATATACTTTTTAATCTGCCAGAAACCATCCATATAGGAATGTTGTTTATTTTTCAATTCAATATGTATCATAGGCAGACCATTAATCATAAGAGTGACGTCAAATCTTCTGTCCTGTGCCTTTGTCTGACTTTCCTCATCTGCCAATGCACGATACTGATTAATCACTTCATAAACACTGCTGCCACCGGCAATATGCTCATGATTCATTACTACCAAATGAAGTCTCTCTGTATCACGCTGCACATGCACCATAACTTTTCCATTTTCACCAACCAGCCATTCTCCTGCCTTGTAGAAAGAAGAAAACTGTAATTGGTTCTTTACCTGTTCAAACTCTGTATCCGATAAAGGCTCTCCATTTAAACGGTCTTTGTTGTTCTGCTCCAGAATATATCTAAAATTATTCCAAAGGTCCTCTTCTGTCTTCAAATCCGCTCTGTAAGTCCACTGCGAATCTCCATAAACTAACTGATCAATCAGTTTTTGTTCAATTACTGACTCTAATTCTGCCATAATATCCTCCTTGATTTGTATTGTTATGTTAATTTCTATATAAATAAGCACATTTTCAGTGCAAAATTCCTCATGATGATGAAGAGTGATGAGGTGGTCGAGGTGAGAGAAATATTCGCCGATTAGCTCTTGTTCTTTTATATCAGGGTATAAAACTGTAGTTCCTCCAACAAGCTCCTTATTAAGATTATTAACAGCGCTGCCAGCAGCCATTGCTTTATATTGATTGAGCATACTGTCTGTTCCAAGCAGAGTACAAAGAAATGTCAAATCAAATCTTTTCTTTGTATCCCTAATAACAAGCCAACCATCATGAATGCAACCATCTATCGCCATTATATAAGGTTTACCAAAGCTCATTGAATTAGATAAAATCAAATCACCCGGATGAACTTCTCGTGTCTTTGAAAGACCTTCCGGCTTTATTTTTTCTGCGGTTTGCGTGATATAATTTCCTTGTTCTGGCGCATCTCCAATTTTAATCCAATTCAATCCATTTTCATCTTTTGTTATAAATTTATCTATAGGTCTTGGGGAGCCCCCGCGTTCTATAATAACAAGTTCCCCCAACTTACGCTGTTCCCAATCGTTTACTTTCGTTTTTTGCAAAATGACACACTCACGATGATGAAGAGTGATGAGGTGGTCGAGGTTGGAGAAATACTCGCCGATCTTCACCTGTTCCTCAACCGATGGCATACAAAATTGTATTGACGATAACACTGGATATTTCAAATTCCAGGTATCTGAGGTTAAACCTTGTGACCATCTCTGAAATATCTGTAACGATGATTCTTTCTTAAAAAGTTCCATAAAAAATTTACTATTTGCCTCTTCTGTTGGTACAAGAACTGTGTACGCAGGACTTACAATTCCGTCATATTCTGAATTTCCAACAGCTCCTTGCCACATTCTCATAGAGTTATATGCAATGTCTCCTTTACAAACAATTTTATAATTGCTTTTATCCTCGGACGCAATATTTCTTTTATCAGAATCAACTTGGCGTATTACGCCATTACTAATTGTTACGGATAATAATTCTTCGTTTCCCTCGGCTCTTTCTGTCCTTTCCTTAAGCACTTTCCCCAACTTACGCTGTTCCCAATCGTTCACCTTCTTTTTTCGCAAAACAACACACTTTCGATGATGAAGAGTGATGAGGTGGTCAAGGGTGGAGAAATACTCACCTATTTCCTTTTGTTCCGCTAGCGATGGAATTGCTATATCCAGTTTTTCAAAATCACTAGTATTTACTGACATTCGCTCATATACAGTACCTTGTTGATATTGTAGAGCATTTTGTATGAAACTATCTCTTGTTACAAACATTTCCACAAAAGATGGGAATATCGTCGATTTATCAACTTCATAAGTTACATAAATAGGGCTAAAAACAGCATTTCCGTATTTATTGCGAGCTATAGCACCAAATTTTAAATTAGCAGGATTATATACAATATCATCCCGTCGTGTTTCTTTATATTTTTTCCCCTTTTTATCCCCTCTTATCAGCTGCTCTCGTTCATATCTATCAGTTTTTGGGGTTACACCATTTTCAACAGTAAATGAAACAAGTGGAAATTCAGCATTCTGAGGGTGCTGCACATTGCGTTCTATTAATACTTCCCCCAACTTACGCTGTTCCCAATCTATCGGCATTTTTTTGATAAAAATGCAAATTTTTCGCTGATGAAGAGTGATGAGGTGGTCAAGAGCACGAAAATACTCTGCAATTTTGTCTTGTTCTAATGTAGAAGGAAACATCATTTTTATGCCCATAAAATCATCGTATCCTATGTTTAATAATCCATCCATTCGTGCACCAGATGAAATCAACTTTCTCAATTCCCTATCTGGCATCTTGGTTGCAAAATAATATTCTATAAAATCAGCACTTCCACTTTCAACTTTAAAACTATGATAAACCCTTGGGACAAGCGCTTCTTCATATGTTTGAAGAGAAAAAACTGTTCCATATTTTGCAAGTTTAGAATTACCATGATTGTAAGATAACTCCCCCTTATGAAGTAATGTATAATTTTTCTGCTCTTTGCCAGCAATATTTCCAGAAAACCTATCCTCTTGCTTCATCCAACCATTGGCGGCCGAAATTGTCAACGTAGGCAGTTCCATCCTACCATCATTTCCTTGAACACGGGAACATGTCTCCCCCAACTTACGCTGTTCCCAATCTTCATTGTAGCCTTTAAATCTAATCTTCGGTTTTCTCATCATCTCACCTCTCCATCTTTCCAATCAACTCATTGAGTGATGACATAATATCCACATCAACTGACGTCAAATCTTTCAAAAGTGACACAAACTCACCTTGAACCTTCTCTATTTCCTGGTCTATGTCCGCCATGCTTTTTAAAACATCATTCAAATCAATTGGCTCTTCTTCTTCAAATGTATCCACATAGCGAGGAATATTCAAGTTAAAATCATTCTTTTCAATATCCTCAAAACTAGCCAGATAGGATTCTTTTTCAACCGTTTTTCTGTCATTGTACAAATTCAGTACTGCATCAATATGTTCATCTGTCATTGCATTTTGCTTCTTGCCCTTATCGAATTTCTTTGAGGCATCAATAAACAAAACATCCCGTCCTTCTCTGTGTTTTTTCAGCACAATAATACAGGTTGGAATTGACGTATTGTAAAAAAGATTTGCCGGCAATCCGATAACCGCATATATATTTCCGGAGCGAAGCAGTTTTTCACGAATTTTCCCTTCTGCTGCACCGCGGAAAAGTACACCATGCGGCAATACAATTGCCATAGTACCATTGCTCTTCAAATGATAAAGTCCATGTAATAAAAATGCATAATCTGCTTTTGATTTTGGTGCCAGTACACCATAGTCACTGAATCTCTCATCCTGCAAGAATCCTGCTGCCGCACTCCATTTTGCAGAATATGGCGGATTCATTAACACCATATGGAAGTCGGTTTCTTCTCCAGTTGGCCAATCTCCATCTAAAGTATCACCATTTCGAAGTGTCTGATTTTCAGGTACAATACCATGCAAAAACATATTCATACGCGCCAAATTGTAAGTTGATGTGTTCAACTCCTGACCATAATACTTAATATAATTCGGCTCTGATGCGTATTTTTTCGCATTTAACAAGAGAGAACCTGAACCC
>OLVU01002240.1_pt1 | contig 10221 bp, 6 predicted proteins | sample 1673321 | NCBI WGS metagenome assembly OLVU01 (sample SAMEA3178942, study PRJEB25190) | human gut metagenome | biome: human gut; feature: human-associated habitat; material: faeces | place: Austria | collected 2013 | reverse complement strand
ATGAAGCAAACGGTGACATTGACCGTTGCAACTGGAATATTGCTCCATTCACTTACACCCAGTCAGCAGGAGAAGGTACTCCGGTGGACGGTCGTGAATTTGTAAAGGGAAAAAGAGATGAAGTGGAACAACAATACTGGGATAAATCCTTCAGCTATGGTAAAACAGAGCCGGGGTCTACTTACGGTGATCGTGAATCGAAGAACGATGCCAATAAGAACCGCAACAGGGCTGCCGCCAAATATCGTAGAGAATATGAAGCAGACAAGAAGAGTAAAAACGATACTTCCATCAACTTCCCTCTTCTCCGTTACTCTGACATTCTGCTAATGATTGCAGAGGCAGAAAATGAAGTCAACCATGGCCCTAATGATTTGGCGTATGAATGTATCAATGCAGTAAGAGAACGTGCAGGAATCAAAAAACTTGCAGCAAATCTGGATGAAGAGAGCTTCCGCAAAGCTATCAAAGACGAACGTGCAATGGAACTCTGCTTCGAGTACACACGTCGTTTCGACCTGATCCGTTGGGGAGACTATTACAAACTGATGCAGGAACAAGTGGACAAGGCACAGGCTGACGAATCCTGGAAATTCGGAATCAATGTATATACTTACTTCAATATTCCGAAGTCTTACAATTATTTCCCGATTCCTGCCAATGAAATAGGATCAAACGGTGCTATCAAGACGAATAATCCGGGTTGGTAATTCTCTTAATAACTTTAAAAAGAAAAGGACATGAAAATAATATATAAAAGTTTGATGACTATCGCTTTTGCCGGACTATCCCTGGCTTCATGCGACAAGGAATTAAAAGAAGAAACAGCAATGGAAGTGGGTGTGGTGACAGACAGCAATGTCAGCTTCGATGGCAAAACTGTGACTGTAAAGAAAGGAAACCCTGTAACGTTCAGCTTCGATGGTGACCCTGATTTTATCAGTTTCTTCAGCGGTGAGATAGGGCACGAATACAAACACCGGAACAGAATTGAAATGCAACCGGAAGACGTAGAAAAATGTGAAATCAACTTCTCCGTAGTATATGACTATGGTAGTGCGAAAACCATCGAAGGTTCTACTCACATATTAATATCCGATCAATTCGAAGGAATTAGTGGCAACAATGTGGAAAAAGACAAAGAAGCAGTTACTAATTGCGAATGGACAGAACTTGTCAGCCAAGATGAGCTTCCTAAAGCAACCAAAGTTACTAAAGACTATTCCTGCCCTTTGACTTCTTACTTGGGCAAGGAAATCAGCATTGCTTTCCGCCTGAATCCCCTTGACAACAGCGCTACAATGCCTGTTATACATATTAAAGGATTACAACTTAATCTAGAATTCAACAATGGGAAATCAACCACAATTAATGCAAAGAACTTCGAATTCTCGGCATTGAATGTAACCTATAATTTAGATGATCTTGCAAAAGACGGAGGACATTTCAACAAACTGAAGGAAGCATTAGGAAACAAAAATCTGACACTTGAAGAAATGAAAAGCGCAGAATATGCAGACAAGATAGCATATACCACAGTGGACGGTAATATCCCATATTTTTGGAGAACTAGCCAACCGAATGATTTCGTAACGAGTGGAGGTAAAAAAGATTATACCAAAGGAGATACTTGGCTTATTTCCAATCCAATCCTCCTCAATGGTTCCTGCGATCCTGACGCTGGTGTAGCCATCAAAAATATCTCGCAAACATTAGAGATATACTCACATACCTACGAGGAGGCCGGAACATACACCGCTACCTTCGTAGCCAACAATGCAAACTACGTCCATCAAGGTGGTCAAGTAGTACGTGAACTGACTATAAACGTTGTAGAATAAAAATATATCCCCCAATTTTTCTAACCTTCAATCATAGAAAACGTTTATAAAAATCAGACTTTAATCAATTTAACATCAGAAAGAGAGGGACCGCGAGGTTCCTCTCTTTTACTTTTACCATATCTTTCCACCCTCTTCCCTTTCTTCTCCTCCGAAAAAGCATTTTTCTTTACTCAACTAGCGTATAAATCAACATTTATATATAAGTTTGCACAAAAATAAAAACAATGCAAAAGACTCTTCCTATTCATTTTGCCCCATTACAAGGTTACACCGAAGTGTTTTACCGTAATGCTCATGCTGCCTGCTTCGGAGGTATAGATATTTATTACACCCCATTTGTACGACTCGAAAAAGGAGGATTCCGCCATAGAGATGTCCGGGGAATCGAACCCGGGAACAATCAAGTACCCCACCTGATTCCCCAACTGATAGCCCCCTCTTTTGAGAAAGCAGAAAAAATCTTATCCCTATTCATTGAAAAGGGATATAAGGAAGTCGATATCAATATGGGGTGCCCTTTTCCCATGCTGGCTAAACGCCACAATGGTTCCGGTATTCTTCCTTATCCCGAAGAAGTGCAAGCGTTACTTAGCCGGCTGATTACGGAATATCCGCAAATTAGTTTTTCTATCAAAATGAGGTTGGGTTGGGAAGATCCGGAGGAATGTCTGAAACTGGCTCCGATTATCAATGAGCTCCCCCTACGACAAGTGGTTATGCATCCCCGCTTGGGAAAACAGCAATATAAAGGAGAAGTCGACCTTAAAGCGTTTGAAGCCTTTCAGGGAGTCTGCAAACATCCGCTCATCTATAATGGGGATATCAATAGTGTGGAAGATATTCACCACATTCAGGAACAGTTTCCCGGATTAGCCGGAATAATGATAGGACGAGGATTACTTGCCAACCCGGCATTGGCATTGGAATATAGACAAAACCGTACACTTGAGCTTGATGAAATAAGAGAAAAATTGCAATCTATGCATAAATGTATATACAATCAATATGCAGAACAGTTAGAAGGAGGAGACGAACAGCTTCTGAACAAAATGAAAACTTTCTGGGAATATTTAATGCCGCAAGCAGACAGAAAATTACTGAAAGCAATTCATAAAAGCACAAGCCTCAACAAATACAATCAGGCAATACTTGCCTTTTTTAATCAACGATAAACTAATAACCAGTAATTTTACGTAATTTTGCACCCGTTTACAAACATGCACATTATGAAAAAGTACATTCTCTTATTTCTTTGCCTGATAATCGTATCGGGCAGTTTTGCACAAATGCAGGATTTCAAGTTCAAATTCTACGGACAAATCCGTACTGACTTTTATTATAATAGTCGTGCTAATGAAGAGACCGTAGACGGATTGTTTTATATGTATCCGAAAGATAAGGTACGTGATCCGGATGGGAATGATTTGAACTCAACGCCTAACAGCAATTTCTATACCTTGTATTCACGTCTCGGAGTAGACGTTGCCGGTCCGAAGCTGGGGACGGCCAAGACTTCTGCCAAAGTAGAGGTCGACTTCCGCGGCACAGGCACTTCTTATTCGGTCATTCGCCTTCGTCATGCTTATTTGAATCTGGATTGGGGAAAATCAGCTTTATTGCTCGGGCAAAACTGGCATCCGTTATTCGGAGATGTGTCTCCGCAGATTCTTAATCTCTCTGTAGGAGCACCGTTCCAACCCTTCAGCCGTGCGCCACAAATTCGTTATCGCTATACAAACAAGAATGTCCAACTTACCGGAGCCGCAGTGTGGCAATCACAATATACTTCACAAGGACCGGAAGGGAAAACACATAAGTATCTGAAGCAAAGCTGTATTCCCGAATTTTATGTCGGAGCTGATTATAAGAATGATGGTTTGCTGGCCGGCGTAGGCATTGAGTTGTTATCATTGAAACCACGTACGGAGTCTATAGTAAATACAGATAAATACAAGGTAGACGAACGCATCACAACTCTTTCATACGAAGCTCATGTAAAATACACCAACAAAGACTGGTTCATCGCTGCGAAGAGTGTATTAGGATCCAATCTGACACAAGCTTCCGGTTTGGGTGGATTCGGGATCAAGTCTGTCAACGAACAAACGGGAGAACAAGAATATACTCCGATACGTTTCTCCAGCTCTTGGTTCAACGTTGTCTACGGACAGAAATGGAAGCCGGGAATCTTCGTAGGCTATGCCAAGAATCTGGGAACAAGTGATGCACTATATGCTCCCAAAGGAAATGATGCAAAACTTTATGGAACAGGAACAGACCTTAACCAATTAGTTACGGCAGGAGCAGAACTGACCTACAATGTCCCCCACTGGAAATTCGGGTTGGAATATACATTAAGCTCTGCATGGTATGGTTCGCTCAATACGTCCAATGGGAAAATTCAAGATACCCATGCCGTATGTAACAACCGTATTGTTGCCGTTGCCATGTTTATGTTCTAACCTCTCTATACAATTATTTTAATTATATATCTGTCACCTGTCACCGATTGCTGCTTAACGGTTTGATTATTAACAATTAACACCGTGACAGCAATAGGTGACAGCAGTGTGACAACAATAATGCTGTCACCAGAAACAGATAAGCTACATTTCACAACGCGGAGGTATTCACTCCGGAAGCTCCAGGCAATCCTATTTATTTCATGAATGCATTACCCTTGTTTCTCGTAGGGAAACTGTAGTTTCAGCACCGAGAAACAATAGTTTCAACGGCATGGAAACTATGGTTTCTCCAAGAGAAACTACTGTTCCCCTATCAGGGAAAGCAAATGATCTCCTATTGTCTGACTTTTATCTCCTTAACTCCACTTCAAAGCTAGTACCATCTTTACAACTGAACTGCAAAACTGTTTGCTTCTTATCAGAAGAAATCACCTTGCAAAACGGAGTTTCTTCTACATTCCATTGCCCTTTTATCGTTACAGTCACAGGTATTTCACCACTGGCATTTTCAATCCATGGTCGTGAATAGATACTACGTTCGATGCGTTTCCCATCTTTATCAAACGCTTCATCGCTTGGACCGCGATACAAAGCCAAATCCGGTTGTGCCACCGTCAACTTAATCTTATCAGCAGACTCTTTATGAGTCATAACCAGACAGGAAGTATCCACACGTTGTAATAAACCACCCGGCAATATCGTTTCAGGAGTTTCAAACAACACATAAGAAATGATCTGTTCGGAGACGGACTCCACAATATGTGCATTCCGATCTTGCTGTAATACCTTATAAGTGGGCTTCTTTGCAAATTTCTTCATCAGAGCTTCATTCGTCTGCGGCAGAACAGCGTATTCATAACTTCCGTTTTTCGGTGCCTTTCCATGATCCACAACCAAAGAAACCCAATCACCCTTTGTTTCCTTTCCTGTATTTTGCATTCGCGAGTATTGAGGAAAGTTCTTCTCAAACCGGATGGGAGTTGGAACATAATAACCCGTTCCCAAATGGTCCACCCATACTTTCTTATCTCCTTGATAATTTTTCCAATAATCATGCCCTGCTTTATCAGTAACTGCCAATTGGAAGATAGTCGTTTCTGTCGGGAACTCCGTATTTGTATTTTCAATATCCGAACCAAGACAGACAATCATTCCATCGATGAAATGGTAAGATTTACGTGCCCGATGTGATCCGTTGTACTTATCATGCTCATGTAACTTCATTCCGAAATTACCATTCATCTTCTGTTGAGACAAACCACCGGCAAAAGCCTCGTCGGAGTAAAGCATCTCTTCCATTCCAGAGTAACTATCTACATTGAGCACCTTAGCCTGCAATTGCTCCAATGGCAAATGAATAGATGTCACTCCCGGAATACGGTTCCAGTCAAAACCTTCCTGCTGCCAGCCGCTAGTGGCGGGAGTTACTGTCTGTCCCGGTGCAGCAGTCAATATTTGCAAACTGCCGTGTGCCAGATAACGACCGTATAGATTTGCTCCCAAATAATGCTCTGCCGCCCATAAATAACGGGAATGTCCACGTGCCACAGCCGCCCAATTGCTACGACGTTGAACAGAGACGCAACCATATCCCATCGCTATATTTCCCTGCGGGTCCGGTTCCAGACGGAAACCTTTCTCTATAAGAAGTTTTGCCACCTTACGTTCTTCAGCATTTGAAACCTTAGGCATATATTCGGGAGAGTCATTTGCAATACTTGGGTCTGAAATCAGACGGAGGTAAGAAGAAACCATTTCACTATCATATTCCTCCTTTCCATCGGGAGAACCAGCTAGAGCCATCATAGCAAAATGCATAGGAACCAGTTTACCTTTTCCATCCGGATGACGACCGGACATGGAAAGAGGGAAGTTCAGCTTATTGCAATAGAAACGCATGGTCAACAGTACATTTTTCACTGTTTCATGAGCTAACTCGGAAACAGCAAATTCCGTCCGGCTGAAAAGATAAATCATATTGGTTGCTCCATCGAGTCCGCCCACAGCATAAGCCGGATAGTTATTTCGATGATGGAAAGCACCTCCGTCTACTTTAAACGAACCGGATAATCCCAATGCAGGACGGCAACCAAAATCAATCCAACGGGAGAAAGACCGGAGATATTGTAGTTTTTCCGGTGTATCTTCCATCATTAAAATGCTGGCAATGCGTCCGGTGGTCTGTGTATTGAAAGAGTCCATATCAATTCCATTGACTTCCGGTTTAGGGTATACTTCGTTAGTAATCGCATACCAGCGTAATGTCCGTTCGGCTTCCTGAAGTTTACCAGCTTCCCTAAGCACATCTTTCATCAGAAAATATGCCAGGTACAGACCGCGAACACTATAGCCATAATGATGGATGTTTCCCCAACAACTACCATAAGCTACTCCCTGATCGGTTATATGATCGTACATTGCTAAGAACTTCTTCTTCATTTCTTCCCGAATCACCGGATTTGCCGCATTATTATATGCAACGGCAATTCTTTTCATCAGGTCGAAATAAGCACGCATTTCCACTCCCTGTTTAGTCAGCATATCTTTATCCCAGTTCGGTATGATCCGTTCATAAGCTTCTGAAGCACGTACCATGTAAATAGGTACTCCCGATACTTGGCCGTTCTTGTAAGTTATCTGATAGAAATCATATTTCTTGCGGATGGTTTCTACTTCTTTATCAGTCGTTTTTCCTTTCGTGTAGATCATATCACGAAAACGCTTTTCCAACAGTTGCATTTCTGCTCTTTGCTTATCGTCTACAGGAGTCAATTCAATATCCGGTTTCAAAAGCGAGTGTTGATAGACAACCAGCCAATGGTTGGTGGTCCCGGCATTGACAAAAGGAACTTGCAGATCGGCCGTCTGTTGACGTGCATCAACTTTAGTAGCCGTAATCAAATGATCGATGAAAAGGCTTCCTTTTGAATTTGGAGCAATAATCCGGAGTTCATTCATGCCTTCTTCCGGTGTGCCTTGCATATCACGTTCATAGCAAACCCATGCGGCGCGCCAACCACTGAAATTAATACCAAAAGGGAAAGATGTGCATCGTTTGCCGTCTTTCAGAAACTGAAACTCAATGGTCGCATCTTGGGGAACTTCATTATAAACCCACACAATAAAAGCCGAAAGATATAAATCCTTGCCGGTCGGATCTTTCTTCTCAAACTTCAGGTCTTTCTTGAGTTCCAATATTCCACCCGGTTCAAATGTCCATTCCAGCGAATGTTTTCCATCTTTATAATGCAGATCAGATACCGAAAGGCGGGAATGGGTAGCGGTGATACAATCCGGTATTTGCGGTTTTTCAAAAGAAAACATCCGCTCATCTGTTACGACTTGCGCATGAAGGAATGTTGAACACAAAAGAGAAAATAGAGTTGTCACTCCAAATTTAATAAAAGGTTGTTTCATCATGGAAATATAGTCTTATTAGGTTTTCAATATATAAGTCAAAGTATAGTCGCTTTAAAATCTGTAAAGAGTACGTGATTCTGCAAAAGACGTAAACCAAAGTGTCCGTCACCTTCACCACCCGCAAGGGTATAGCGGAACAACTCTTCATCATTCACAGAATAAGTTGTGATTCCCTTTTCCACTCGAATCCGAATCTCATACCACTGATTGGGGACGAGTAAATGAGAGGCATCGGTATATTCTTTCAATAAAGGTTTCACCTTGTCATCTGCCACTCCATAATATTCTCCTTTGTATCGACGGAAACGGGTCGTTGAATTATCATTTCCTCCGTATCCAACGTAGAAAAGGTCTAATGTATTGTAGTTTTTAAAGATCCCGTCACGCCACTGACTACGGGCAAAAAGATCATCAGGGTATTTAGGATCATTGGCAGCCCAGAAGCAGTTCAGATCACTCAAGCGGTCATACTTTCCACCTTGCATCACCATACAAATACGATAACATATTTCATAATCGCCCGTCAATCGTTGCCGATACCACATAGTCAGTCCGTCCGGAACTATCAATTCCAATGTATCTGCACGTTCCATTATCTGCAAAGCATGGGATGCATCTTCTATTTTCCATTGCTGCACAAAGGAAGCTTTGTGTTGTGCCAAAAGCACGACACTATTTAAGAGAAAAAAAGTAATCAAACTGTAGCCTATAAAAAATCGCTTCGTCATTACGGTATTAGTTTAAAGATTATTCTTCCGAATACAAAGAAACCCCTCTTTTCGAAAAAAGAGGGGTTCAAATTGTACAAAATATCTCAAATAACGTATTGACTGATAATTTGTATTACCAATATCTTACAGTTTCTTCCGGATCAAAATCCTCATACCAGTTTTTATATGAAGCGCCATTATCTTTTGCCCAATCCTTAAACTTCGGGTATGCCTTTTCAAAAGAAACGTGCTCATACGCATGTCTTGTACCAACAGGTACTTTTATACCCCAAACGAAACCATTCATATTACAATATGGAATATTTTCATTTATTGCTTCATTTCCAGTCATAGTTGCTGCATCTTTCGCATAGTTAGCAGCATAAGTCGAAGTAGGTTTATAACCCCTCATGTGTATTTCTTTGCCACCATTGACAACTATAAAGAAGTTCTGTCTCTGAGTATCAAGAATAAGATCTCTGAACGCTTTTAGCTGATTGTCTCTATCCTGTCCTTTCAAACCACCCTTGCCTATCAGTCTAACTTCAGCACGCAACATAGGTAGTCCTTCTCTAATTACTCCCTTTGTTGTCTGGAAATAAGCCCTCGGCGTTGTTCCATCAAGAAGATCGCTATGCAAGCCAGATAAGCCATCCAATTTGATAACTGTTCCTTCTTCCGGGGTCGTATTCACAGACAAACCAGCATACCGTTTTTTATCAGCATTATCTTGATCCCATCTCCAGTCTCTTGCTTCAATCGACATCTCTGATTCCGTAGAAAGTTGTACTTGTTTCAGAAGTCTCTCTGTACCTTGTCCGCCTTTCAGTGAAAGTTTTGCTGTAATCCGGTCGATATACTCACTCTTTAAGTTTTCCAAGACAACTCCTAACTGAGTAGGAATCTGACCACCCACCGCACGAACATCCAAAGTCAGTAACAACTCCTCTTTACTACCTTGAATCGCCATTAATTCTTCATTCTGACATTCAGAAACCTTTATGTCATATTCAAAAACTACATCATTAAAATCCTCGTCATACCACGTGGATTCCTTAGGCCAGCCATCTTCAAACATTGCCACACCGGTACTATGATAAAAAAGATAATCGGTTGTCGGCTCTGCTGTCGGTTTCACGGCATCTTCAGGAAGAGAAAGAGTAACCGATGCATTACGAGTGGTTTCATAAGAAAAACCTGTTGGATAACTCTCACTGCGAGTAACAGGAGATAAAGCAAAACTTGCCTTTTTCACCTCACCTGATGCTGTGTTATATTCCATATATACCTTGTCCGTATGAATAGGGACATTTATGGTTATAGTACGTGAAGAACCGTCTTTCACAAAAACGTCTTCTGCAAGCAAGTTTTCTCCTTTTTCATCAGCGTACACTTTAACAAGAGGAGAAGTATTCACCGGATCAACAGTTCCCGGACCATCTTTACCATTCTCCAACTCATTATCAGAGCAAGAGGTAGTAACCAACATTGTCCCCATAAGGACATACATCAAACTTTTAATTTTCATCTTAATCTAATTTTTAAATTTATTGCTTGTTTCTGTTTCGCATGAGAACCCGGCTTATCACACTTATTTTCAGGCTCCATCTGTTAACTTATCAAAAATATATTTAACGTCTAATGGTTTTCTATCTACCCTTATTTGTAATTTTAATCCTTTTCATCGAAAATAATCACAAGAACTAAAATAGGGTTCAAAAGACCTGTTCATGAACTATGGATAATATATACAAGTTATTTCGTATATTTGTATTCAACAGA
>OLVU01002235.1_pt1 | contig 10235 bp, 8 predicted proteins | sample 1673321 | NCBI WGS metagenome assembly OLVU01 (sample SAMEA3178942, study PRJEB25190) | human gut metagenome | biome: human gut; feature: human-associated habitat; material: faeces | place: Austria | collected 2013 | reverse complement strand
CGCGCCTGTCCTCAATTTCGAGCGCGAATCTGTCGGCTATTTCCGGTGTGTTTCTTTTAATCAGCTCTTGCATCGGTTTGTCCTCCGGCTTCTTAGTTTATTCTGTATTTTTAAGCGTATTTTCACGCTGAAAAGTCGATTTGTTGAATTAGCGGCGGGGCTGTTATGTTATAATCTAATGCGATCGAATTTTTTTGAAGGTGATACCATGAAAAGTAAAATGACCTCAAAGGGCAGGGCGATGACCGCCGCAGTCTGCGCTCTCTCGTGCGCCCTTATAATCCTCGGCGCATTCATAAAGATACCCCTGCCGATGATATCGATAACACTGCAGCTCGAATTTGTTCTGCTCTCGGCTATGCTCCTCGGCGCGTGGCGCTCGGGGCTGAGCGTCGCGGCATATATAATTCTCGGTCTCTGCGGAGTGCCCGTGTTCACCTACGGCGGCGGAATCGCCTGCGTGCTGAAGCCGTCATTCGGTTTCATAATCGGCTTTCTTGTCGCGGCCGTAGTCACGGGATACATAGTCGAGCATCTTAAAAAGCGCACATTCTGGAAGCTCTTTTTGGCCGCTATGGTCGGCACAGTGATAATATATGTTATCGGCACCGTGTATTTCTATTTTGTCACCCGACTGTATCTCAACACATATCCGGGCTTTATGAAAATGATGAGCGCCTGCGTGTTCACGACTTTCCCGAAGGATGCCGTGTTCTGTCTGCTGCTCGCGTTTATAGCAAAGCGCGTCTATCCCGCCATAAGAAAGTATATCACCTGCTGACTACCGAGTAGCCCAGCGTGATTTCGGCGGTGTTGCCGAGACTGTCCGTGTCCGTCTCAACAGCCTTGAGATAGACGAAAAGACACTCCTGCCCGCTGCGCGACTGCCAGTCGGCGAGGCGCACCGCGGTGCGAAATATTGAAACGGGTCTGCCGTTTGGTGAGACAGCCGAATTGACGCGCTCAAAGCGCGTTTCGGGCACAGCAAAGGTTTTGATAAAAGCCGCTTCCTCGCAGCTTCCGGGCTGCGGCGCGAAGCGGCTGTTTTTCATTGTCCAAAGGGCAAGGCTGTGCATGAGCTGGCGCTCGTCCATCAGAGAAAGCATAACTCCGAGCCTCCGTGCCTTATGGCTTTTATACTTTTGAATATATCTCCCGCGTGACCTTTTTCATCTCGTCGAGCTGCCTCTCCATGTCCTCGACGAGCTTGAACTGCGTGCGGGAACGGACGAGGTTGTGTTCGGGATATTCGGTGCGGAAATAAGTGTCTCCGTTGAGATAGTCGCCGAGGAAGCGCATTCCGCATTCGAGCGTCATAAGCTTCGAGGAGAAGGGGAGATACTCTATCTCCGCGTCGGTCAGGCTCTTGCCCGCAGCCGAAAGATAGCCCTCGGTGTAGACTTTATAGAGCTCAATGTCGAAGCTCACCTTGCCGAGATCCTTCTCGTCCTCTGCGGCGGTGCTTGCGCCGAAGCGGATGCTGTCGCCGAAATCGTAGAGCGAAAGACCGGGCATGACGGTGTCGAGGTCGATAACGCAGATGCCCTCGTCCGTCTTGTTGTCAAACATGACGTTGTTGAGCTTCGTGTCGTTGTGTGTGACTCTCAGCGGGAGCTCGCCGCGCTCGAGCATATCTACGAGAATGCCCGTGTCGCTCTCGCGCGAGAGAACGAAGTCTATCTCCTTGCGCACGCCAGCCGCGCGTCCCTTGAGGTCGTCGCCGACTGCCTTTTTGAAGTCGGCGAAGCGGGAGCGGGTGTTGTGGAAGTTCGGGATAGTCTCGTGCAGGGTGTTGCTCGGATAGTCCGCGAGCAGGCACTGGAAGGTGCCGAAAGCTTTTGCGGCGTTATAGAATGTTTTCGGGTCTTCGATGGACTGGCAGGCGTGCGCGTCGGTGATGAAATTATAGCATCTCCAGCATTCGCCGTCGTCCGTTCTGAAGTAGGGCTTGCCCTCTTTTGTGAAGAACACGTTGAGACATTCGCGCTCCGGATCGCCGCCGCGCTCGATAACGATATTGCGAAGATACGCGGTGACTCCGACGATGTTCTCCATAAGCTCGTCCGGATTCTTGAAAACATTCGTGTTTATCAGCTGAACAAGGTAGCTTACATCGCTGCCGTCGGCATTTTTGAAGTCAACGACAAAAGTGTTGTTTATGTGGCCGTCGTTTGAAACACGGTAGCCCGTATACTCTCCCTCAAAACCGAATTCATCGATTATCTGCTGCAGAGGAAAGGGAGTGTTCTGCGTTTGCATCTGTATCACCTTTTGATTATTTTGATAGTTCCGAACTTTTCGGGATTGTGAAAACCGAGCGAGGCGCTGCCGACGGGGAAGAGTGCACCGTAGTGCGGGGTCGGCGAATCGTCGGCGCATTTGTAGAAGTTGCCGCGAATCTCGCCCTCCTTGACCGAGAACTCGCAGCCGTAGAGCGCCGATATCAGGCTCTCCGGGATAAAGAGCTCAGCGTGCCAGCCTTTAGTGTCAGGGTAAACTCCCGCGCTCACGCGCGGAGTCTCGGCGGTCAGCTCCTTTATAAATACGCGTCCGTTTCTCTCGGCTCCGAACTGCGAAAGATATGCGCCGTTCGGATTTATCTCGAAGTTTATGTACTCGCGGCGACCCTCGACGGGCGCTATGAAAACCTCGAGACAGCTGTCGGTATATATCGGATCGTCGCGCCGAGTGTATCTCGCCAGCACGGGGCATTCCGAGCTCTCGAGAAAGGTGCAGAAGCCCTCATTTTTTACCGCGCAGAACCGCACGGAGCTTTCGGGGCGCGAATATCCGTCTTTTTCCCAGTGGAAGGAGCTTATCTCGAACCGGGGGATAAGCTCCTTCTCCGGTAAACTGTCAAATATAAAAGTGTTGCAGCCGTTCATATCAGAGCTTCTCGACAATAGCCTTGGTGTCTCTGGCTATAAGCAGCTCCTCGTTGGTGGGCAGAACAAAGACGCGGACCTTTGAATCCGGAGTCGAAAGCTCGCCCTCCTTGCCCTTTCTGAGCTCGAGGTTCTTCTCGCTGTCTATCTTCACGCCGAGATAAGTCAGATGGTTGCAGACATCCTCGCGCAGGTCGCAGGTGTTCTCGCCGATACCGCCGGTGAAAACAATCGCGTCAACGCCGTCCATGGCGGCGACATATGCGCCGATAAACTTGCGGATCTGATAGCGCTGGATGCTTCTTGCAAGAGCGGCTCTCTCGTTGCCTGCCTCTGCGGCGGCGAGAACATCTCTGTCGTCGCTCGATATGCCGGAGATGCCGAGAACGCCGGACTTCTTGTTGAGGATTTCAGCTGTCTCTGCGGGAGTCCAGCCCTCTTTCTCCTGAAGATAGGTGATAGCCGAGGGATCAACTCCGCCGCAGCGCGAGCCCATGATGAAGCCGTCGAGGGGAGTGAGACCCATGCTCGTGTCAATAACCTTGCCGTCCTTTATGGCGGTTATGGAAGAGCCGTTGCCGAGGTGGCAGGTGATGAGCTTTATGTCCTTGAGGTCAACGCCCATGACTTCCGCGCAGCGAGCGCTGACAAAGCGGTGAGATGTGCCGTGGAAGCCGTAGCGGCGAACCTTGTACTTCTCGTAGTACTCATAGGGCAGCGGGAAAAGGAATGCCTCGGGGGGCATGGTCGAATGGAAAGCGTTGTCGAAAACAACAACTTCCGGAACATCCTCGCCGAAGACCTCGCGGCAGGCGCGGATGCCCTGAATGTGAGCTGCGTTGTGCAGTGGAGCGAGATCGCACAGGCTCTCGATGCCGGCGATAACGTCCTCGTCAACGAGCACGCTCTCTTTGAACAGAGAACCGCCCTGGACTATGCGGTGGCCGACAGCGGAGATGTCGGAGAGATCGTCGATAACCTTGCAGTCGCCCGAAGTAAGAGCCTTCTTGACTTCGAGGAAAGCTGCAGTGTGATTTTCAAGAGTCACCTCGTATTTGAACCATCTGCCGTCCGTGGTCGAGCCGCTGATTCTGCCGTCGATACCGATACGCTCGCAGATGCCCTTTGCTATAAGCTTTTCGCCGTCCATGTCAATGAGCTGATATTTAAGCGAAGAGCTTCCGGCGTTGATAACAAGAATTTTCAAGAGTATTGCCTCCAAATAAAATATTTGCTTGCAAACAAGCTCGTTACTGATATATTATATATACTGTAAGAGGATTTTTCAAGCGGTTCTTGCATAATTAACCCGTCTAATTGCGAAAAAAGGAGAGAAGACCGAAAAATGAGCACAGCAGGCATTGTTGCCGAATATAATCCGTTCCATAACGGTCACGCTTATCATATAGCCCGCACGCGCGAAAACGGAGCTTCGGCGGTCGTTTGCGTGATGAGCAGTTGGTTTGTCCAGCGCGGGGAGACTGCGCTCATGCACCCGAACGCCCGCGCACGTATGGCGCTTATGAACGGCGCCGATTTGGTAGTGTCCCTCCCCGTACCGTGGGCGTGTGCCGCGGCGCAGACCTTTGCAAGGGGAGCGGTAGGTCTGCTCGATGCCATGGGCTGTGTGGACACTTTGAGCTTCGGCAGCGAGTGCGCCGACGTCACTCTGCTCAGAGCCGCGTCCCGCGCCGTTGACGACTACACCGTGCGCGAAAGCCTGCGGGCAAACCTGCTCTCGGGCGTGAGCTTCGCCTCGGCGAGACAGCGCGCCGTCGAGGAGCTTGACCCGCGTGTAGCGTCCGTGCTCTCGTCGCCCAACGACACGCTCGCCGTCGAATATATCCGCGCTATAGATAAGCTCAAGTCGGACTTAACCCCGTTCGCCGTCAAGCGCGAGGGAGCGGGTCACGACAGCGGCGAGGCGGTGAACTCCTTTGCGAGCGCTTCGCTCATACGCACCCGCGTGAGGGAGGGGGAGGACTTTGACGACCTCATGCCCGAAAATGCCGCCGAGATACTAAAGGCAGAGATAGAAGCGGGCAGAGCGCCGGCCGATATCCGCGCCCTCGAAAAAGCTATCCTCGCCTGCCTGCGCGTCTCGACTCCGGAGAGAATAGCGGCGGTGCCGGATATCTCGGAGGGGCTCGAAAACCGCATATATTCCGCCTCGCGCAGCGCATCCTCGCTCGAGGAGCTCTATTCGCTCACAAAGACGAAGCGCTATTCCCATGCGCGTATAAGGCGCGTGATTGCGGCGCTTTTGCTCGGGATAGAGGCGTCCGACTGCGAGGGCATACCGCCGTATATCAGAGTTCTCGGTTTCAATGCGATAGGCCGCGAAAAGCTCCGCACCATGCGCTCGACCGCGAAGCTGCCGATAGTCATGCGCGCGGCGGATATAAAAAAATTGAACGACCGCGCAAAGCACATTTCCGCTATCGAGGAGCGCGCCGCCGACCTGTTTTCCCTCGCCCTGCCCTCAATAATGCCGTGCGGAGCGGAATATACGGACGAGATATCGGTCATCTGATTTGTATTTAAGAATCAAACGTCGCGTTCATACCGCTTAAAATGTGTTTCGTTCCATTTCTGTTGACAGGAAAAATAAGAGTGCTATTATATATTTGAAGAAATTCCGACGGTGTATAAAGCGCACAAAATTACATCGCCGCGGCTCCCCTGCAGGGGAGCTGGATTGGCGAAGCCAAGACTGAGGGGTTGTTTCGCTTCGCTCAAAGTTATGCGGTAGGGGCGGATATCATCCGACCGTGCAGTCTGTACAAATATCTTGACCCGCACGTCAACGGGTCGTCGAGGTCGCCGACCCCTACAACCGACCCCGCACAAAATCACACCGCCATAGGCTCCCCTGCAGGGGAGCTGGATTGGCGAAGCCAAGACTGAGGGGTTGTTTCGCTTCGCTCAAAGTTATGCGGTAGGGGCGGATATCATCCGACCGTGCAGTCTGTACAAATATCTTGACCCGCACGTCAACGGGTCGTCGAGGTCGCCGACCCCTACAACCGACTTTGTACAAAATTATCACACCGCCATAGGCTCCCCTGCAGGGGAGCACCTTGTAGGGTGCGGCGACCCGACGCACCGTTGCCTCCGACGGCGACACAAAATCTTCGCAAAGATTTATCCTACCGACCGTGCCATAGGCTCCCCTGCAGGGGAGCTGGATTGGCGAAGCCAAGACTGAGGGGTTGTTTCGCTTCGCTCAAAGTTATGCGGTAGGGGCGGATATCATCCGACCGCGAAATCCGCACAAAATATATTGACCCGCACCCCACAACCAAGGTATAAAACGGCACTGCCGTAAAAAATAAAACGGAGGCAAAAAACAATGAAAACAAAGCGGAAAAACATTTTCAAGTCGCTTTTGGCTCTGACCCTTGCACTCATCATGGTGCTCGGCGTCGCACCCTTGAACGAGCTTGCGGGCGTTGATTGGGCAAGCCTTTTTGCGCCCAAAGCCGAAGCGGTGGGCAAAACATATAAAGTCGGCGACATCATCGAATTCGGCTCTTATCCGCAGAGCAAGGTCACGAATTCTTCCCTTGTTTCTGCCCTCAATAAAGTCTCAAAAAGCTGGGTCAGCTACGGCTATTACAGCGGCGAAGGCTATGGCGGCAGTATGATACAAGGCAACTGGATGAAATATGCTGATTTTGCATATAATGGCACAAAATACCGTGCCGTCACTTTTTCTCAGTACAGACCATCGTTTACATGTACCTTATCCTCTTCAAGTTATACAGATCAGGACGATAACGGTTATACTCCAAACAATATATACTATTTCAAATATGAGCCTCTGAAATGGCGCGTCCTCGATCCCTCAACGGGTCTTGTTCTTTGCGAGAGCATAATCGACTCTCAGGCATATAGCAATACGGTATACGATTACGGGACGGATCCGTATCATCCCGGACCCACACCCGCTTACTGGAACGACGCAGAGCACACCCACTATGCCAACGACTATACCACGAGCAGCATCAGGGCATGGCTCAACGATGATTTCTTTAATACCGCCTTTTCCTCCTCACAGAAGGCGAGCATTTTGACCTCCGAATTAGATAATAAAGCATATTCGACTTCATACAGTGAATACGACAGCGAGACAACCTACGACAAGGTTTTCCTGCTCTCATGGAGCGAGATGCAGAACACCGCATACGGCTTCCCCGCAAACACATCTTCAAGCCCTGCCCGTCAGGCGAGGGGAACCGACTATGCAAAATGCCAGGGGTTGGCCGTTGATTTATCGAGTAAATGTTCGACTCAGCGGTTGCGGTCTGCCGGCAGCAATTCTGGCGATGCGTGTAGAGTCGACAGCGACGGCGACCTTTGGAACTGCTGGAATGTTGATAGTACTGACTTTGGAGTTCGTCCTGCTATAAAAATTTCAAATTTGGCATCTGCGATATCTGAACCCGGCAGCAATCCGGAGACTTTATTAGATACTGATGGAGATGGTCTGCCCGATGTGTGGGAAAAGGAAGGTTTGGATTATGATGGCGACGGAAAGATTGATGTAGACCTCCCCGCCATGGGAGCAGATCCGAATATCCCCGATATTTTTGTGGAAGTTGACTGGATGGTGAGACCGCAAAAAAAGATTCTTTGGTGGGAAATAAGTAAGTACAGAAACTTGGCTCCGTCTGAGGATGCTATGAAATTAGTATATGACTCATTTAAGCAACATGGAATCAATCTCCATATCGATGTGGGTTCGGACTCAATAGATTTCGTGACGGGCAAAAAATGGGGAAAGCTTTCCGGCGGTAACGAAATTCCATATAAAAAGAAGTTCAATATCAAATCATCTTGGAACAGTACTGTAAATGCCAATTTTTCGAAGGCGAGACATAATGTTTTCAAACATTGTTTATTTGTGGATCAATATAATGGCATAAGGTCTGGTATAGCGAACAATATACCCGGTCAGTTTTTTATTGTTGCAAATCAAGATTGGGTATTTAATGGCGGAAATATTTCTGTCGGTGGCACTTTTATGCATGAACTTGGTCATACTTTGGGGTTACGCCATGGCGGATGTGATCATGAACTCTATAAGCCAAATTATTTGAGTGTTATGAACTATACGTTTCAAACAACAGGATTGGTTGGCTCAGGTATGGTTGGCTACTCCGACTACAAACTACCCGATATAAATGAAGCGCACATTAACGAGAAGTTGGGAATTGATCCTTCCGGCTTAACGGTGGGAACCGGGTTGGGGACAACATTGTTCTATTGGGCTTCAAATCAAAGAAATGTTATTCCGATCTCCAAAGCTGCAATAGATTTTAATAATAATGGGAATTTGGAGACTGATATTTCACTCGATTTAAATCCGAATGGTAATGTTTATGATAAACCGATTGCGGTACTAAAAGGACACGAAGACTGGAGCGGAATTGTATATAAAAGCGGAGCAATTGGAGAACATAATAATTCTTCAAATGGCAATTCAAGTGGTATAGCATTCCAAATAAATGATACAGGACTTCAAGAAAAAACGCTTGAAGAAGCGCTGAAAACTTCTACTTTGGCGTCAAGCGGGACAGGCTATGTTGAGCTATTGCCCTCAAGTTTAATAACTGATTTGAATGGTCAAAGCTTGGAATTTGAAGTGGGAAATATGTCTGCAAATGAAACAACATTCACAGTTAATATTCAATGCAAATCACTTTTTGACAATTATACAAAATCAATAACGATTCCCGGCTCAAGAGATAAAATCGAGAGTGAACGCATTGTTGTCCCCATTACAAAAAATATTTTGTCCGACGAATATACAATTACCTGTTCAATTGTTTCAGATGGCAAATCGAGTGATTTTACTTTTTCCCAAGAGGCTGTACAAGTTGACAAAGAGGATATTGAAGAAATGAAAAAGCTTCTTTCTGGAAAAAATGAATTAACTGATGAGGAAGTTAATAAGATTGAATCTGCGATTGAAAAATATGAAAATGCCGAATCGAATAATATTTGTAAATTATGCGGAAAAAACCATGGTACCTCATTCTTCGGAAAGCTTAAAGCTTTTTTTCACAAGATTGCATATTCCATTAAGCGTTTCTTTACACGTCTCTTTTCAAGGTTTCGCTAAATACCATTTAAGCTGATTATTGGGCTGATAAGGCGCGATAATCAACCTCTTCAAGAAGCTTTTCGGTAAATAAGCTTTTATTTCGCAATGCGCGGGATATCGGTCATCTGACCGTTTCTTGAATAAAAACACAAGGAGATTTTGTTTGAAGTTTATCACAAAATCATCGGAGAGTGTGCGCTGACCGGGAGGTCGGCAAATAAAACACACTCTGCCGTCCTCCCGCAGCTCAATCTTCGGGAGGAAAAATGAATCGCGAAAACAAACGCAAACAGTACGAAAAAGGTTATTACAAGACCCATGCCTGCAACGAAGCTTTTGTTTGCAGGGTGTGCGGACGCACGGCAGTGCCGCAGGGTGCGGGCAGCGAGCACAGAAATCACTGCCCGAATTGCCTCTCGAGCCTGCACGTCGATATCGAGCCGGGCGACAGAGCCGCGGACTGCGGGGGCATTATGGACCCCATAGCGGTCTGGGTGAGGAAAAACGGCGAGTGGGCGATAGTCCACCGCTGCCGCATATGCGGCGCTCTGTCCTCAAACCGCATCGCCGCGGACGATAACCCGATGAAGCTGATGAGCATGGCATTAAAGCCGCTGTGCTTCCCGCCGTTCCCGATAGAGCGTATAAGAGAGCTGACGGCGCTCATGGGCGGAGACGGGACGCTCGAATAACCCGAAAGAAAATAACGGAGCAGGTTTTTTGCCTGCTCCGTTATTTTTTATGCATATCAAAAACGGTGCAGCCCGAGTGAGCTGCACCGCCGTGCTTATTGATTTGTCGGAGACAATCAGTCGTTGTTTCCGTTATTCTTGCTTGCGCGTCTTTCGATAAGCTCGTTGAGTATTCTTGTGTGCTCCTTATCGGTGAGCGAATACTTGAGAGTGGGGATAGCGGAGAGAAGCATACCGATTGCGGGCGGAATGGAAATAAGCAGGAACATCGCCATAGCATATTTTCCGTCGTTTGCCTCGTAGAAATGATACTTTCCTGCTGCCAGGTCGAGGTTAAGAGTCTCGATGTATTCGGCGGTGTAGTGAACAGCCGAATAAATGAAGCCGGAGATGAGCGAGGAAACGCCCATTGCAAGCTTGGTGATGAAGGACTGGCCGGAGAAGAACACGCCGTCGGTACGAACGCCGTTCTTGTACTCCTCGTAGTCAACACAGTCTGCTATCATTATCGACTGGAGAATGTTTATCGAGCCCATTGCCCAGGAAGCC
>OLVU01002229.1_pt1 | contig 10261 bp, 7 predicted proteins | sample 1673321 | NCBI WGS metagenome assembly OLVU01 (sample SAMEA3178942, study PRJEB25190) | human gut metagenome | biome: human gut; feature: human-associated habitat; material: faeces | place: Austria | collected 2013 | reverse complement strand
TCGAACCGGGCTTCCACCCGGTTGGTGTCCATGTTATAGTGGCAGGAAAGCAGTTTGTTCATAGGAAAGCCTCCATGTTTTTCACATTTACTTCTTCTGCGGTGGAAAGTTCCGGCTGTCCGTTTGCAGATCCATAAATCCACTTTCTGATGCAGCCCTTTATAGGTCTGCACCCATCCACCACACGCTCCAATTTTACGCTAGATGCGAACAACGCTCTTTTTGCTCTGCACAAAATCCTGCATCGTTTGGCGTAAAATTGGCATATGGCGTAGTTTTCGCTGGAAATCCATCAAAAGAAAAAGCCTGAAACTTCTCGGTTCATCAAGAAGTTTCAGGCTTTGTTTCGCTTAAATTGGGAATTTACTGCTCAATCGGCTTCATCGTGGGGACAGGTCAAGGAAGGCTCACAAACGGCTTTATTTCCCTTTATAAGCCTATCCATGCGGTTTCCTTTTTCCTGCTCCCGTACGTCACCCTACGCAACTCTCCACAACTTACCGGCAATTTGGTGTAAAAGTGGTGTAGTAGTTGGTGTAGTGGATTTCAGACCGAAATGCCCAGTTTACCGTTCAGATTTGCAAAGGAATGGGCTTTGGCTTCCTTGGTGGCTTCTGCGTAAATCTCCATCGTGGTGCTGATGTCCCGGTGTCCCATGATGTCCTGAATGATCTTCAGGTTGGTCTCATTTTCGCACAGCCGGGTGCAGAACGTGTGTCGGAGATTATGACAGGAGAAATGCGGCAATAACTGCGGTTCCCGCTTTTCCTTTTCGGCCAGTTCCGTTTCTGCCAGATTATAGGCAGAGTAGATCCCTTTGATAACGCGATTGATGGTCTGATGGCTCTGCGGTTTCCCCGAAGGTGTCAGGAACACGAAGTCCGAGATTCCATCAATATCAACAGCGCACTCCACTTCCAGCTCCTGCTGATAGGCAAGTTCTTGTTCCAATGCCTTCCGCACTTCGGGTAACAAAGGAATCAACCGCTTACCGGCAGCAGTTTTGGGAGTAGATACCGTGAAATAGAAGCCGCCAACCTCATGATCGTGGTAGACCAGATTGTGCTGTACGGTAATAAGTCCATTTTCAAAATCGATATCGCTCCAGCACATCCCAACAGTTTCAGAAATACGGCATCCGGTGCCCAGCATAAAGGTAAACAAGGGAAGCCAATGCGCATATTTGGGTGTATTCTTGATGAAACTCAGGAACGCCTGCTGCTGAGGCAGGGTCAGTGCATGACGCTTGGGCATTTCATAGCGATAGGCATTTTTGACTGCCGTCAAAACACCATCCGTGGGATTCACACGGATGTATTCATCATCAACTGCCATCGCAAAAACCTGATGCAGAACATTTTGGATAATCGCTAGTGTATCCACAGCCATTTTCCCGTTGCCAATAAGGTCATTGTAAAAGTTACGGATATCCGACTTCCGAACGTCCTTGAGTTTCATCGTGCCGATTTCATCCCGAACAAACTTCTTGTACATATAGTCGTAGTTGGAAGTGGTATGCTCTTTCAGACCCACTTTGTTTTTACGCCACTGTTCAAAAAGGTCATTTACCGTCAGGTTTCGCTCTGGAATGCGGATGCCCTCCGCCAAATCATGCTGTATCTTCTCTTCCTTCTCGCGCAGCCCCTCCAAAGTTGCGTCATAGACGGTGTGGCGTTTTCCGTTTTTCGCCGTCCAACGATACATATACAATCCATCGCTTTTACGATAGGATTCGCCACTTTTCAGTACACGGCCTTTATGATCTTTACGTCTTTGCATATAAACTCTCCTTTTCATTCACAGAATGTTGAAAAGGAGCCTTACGCCATGAGTATACCATGACGCAAGACTCCCTGCAACATCAAACGGTCAATTTTCTACACCGCATCAGATCGAGAATGCCTTGTCCAGATATTCGTCCAGCTTACGGCGTTTGATCAGCCGTTTGGTTCCGTTCCAAAGGACGAACTTGCATTCATCGCTATCGGTCATTGACCGCAGTTTATTGATACCGATTCCAGAGTAAGCCGCCGCTTCCTCCAAGGTCAGATTACTCTTTTGCCAAATCGGAACTTCCTTCACTTGCACCTCCACTTCCTTGTAACCGGGTGCCGGGGCAGAAGGTGCCAGCTTTCTGCCCCAAACGCTCCCGATGAGGTTCAGATTTCCGAGTGCCCCTCTTGTGTGTGGGGTTGTGCCGCTGGTTTGTTTTGTGCCTGTTCTGCCTGCAAGCGGCTCAGCAGTTGCAGAACGGAATCCCGTGCTTTCTCCTTGACCTGCTCCTTGCCCTTCTGCCGGACATCCGGCTTCAGGAGCTTTTCCTTCAAACGAGTGGCGGTGGTCTGCATGGTCTTGAGGAACTTGTCCAGCACGGTGTCCAGATGTTTGGCAGTGTACTCCCGTGTAACCTTGGGAGCCTTTCTCTCTGGCGACAGCACCCACTTCTTCGTGTCCTCGATCATCCGCATATCTTCCTTGCGTGTCTCGGTGCGCACCACATCGGTCACGACCTCTACCGCCTTGTCGTAGGCTGCTGCCGAAACATCTTCCAGCAGGGTCTCCATGTCCGAAACTTTCAAGGTCAATTCGTCCAGCTTGCTCTGCTGGGCGGCAAGCTGCTCCTTCTGCTTGGCAAGGATGAAGTCCTGCTTTTCCAGATATTTGCGGTTGCCGTATTCCGCTTCTTCCTCCAGTTCCAGCCCGTGCCGCTTTGCAATCTCAAACAGCATCTTCCGGCAGGCGGCATCAAAGGTGATTTTGCGGTTGTTCCGGCAGCTGAGGGGCTTGTCCGGGTCAGGCAGTTCAAAGCCCAGTGCTTCCAACGCCTTTTCCTGCTGGGGTGCCACCTCACCATGCTTGTTCTCACAGTCGAACACATGACGCTCATGGATGTGGGGAGTGCTTTCATCCAGATGCAGTGCCCAGTCCAGCAGGTGCACATGAGCACCAAACCGTTCATGAAATTCGGCAATGAACTCCGTTACCACCAGAACCAGATCTTCCACCGATGCGTGTTCGTCCAACGTTCCGAACTGGTAGATGGTTTCTTCCGGGCAGGTTTTCTTTCCGGCAAGCAAGTCCTCTATGGTTCGGTTGCGCTCGGTATGACGAATCTTTGCATTGCGAGCATTCTGGTTCTCCACAAAGTGAGAGTAGTGGATTTCATAGAACATCTTCTCCACATCGCTGAACGCAGCAGTCTGTCTATCCTTGTCGGATGCAGAACGGATGCCATGATAGCAGTCCCAGTAGATATTGCCCTTTGCTCGTTCCGAGTCGATGTGTTCACTGTTGGCAAGGTTGAAACTGCGGTCATTGTGCTTTGGGTTATAGGTGCCGTGGGTTCCAGCTCGTCCGTTGTGTCGTGTTAATTTCAGATAGACATCCCTCTTTTCCTGTATTTTTTGTGTATGGTCACTCGTGCGATCAAATCACAGGAGTGATACAATTCTTCTAAGCAACGGGTCTCGCATTTCAAGACCATGTCTTGAAATCTTCTCTCGGTTCTGGCCAACCTGCTGGCCGGGTTTTGCGCGGCCCTCTACGCCGAGATGCTTGCCCGTTGCCGCAACGCCTCCTCTACCCCGTTTTTCATCACCGCGGCCATCCCCGGCAGCACCCTGTATTACTGCATGAACGCCGTCGTCTCCAACGACCTGCCCGCCGCCGAGCATTTTGGGGAGCAGACCTTTCTGGCGGCGCTGGGCATTGCGGGCGGCATGGCCATCGCATGGTGTCTGGCCGATTTAAGCCGGAAGCTCCGGGGGCGGCTGTAAAGCGCGTGCTGCGCCGCGCCCCGGCTGCTTGACAAGCTGGTTTTTTCTGGATACAATACAAAGAAAAAACCTCGGAGACGCTCCGGGAAAGGAACATTTGGATGAGATCGAACACGAAACAGGCCCTGCTGGTGACGGTGGTGGGCGTGACGCTTTTTGTGGCGCTGCTGCGGCTTTCGGACGTTTTGGCCTTTGCCGCGCAGCTGGTGGATCTGGTGCTGCCCATTTTGGCGGGCGGCATTCTGGCGCTGTTCCTCAGCGTGCCCATGGCCGGGCTGGAAAAGCGGCTGGGGCGGCTGTTTGCCAAAGCGAGAAAGCAGCCCTCGGGCAAGGCGCTCCACCTGCTGAGCTTTCTGCTCACCCTGCTGGGGGTGGTGCTGGTGCTGGTGCTGGCCCTGACGCTGCTGATCCCGGAGCTGGTGCAGTCCTTCCACAGCCTGTATCTGCAAATTGAAGCCAACATCCCCCGCTGGACGGCCTACCTCCACGCCCAGGATCCCGACATGGGCTGGCTGATGAGCCGGTTGGAGGGCATCGACTGGGAGCAGCTGCTGCACAAGGTGACCTCCGGCCTCGACACGGTGCTGGTGAACGCGGTGGGGGCCGTTTCCGCCACGGTGAATCTTGTGGTGACGGCCTCCTTTGCGCTGATCATCTCCGTCTACCTCTCGCTGGGGGCACAGAGCCTGGGCCACCAGGCCCGCACCCTGGTGCGCGCCTACCTCAAGCCCGGTCACGCCGCCTGGGTGCTGAAGTTCTGCCGCCTGTTCCGCCAGTCCTTCGCCAACTTCCTCACGGGCCAGTGCAGCGAGGCGGTGATCCTCGGCGTGCTTATGAGCCTCGCCTTCTCCCTCTTCCGCATCCCCTACGGCAGCCTGGTGGGGATGCTCACCGCCATCTGCGCCATCATCCCCTATGTGGGGGCGCTGCTCTCCTGCGTCATCAGCGTGCTGCTGGTGCTGCTGGTGGACCCCCTGCTAGCGGCGCGCGCTTTGCTGGTCTACCTTGCGGTGCAGTTCATCGAGAACCAGTTCATCTACCCCCGGGTGGTGGGCAAATCGGTAGGGCTTTCGCCCCTGTACACCCTTGTGGCAGCCATGATCGGCGGCAAGCTCTTCGGCATCCTTGGCATCCTCTTCTTCATCCCGCTGACGGCGGTGGTGCTGGAGCTGGTGAAGGAAGACGCCTGCCGCCGCCTGCGCACCAAGGAGACGCTGCAATAAACAAACAGCGGCCCCGCAGACCTTTTTCAAAGTCTGCGGGGCCTTGTGCTGTGGGGCTATTTTACCTGCACGGTCATGGTTCGGTCACTGCCCGGTAGCCGCGGATGACGCGCCACTTGGCAACGCCCTTGTCCGGCTTAAAGCTGCCGTCGGCGCGGGCTTTCAGGTAGCCCTGCTCGATGGCCCACTGGGCGGCTTGGGCCAGCTCCGGGTCGGCTACGTCCGCAAAGGCGGGCAGAGTGGCCGGGGCCGGGCGGCCTGCGGTGTTCCAGAGGAGCATTGCCAGCTCGGCGCGGGTATGGGGCACGGCCACCCCTGCAGGCAGGAGCTGGTCAAGGATGAGCTCCGTGCCCACCTGATAGGCCACGACGCCCGCCGCGCCCACGACTGCGACGCCCGCCAGAAGGGTGCCGAAGCCGTCTCCGCCGTCTGGGCTGCCCTCGCCGCTCTCGGCGGTGCGCCAATGGCCATAGAAGGTCACGTCCCGGTCGAGGTTGCCCACATGGTTCGCGCCCGGGCCCATGTAGTAGGGGCTATCCTCCAAACGGGTGCCGTCTTCGAGGAACCAGCCCTCAAAGAGGCGGGCTTCCTCCTCGCTGTCGGTGATTGCACCGGGGAACTGCATTCCTCCATTCACCGGTTCGTCCCCCGGGCGGACGACCCAGTAGACCTTAAAGTCCGTGGGGGCCTGCTCCGGCTGGGCGATCTTCGCCTTCTTACTCTCGTTCATTTTGCCTTCCACCAGATCAAGGCCGTGAGACATGATCAGGCGTCCCAGTTCGAGGGCATAATAATCCTGTTCCTCCGATGCATCCGTTTCCGCCGTGATGACGGTGCCTGCGCCGGAAACTTCCATCTCGTCTGCTGCCACGATGGCCGAGCCGCCGGCTTTCACATCCAGCGTGCTGTTCGCCACGGTAAGCTTGCCGCACCGAATGCCAAACTGGAAGAAGTTGCCCTCCGAGTTTGTGCCTGCAATGGTCACGGTGCTGTTTTCGATGGTGATATCTTCGTCAGAGCTGCCTGCCCGGATCGCGTCCTCACCAATGTCGCCATCGATATTGCCCGTAAGGGTGAGGGTTGCGTCCTTCAGCGTCAGCGGGCCTTCCGTAAGGATCCCATCGGCGTTGGAAAGGGTGGCTGTGCCGGTAATGGTCAGCTCTTCTGCCAATTCGGAATCGATGCAGCCATTAACACTCGCGGCCCCATCCAGCGTGAGATCGGCATCGTTCAGGGTCAGCGTGTTGGTCGTCGGGTCAAACTTCACAGACCCGCCATCCTCCAGCACGTCGTTCTGGTTGCTCTTTGTGACCTGCGTGCCTGCTACCAAAAGGGCGTAGGTTTCGCTTTCCTGCCGGTCCGGGTCCACATCCGTCAGCTCCAGATAGGCGTGGTTTGTCTCTTTGACTTCAAAAAAGCTGTCAAGTTTTTCCTGCACGTTGGTGTCGATTTCCGTATAACCCGCGTCATCGTCGGTGCGATACCAGAACCTGCTTACGTTCTCTCCGATGCCCAGCTCACTCAGGCCGAAGTCCATACCGATAGTCGTCACATTCAGGAGCAGGTGGCCGCCGTTGTAGGTCAGATGACCCTGTTCCCCGATGTACTGCTGCGCATAGATCACCAGCTCGCTGCCATGGTTCATGGTAGTGAAATTGGCGATGCCGTATGCTGCACTACTGATCTTCACCCTGCCATCGATCTGGACCTTTCCTCCGCCGATGCCCGTCTGGAAACCCTTCAGCGTGATCTCGGTATCGGAAGCAATCGTTGTTCCCGTGTCTCCACCCGAAATTCCTTTCGACGTATTGTTCCAATAGGTATTGGTGAGATCGTATTTTCCCCTTACTATCTCCTTTGCTCCATCAAAGCCGTCGCTATTTGTACTGCCCGTCACCTTGCCGTTTGCCACCAGCCTCAGATTTTTTTCACTGAGGGCTTCGACCAGCGAAGAATTATACGGGTCCGAAGTTGTATCCAGCGTCACATCTCCGTCAAAGGTCAAAAGACCCCGGTTATAGGATACCGTACCCTGAATGCATTTCTTACTATCGACCGGTCCGTTCCACTCCGGATACAGAAGTACATTTGTCACCCCGCAAGCTGCTCCCATCGTCGAGCTGCCCGCCAGTGCCAGCGGGGCCGCGAGGTTCAGCGCGAGGGCTGCGGAAAGCACCCCGGCGAGGAATTTCTTCCATCTTCGTTTCATTGCAAAAGCCTCCTTTTTTTACCAATTTTGTTGCAGGAAAAAAGCTCCACGGTTCACTTTTAGGATACCGTGGAGCTTTGGTTTTTGCTATTAACCCGGGGTTAGTTTTTGGTTAATTCCGGGGGGCGTTTTTCTGGTACCACTCGGCCAGCCGGGCGCGGCTGGTGCGGGGGTCGCCGCCCATATCCAGCTTTGCGTACAGCTGGTTGATGTACTGCTTCACCGTGCCCTCGGAGAGGTAGAGGGCGGCAGCGATCTCCTTGTTGGTGCACCGCCCGGCCACCAGACGGGCCAGCTCCCGGTCGCGGTCGGTCAGGGGCAGCTCCGGCGCGGGGGCGGGCAGGCCCAGCCGGGCGGCAAAGGCCCGGCCTGCGGGCAGGATGCGGGCCACGAAGGGCCCCAGACGCGGCTCGCTGGCAGCCCAGTCCTCCCCTTCCAGCAGGGGGGCCAGAGCGGGATACTGCTCCACAAAGAGCACCCAGAAATCGTCCTGCACAGCGTCCAGCAAAGCCGCTGCCAGCGCGGCCCGGGCCTCGGCCCGCTGGCCAAAGCGCAGCTGCGCCGCCGCCAGCTGGATGCGGGCCTGCAGGCCCACCAGACCGTAGTGCATGGCCTCGCACCGGCGCAGCAGGCCCTCGCTGTGGGCGATCACCTTCACGTACTCCCCCTGCGCCAGCCAGACCTGCTGCTCGATGAGGGACATCATGGGGCGGCAGGGCCCAAAGAAACTCACCTCGGCCAGCTTGTGCTCCCGGAACAGCTCCGGGGCCTGCTCCGGCCTGCCCTGCAAAGCGTAGAAATAAGCGGCGATGCTTTCCAGCAGATGCACCTGCACCCCGTCGTGCTTTTGCAGCAGGGCGGCGCGCTTGGCGGCAAAATCGTACCCCTCTTTCCCCTTGCCGCACAGGGCCAGCCGCAGGGCCAAAAAGTCGCAGCAGAGGGTCATGTTCTCCTGCCCGGCGGCGTCGGCCCGGGCCCGCTCCAGCAGCACAGTGGCTTTCTCCCACGCCCCCTGCAGGTAGGCGGCCTCCGCGTCCATCAAAAGCTCGGCCCCCTGGCCGTGGCCGTTGGTGATTTTATAGTAATGGGGCATACACTCGTACATTTCGGCCAGTTCTTTGCCCAGCTCCCCGGGGGCGCGGTAGTACATCATCAGCACCGAGGGGGAGCCGAAGGTCCAGCTGCCGCTGTTGCGCAGGGTGACAGCGGGGCGGCTCATCTGGCGGCTGGCGCTGCGGTGGAGGCGGCTCATCTGGGTGATGTCGTTGTAGAACAAGAAGCTCTGGATAAGGTCGCACTCCCCCAGCAGGTTGCCCCGCTCGGCGGCGGGCCACTCGGGGTGTTGGGCCACGGCGGCTTCCAGCAGGGCTTTCAGCTCCATCATTTTGGGGATCTGCTGCCAGGTGAACATCCGGCGCATCAGCACCAGAATGGCCAGCGGGTGGCGCTGCAGCGCTTCCACCGGGCAGCGGTCCAGCCGCTGCAGCAGCTCGGCGGGGCTGAGGGAGGCAAGCAGATCCCCCGCGTCCGCCTCGATGACGGCAAGGGCTGCGTCGCGGTCGCCGCAGTGCTCAAAGGCCTGCAAAGCGTGGAGGTACTGGGCTTTTTGGGCATACCAGCGGCCATACCGCTGCCAGACCTCCGTTTGCCGGGCGGCGGGCAGCTGGGCAAAGAGCCGCTCGGCGCACTCTTTCATCATGTGGTGGAAGCGGAAGCTCACCCCGTCCGGCAGGCGGGTGACAAAGGCGTTTTGCTGGGTGAGGGCCCGCAGCACCTCCTCCGCGTCGGGCAGGGCGGTGACAGCCCGGGCCATCTCCACCGTGAACTCATCGGCCAGCCCCATCACAGCGAGGAAGCCCCGGGTCTTCTCGGGCAGGGACTCCAGCATGGCGGCGGTGAACATGGCGTAGATGTCCGGCCCCGGCTGCAGCAGGCTCCCCCGCTCGGCCAGGGCATGGAGGTTCAGGTAGACGGCGGAGAACCACCCCTCGCAGGAGCGCAGCAGGCTCTCGGCCTGAGCGGCGGTGATCTCCACGCCGCAGCGGTGGGTGTAGGCCAGCAGCTCCTCCCGGTTCAGGCGGAGGCCGTCGGCCTCGATGCGGTGGAGCCGCCGCCCCAGCCGCACCACCTGCTCCCCGGGCAGAAAGCGGTTGCGGCTGGCCACGATAAGGTGGACGTTCTCGGGCAGGCGGTAGGCCAGCCGACACAAAAACTGCGCCACCCGCTCGTCCCCCAGCAGGTGGAAATCGTCCAGAAAAAGATAGTAGGGCGTTTTGCCGCCCAGCGCGGCACACAGGTCCTCCAGCAGCAAAGCCGCGCCGCTGGCGTCGGCGGGGCAGTCGTAGCCCTCCAGTACCGTCAGCCCGGCGGCGGCAAAGGCCTTCTGCACGCTTTTCCAGAAGATGGAGCGGTTATCCGAGTAGATGCTGGCTTGCAGCACCACGGCCCCCGCCTTGGCCTGCTCTGCCAAGAACCAGCGCACCGCCGTCGTTTTACCGTAGCCCATGGGGGCCACCACCGCCGTGAGCGCACAGGACGCTATGGGCCGCAGCGTCTCCCGCATTCGGTCCGAGATGTAGATGATGTTCAGGTTCTGCCTGTTTCTGGCCATGCGCGTTCCCCTTTTCCTTATGCTAAGGCTATTGTAGCACATTTGCGGCGAAGAGAAAAGTGCGGCAGGGGTGCAAAAAAGCAGGCAGAGCCTTCGCCTTTGCGAAAAGTTCTGCCTGCGTTCTTTTTATAAATTGGGATTCTTGGGAGCTGCGGTTTTGGCTTAGTACATGCCGCCCTTCCAAACCACACTTTTGGAGCCGAATCACGAATATCGGGAAACGTAGACTTTTGTAGAATTATCAAGGCCACAAGCCGATTTTTCCAGATTCTCCGTTTTTGCACGATCCACGCTTTTCTACGCAAATCTACGCCACTTACCGGGTGATTGGCGTAAGTTTTGGCGTAAGTTTCGGCGTAAGCAGTTCCGCTTCATGCGTCGAAAATCACAGGTTGCCGGCGATCTGTTCAAAGGCTCTTTCAACCGATTCAAAGCTGCTGTG
>OLVU01002227.1_pt1 | contig 10268 bp, 9 predicted proteins | sample 1673321 | NCBI WGS metagenome assembly OLVU01 (sample SAMEA3178942, study PRJEB25190) | human gut metagenome | biome: human gut; feature: human-associated habitat; material: faeces | place: Austria | collected 2013 | reverse complement strand
AGCCCAGAGGAGCCGTATACGTGCGCCCCATCACATACAGGTAGTCCACAAGGAACCAAAGGAAGACCGAGACCAGCAATAGCTCAGCCCACAACCAAGCGTTTTGCTTGCGCTGGTTCCAGATCAATTGTAATAAATGTCGTATCATATCTTTCTATTATTTTAGTATAGCTATCATCCAATGCGGGAGATTAATGAACATTCTCGTTGAGAGCCGAGATGATACGCATCCGTGAGGCTCGCCAAGCCGGGATGCCGGCGCTCAGCAGGTTCAACGCAAGACAAGCAAGGAACGCATAAAGGAAGATCAATGGATTGAACATCATCTCCGCATTGACGAAGGTGCGACCGATACCCATCGATGCCGTGCCCGTATCTAGCAACCAATCGGACAAGAGCAGTACGGAGGCGTATGAGAAAAACAAACCTAACACACCTCCCAGCAAGGTCTGCAACAGATTCTCGTAGAGTACCTGCGTCAGTAATTCCGAGCGTGTCGCCCCGAACGCCTTCCTCACCCCGATCTCCGCCATACGTTTACGCATCCGGCTTTGCGTGATACCGCTCATGTTGATGGCAGGGATCAGCAAAAGGACAAGAACGATGATAACATATTTCAGGACCAGTTCCCGTACATTCGGCTCAGAGAAAGCGTCCTCGCGAGCCAAATCACCCAAATGGGTATCGGGCGCACCTCCGATTCTCAGCAGGTGCGTGCTCTGTGATTCGTTCAGGCGAGCGATATTCGCCTCGGCCTCGGAGTGGATCGCGCCAAAGTCGGCGGACGAACTAGCAAGGATATAACAACGGAAACCCCCGATGAGACGGTCGGAACTATCATCATACAAAGAATTGTCCGTGGTATAAGGCAGCCAGACATCGCCATAGGCAGACTCGGCCAGCAGGGAGACATCCCGCACGACGGCACGGATGGTATAGGGCACGTAGCTGATCTCGACCGTACGGCCTACGACCTCAGTCGTGCCATAGAGCCGACGTGCCACGGACTCGCTTACCACAGCATCCATGATGCCACTTTGCACTTCTTCCTCGCCATAAGGCTTACCGGAGAGGAAACGAAAGTTGAAGATATTCCAGAACGCCGCGTCCGTAAAGGTCACGTCGCACTTGAACTCCACCGTATGATCCGCCACTGCCGCCAAGCGTTGCACGCCATGATAGGCCATGCCCACCTTCTCGGCAGAGCGCAAGGGATAGAAACAATCTTTTACCACCCGGGAAGCAAGAAGGTAGCAGTCGTTATAAGATTCGTTCTCTTTGTAGGAGGCACGGGTATCACTGACGTACATCATCCGGTCCCGATAGTCTTCCGGTGAGTAATTGGCGGTACGTATCTGCCATACGATCACGATCACCATGATCATGCAAATCGCCAAGGCCGTACCGAAAATAGAGACTCCGGAAAGGAGCTTGTTCTCTTTCAATAAGGCCCAGGCTTGTTTTAGATAGATCTTGTACATATTCATTTGATTTAATTATACGATTCAGTCGGTGGGAGACGGGGCATTATCTGTTATCCGTCATACCGCAGCGCCTCGGCCGGCTCCATCTCGGCGGCCTTGCTGGCGGGAAGCCAGACGGCGAGCAGGATGACGATAGCCAGCAGTATCCATGTCAGGATATTCACCAGCAAGAAACGGAGCGGCAGGATCGCCGGCCAGTAAAGCTCCGGCAAGGTCCCTTTGGGGATGTCCAAGAAGCCGACCATCACGAATTGGGCCTCTATCAACAAGGCGAGCGGGGTAGCCATGAGTAACAGGCATATGCCCTCACGAGCCATCTGGCTACGTATCTCTTCACGGGGCGAACCGATCGCCATGCGCAACCCGATCTCTCCCCGGCGCATCCGCACCCGGTACCAGAACGTACCCATCACGCAAAGCAGGATATTCAAGCCCAAGAAGGCCATCAACGCCATACGGACCCGGTAATCGTAGGTAACGCCAAAGGAATAATCGGTATCGGCCTTGATCCGTTCATAGGAGGTCAGGCGTTTCAGGTAGAAGTTCCCCACCCGAAGCTCACGGCTCATCTTCTCCCGAAACGTATCGGCGAAACGAGGGCCTGCCACGGCAGGATCGATCCGTATGAAATAATTCATCTCGGGGATCTCCTCCGCCGAGGGACGGATCGCCAAGAAGGCGGCACCTTGGGGTAGGCTATTGTCAAAACGCTTGATATCCTCTAAGACACCCTTTACGATATAAGTCGGGCCCTCCTCGTCGAAAGGGTCTTTCACCTCACGCCCAACGGCGGATGCCTCTCCAAATACCTTTCGCTCCACCATCCGGGTGGTTACTATAGCGCGGGGGTCTCCCCAATCAAAATCGGATGTAGATACCGGACGGCCGTCTTTGGCGTACGAATGGTTGAAGACCGACAGGAAATCCGTGGTAGGATCTATCTCATACCTCATGACCGCTTCCCGCTTACTCGTATCGGCCGCGTTCGCCAAACCAATACCGTAATAACAGCCCGTATAAGGCGTGGAGTAACACTCCGAGGCCGCGCCCATCGCCTGCACTCCCGGATAATCGCACAAGCGGTCTTTTATCCGCTCATAATTTCCCAGCATGGCGATCGAGTCGCTCTCGGCGACTCGATAGTCGGGGGAGGTTTCCGGCAAGAGGCCCATCTCTACCTGCCAGACATCGGCGTAGCCGCGTCCGGAGGGGAGGCTACGGTTATAGATCTCCACGAAGAAGTAATCCGCCATGTACCACGCCAGGCAAAAGGCGAGCAGCAACTCCACGCACACCCACACGTTGCTACGCCAGCGGTTCATCAATTGTATCCAAGTTATTTTCCACATATCTTTCTTCCCTCCATTTAAGCGTTCAACGAATCAACGATAGGTCGCCTTGACGCACGCCAAGCGGGCCACAACGCCGACATCAGGTTTAACAGGAAACATACGCACAAGGCGATCAAGAAGACCCACGGGTTGAACAACATCCCCATGGAGAGCGATACGTCCACGCCATCCGGGGCGGCATCCGAGAAGCCGTTGCCGATCTTGAAGACCCACGAACTGGCGAACGTCACCAACAGGAAGGAGAACAGGAGTCCCACCAAGCCGCCCAGCAGCGTATACAGGAAGTTCTCCATCAAGACCTGCCCGATCAACGCCCCCTTGGGAGCCCCGAAAGCACGCCGCACGCCCAGCTCGCCCAGACGCCGCTCCATACGGGAATCGGCCATGCCCGAGAGGCTGACGGCGGGGACGAGCAGCAGGAGCAGGAAAATCACCCCATAACGGCTCAAGTCTCCCACGATATCCGGCTCCACGTTCGACCAATACCGGAAGATACTCTCCCAATGGCGATCCGGCTGCCCAAGAAGGGAGAACTCACGTTTGCCATCCACGTTCAACGATTGGTTGAAGCGACGCACGTTATCCGCCACCGCCTCCCGCACCTTGCCGATATCGGCCTTGTCCTTCACGAGCATATAGACCTTCAAGGGGCCTAGCCCGGGCATACGCGCCTCCGAGTATCGGACCCGCTCCTCGAAGTCGGGCACTTGGGTATATGGGTACCAGACCTGCGAGAAAACCCGATCCATCAGGTAAGATACGTCATCCACCACGCCCACCACACGAAATGAGGTAAAGTCGAGGCTCAAGGTCTGCCCCACGGCACTACCTTCTCCATAAAGCCTCTTGGCCAGTGAGCGGGCGATTACCGCCACGGGCATCCCCGACCGGAAATCGGCCTCGGTGAAAGGCTTGCCCTCCAGGAAACGGAAGGAGAATACTTTCCAGAACCCATCGTTTACCCCCATCTTCATGACCGGTATCTGCACGGGACTGCCCACCGGCTGCACGAAAGCGGAGGCGGCGTCATCGCAACATAGCGCCAACGCCTCCAAGCCGGGCACCCCCGCAAGGCACTCTTCCACGAAGCGGGGCGATACCGGGCCACTGCTCGTGCCCCCTTTCTCATTCTTCAGCGCAGCGCTCTTCACGGTCAGCAACCGGTCCCGGTCCATCTCCGGATAAATAGAGGCCATTTTCACGTAAAACACGATGGACAGCACCATCACCAGCGAGATCGCCAATCCCGTCCCCACGATATAGACCGAGCTGAACAGCCGTTCTTGCCGGATCAGGGCCCATGCTTGTTTTAAGTAGATCTTATACATATTCATTCCATTTAAATATTCTATCAGTCGGTGAGAGACGGGGCACGCCCCGTCTCTACAACCGGGTGTTATCTGTTATCCGTCATAGCGCAGGGCATCGGCGGGTTCCAAGCTGGAGGCTTTGCGGGCCGGATACCAAGTGGCAAGGCTGATGATGAGCGCCAAGATCAGCCAAGTCAGCAGGGAGTTGATCAGGAAGCAGCCTACCTTGGATTCTACCAAGCCGGGCGGCATCAAGTCAATCCAGGCTAGATTCACGCAAATCAACAGGGCCGGGACGGTGGCGATCGTCAGCAACATCAAGCCCTCCCCCATCACCAAGCCCAAGATGGAGGCACGCGTGGAACCCATCGCCATACGCAAGCCCAGCTCCGCACGGCGGCGGCTCACGTGAAACCAGAACGTGCCGATCACCGCGAGGAACACGTTCGTGAGCAGGAACAGGCCCAGAGCGGAGACGATCCGCTGGGCGTTACTCTCGATCGAGTTCTCCAGATAAGAGGATCGCACGTCGGGGTAGGCTCGCACCTCCGACACCCAGAAGTTGCCCACCATCAATTGACGCTTCATCGCTTTCAGGAACCGATCGGCGTAACCGGAGCCACGGAAGGGCGAAGGCGGAAGGTTATCTGCACCTGTGTAAGATCGTTAAGCTCCCGCAGGTCGAGCAAGGAGAAGAGGATACATTGCTTCCGGCGGTCGAACTCGTCATTGCGGACCGGCCCTGTCACCGCCACCACGTGTCCGGGAAGGGTATCACCATGCAGGTAGATATCGGCCCCGATAGCGTCGGTCGTGCCATATAGCCGCCTCGCCAACTCCGACGTGAAGCCTACCGAAGTGGAACTGAACAATCTGCCCAGCCTTCCCTTGTCCCGGACAGAGCCTCGCCCAGCCTCTCCGGGCTTTCGCCCGAGGCGGGACGGATGCCAAACACACGGAAGTAGTCCGGCGAGACGGTCATCAGCCGTACGCTTACGCTGACGGAATCCCTCGTCACCCGGCTTCCCGACCAAGAAAGGGTATAGGGCAAGGAAGAGACGGAGAGCGCCACGGCCTCCACGTCGGCATGCCCCCGGAGGCGTTCCACGATACGCTCCACGTCGCGCGCAGCCTCATCGCCGCCCTCCTCGTAGGTAACGAACGAGGGACTGTTGGAGGGACGGACGGCCAATACCGCATGGTAGACGCCCTCGAGGTCGTAGCCCACCGGCTCATACCACGACTTACCCATCATCAAGAAGTAGCTGGTCATGAACCAGATCACCACGAACACCACCAGCAACTCGGCCAGTATCCATCCGCTGCCCCCCATGCGGGACCTTATCAGTTTCAATATATGTATTATCATAACCGTATCTCCTATTTATCCATTCAACGCATCCGTTATATTCCCCCTCACGATCCTCCAAGCGGGCAGCATCGAGGAAAGCAGGTTCAATGCGACGCAAACCCCGAAGGCGTACGCGAAGACCGACATATTGAGCAGCATCCCCGGCGAGAGGAAGACATCCCCGCTCGTCCCCAGAAGATTGAACCCAGGCACGAGGAGGGCGTTACGGAAGATGAACACCAGCACGTAGGAGAAGAGCAGCCCCGCCACGCCCCCGGGCAGCATCAGCACCATATTCTCCACGAAGACCTGCCCCATCAGCGTAGCCTTCGTCGCCCCGAACGCCTTGCGGATACCCAGCTCGCCGACACGCTCTTGTATTCTCGACGCGTTCATCCCGGAAAGGTTCAGCGCCGGTACCAACAAGAAAAGGAGGAGCGCCATCCCAAGCACGATGTAGGTCTCGGGGCCGAACAATCCGGAAAGGAGATTGTCGGCATAGCTCAAGGGCTCCTCGCATACCACCTGCCCTTCGGACAGCCCGCTATTATAGCGCCTCACCTCCCGCCGCAGTTCCTCCGAGAGAGCCGGCAGGTCGGACGCGTCGGCAAGCAGGATATTTGCCTCCAGCAGGCCGACGGCCCCGTCACGCTCGCCCAAGGCATGGTCCATGGCGACGGAGAGGGAGGAATAAGTGACCCACGCCTCGGCGTAGACATCGGCGGTTATGCCGGAGACGTCGTCCACAACACCGCTCACGGTATACTCCAAGCCGTTCAGCAAGATCGTCTGCCCCGCCGCCGCCTCGTGCCCAAACAGCCGGCCGGCCAACGAGCGGCACAGCACCGCACGGGGCATGCCGGAGAGGAACTCGGCCTCGGTGAAGGGCCGCCCCTCCACGAAATCGAAGCGGTAGACACGCCAGAAGCCGTCGTCGCAGCCTTTCAACCTCACCTTGGGAGACTCGTCTCCACCGGGCAGTCGCATGAAAGCGTCACCATAAGAGAAAGGCATCATGAAGGAGTTGGTGGTCACCGCCACGTCCTCCGGGACGCGGAGATTACCGATCACCTCCTTGACGAGGCGAGGGCCGCAAGCCGCCTTGTAATTGCTCTTCGTGCCATTCAACTTGTATGTCACGTTCGAGAGGTAGCACATCCGGTCCCGATGCACCTCGGGGGCGATATTCGCCGTACGTATATGGTAGGCCACCGCCAGCGCCATTACCATAGAGATGGCCAGCCCCGTGCCTACGATGTAGACCGAGCTGAAGAAGCGCTCCTGCCGGATCAAGGCCCATGCTTGCTTTATGTAGATCTTGTACATACTCATTCGATTCACGTTATCTTTCTTATCTTTGCCACTTAATCATTCATTAAACCACGAGATCATGGATAAAGAATTACCTAAGTCGGAGCTGCCCAAGCCGTTTCGCAAGCTGAGCCTCCGCGTCAGCAAGAGCCACCTGCCCGGTAACGCGAGCTACAAGGGAAGCGTCGTATGGCAACGTACGCTCAGCATCGATGACATCGCCGCCCGTGTCGTAGACAAACGGAGCGAGTATCGCAAGGAGACGCTCATCACCACCTTCAACCTCCTCAAGCGGGAGATCTACGACGCCATCGAGGAGGGCTACAACGTGGACTTCGGCTTCGGGCGGACGGAACTGACCGTGAACGGGCCTTTCGAGAGCCTGTACGAGAAGTTCGACCCCAACCGCCATACGCTCGCCCCACGCCTGCGCCCCGCGCCGGAGCTGAAACAACGGGTGGCAAACTTGCGTGCCGTGAACGAGACCTACCAACTGGATTACAACTCCCAGCCCCGTCCCGCTTACGTCAGCCTCCGCATCCAGCCTCGCACGCCCGACAGCGACGAGCCTTACAACCAGCTTCCGGCAGGTGAGCACCACTTCATCTCCATCTATGGCGACCGGCTGAAACTGATGGGCGACGATCCCCGCGTGGGTCTCTACCTGCACCGCCCCGACGGCTCGGAAGAACACTTCTACCCGCCCTCCGAGGTGTTTATCAATACCGGCAAACGACTTTGCTTCACGCCCGGCTTCGCTTTCACCGACGGCGAGTGGGTGGCGGAGGTGGTGACGCAATACACACCCAACTCGCGTCCATACAAGCAACCCCGCTATGGAACACTCACCTTCCTAGTGAGATAGCTCCCGAGCCTTCCCTGCTCGTATCACACATGACAGCTTTCATGAGCGACACATGATAACTTTCATGAACGATTCATGATAGCTTTCATGATTAACGCATGATAGCTATCATGAGTGATGCGAGCAGTAGTGTCCTAGATCCGCTCCTTACTGCACCTGCCTTCCGTCGAAGAAGCGCACGGTGCGGCTGGTTTGCTTGGCTTGCGCCTCGTTGTGGGTTACCATTACGATGGTGCGGCCGTCCTCCTTGTTGACCTCGATACCCATCTTGGAGTCCAAGTTACCGGTCGGCTCATCGGCGAGGATGATGTCGGGGTTACCTACGATCGCACGGGCGATGGCCACACGCTGGCATTGACCGCCGGAGAGCTGCGTCGGAAAATGGCGCATACGGTGGCTCAGGCCGACCTTCTCTAGCACGGCCTCGGCCAGCTTGCGGCGCTCCGAGGAGGATACCTTGCGGTAGAGAAGTGGCAGCTCCACGTTGTCCAGCACGTTCAGGGAATTGATCAAGTGGAAGCTCTGGAAGACGAAACCCAACTGCTTGTTACGGAAAGCGGCCAACTCCTTGTCGCTCATGCCTACCGTGTTTACTCCGTTGATCTCGACCGTGCCGGAGGTAGGAAGGTCCAGCAGGCCCATGATGTTCAATAAGGTGGACTTCCCGCATCCGGAAGGCCCCATAATGCTGAGGAACTCGCCTTGCTGCACCTCTAGGTTCACGTTTTCCAACGCGACTGTCTCTATCTCTTTCGTACGGTAAATCTTCTGTAAATTCGTTAGTTTGATCATGACTGTAATATTTTAATTGTTATTGTTTGACTCTTGTTATTGTTAAACTCTTGCTATCGCTAGGCTTTGCCACCTAAAAGCAAATTACGTGCCAGAAACGTATCTCATTGATTCCATGGCATCTTCCTGAAAAAGCACTGTCCATTATCGAACAGTCGGTTCATTCCCGAACACAGATGTCCGTGTCTGATCATTCCTGCCGCAAGGCGTCCGCCGGATGCATCCGCATGGCCCGGTAAGACGGAAAACTGATTCCCACGACAATCATCGCGGCCATCACCGCATACGAGAAGACGAAGCCGAACAACAGGCGTGAGGCCATGTCGGGCGGTATCTCCGAGCCTTGCGTCACCTCCATATGCAGCAGGTTGGCGAAGATGACGGCAGAGGGGATGAAAGCGATGGTGAGTAGAGCCAAGCCCTCCTTCACCAATTGCCAGAATATGCCCTTGCGGGTGGCTCCCATCGCCATGCGGAGGCCGATCTCGGCGCTCCTTTGTTGCGTACGATACCAGAAGGTTCCCACCACGCCGAGCAGGACATTCAGCAGGAAGAAGGCGATGCCCGCCACGTAAAGGCGGACTTGATCCAACCAACGCTCAAGGAACTGGTCCCGGTAATGGGACATCGGGAAAACATCCTTCAGATAGATATTGCCCACGCGCAATTGCTGCTCCATCTCCTTCCGGAAGTTGGTGGCGAAAGCGGCGCCGTCCGCACCGGGCTTCACCCGGATGAAGGTGTTCAGGCCCTCTCCGACCCAATCGCCCTCCTCGGCCACCTTGTTCTCGTCCACCAGCTTATAGTAGGCGTAATCATAACCGGTGAACTCGCAGTAACGTTGTTTCTCGCAGACACCACCGATACGGTAGGCCACGCTATCACGAGAGCCTTGGTCGGTGATATAGATCTCTTGGCGCACGGCCGTCGCCGGGTTACCGAAGAAGTCATCGGCTACACGGCCCGTCACCACCACTTGGTTGTCGCGCAGGGCGTCCACCAACTCCGAGGGAGAACCGCCTTCTGCCGTCTTCACGCCGAACACCTCGAAATAGGTGGGCGAGACGAAGCGCACGAAGCCATTACGGATCAACGAGTCCTTCCGGAACGTGGCGTATTGATTCGATCCCCGGTAATGGAAATGCACGCCGGTGGTGAAACAGATTGATTCCACGGAGGGGTTCCGGCGGATGCGGTCCATCAAGGTCAGGTAATCCCCGCCTCCCCGCTCACTATGCACGGAGGTCGTGTCATAATCGGGGCTTTCCTCCGGGATCACGCCGAAACTCACATGATACGTATGCTCGATGTTAAAGCCCAAGGGCTGCGAGTAGAGTCTGTACATCACGAACAAGGCGTCCGCCGCGTACCACAGGAAGATAGAGACCACGAGCATTTCCAACCAGATAAACAAGTTCCCCTTGCGCTCGTTCCAGAGTTGTTTTAGAATCATCTTATACATAGCGTCAACCATTTATAGAGTCCGTAATATTCAATCTTGACATTCGCCAAGCCGGGAGGCCGGCGGAAAACAGGTTCAGCACGAGGCAGAACAGGAAGGCGGCGATAAAGACCGCCCCGTTAAACATCCCGGTGGAAAGCCCCGTCTTCCCCAGCGAGGTGACCAGCAACCAGTCCCTCAGCAACAACATGGCGCCGTACGACATCGCCAATCCCAGCAGTCCGCCGAGCAGGGTCAAGACCATGTTCTCGGACAGCACTTGCCAGAGGATGGTGCCTTGCGTGGCCCCGAAAGCCCGGCGTACGCCAAGCTCGGCCATCCGGCGGCGCATCCTCGACAGG
>OLVU01002220.1_pt1 | contig 10311 bp, 8 predicted proteins | sample 1673321 | NCBI WGS metagenome assembly OLVU01 (sample SAMEA3178942, study PRJEB25190) | human gut metagenome | biome: human gut; feature: human-associated habitat; material: faeces | place: Austria | collected 2013 | reverse complement strand
CCCCCTCCTCTGCCACTCCTTCACATCCTTGACCTCATCGTACATGGCGCAGTAGCTGTCGTAGCGGGTCTGGGAGAGCTTGCCTTCCGCAAGGGCGGCGCGGACGGCGCAGCCCTTCTCGGAGCGGTGGGAGCAGCCGGTGAACTGGCACGCGCCGAGGTAAGGCCCGAACTCCGGGAAGGCGTGTTCCAGATTTTCTTTCGGGATGAAGCCCGCCCGGCTGGCCTCGAGGCTGGCGAAGCCCGGGGTGTCGGCGATGCGGCCCCCGAAGGCTTCAAAGATGGTCACCTCGCGGGTGGTGTGACGGCCTCGGCCCAGCTTCTGGCTGATGGCGGCGGTCTGACGCTCCACGTCGGGCAGGAGGGCGTTCAGCAGGGTGGATTTGCCCACGCCGGAGTTGCCGCAGAAGGCGCAGAGACGGCCATTGATCCAGTTCCGGATCTCGTCGAGGCCCTCCCCCGTCCGGTGGTCGATGCGGATGAAGGGCAGCGTGGACTTCTCGTAGGCACTGCGCAGGAACTCCGCCTCGGCGAGGTCGCCCTTGGTGCAGACGATGACGGGCTGCACCCCCTTGTCCACGGCAATGGCCGAGAGCTTGTCCAGCACCAGTGTGCTGGGGGTGGGCTGGGTGGTGCTGGCCACAAGGAACAGCACATCCAGATTGGCCACAGGCGGCCGGACAAACACGTTTTTGCGGGGTGCGATCTCGGCAATGACTGCCGCGCCGTTCTCGGTCTCCAGCGTCACTTCATCGCCCGCCACGGGGGTGATCTTCTGTTTGCGGAAGATGCCCCGGGGCTTGCACTCGATCACACCCTCTTCGGTCTTGACGTAGTAAAATCCGCCAATTCCTTTTACGATATATCCCTTCATCCGTTCCTCCCTCAGGACAGCAGCGCGCTCCACCAGTCGCCCAGGCCGGTGCCCTCACTGCTGGAAGAATCGCCGCTGCTGGAAGAGCTGCCCCCGATCAGGCCGCTCCACCAATCGCTGGAGGAGCTGCCCGGCTGTTCAGCCGGGGTCTCAGGCACCGGCTCGGGGCCTGCGCTCACGGTAATGCTGACACGGCTGTTCACCTTGACGGTAGATCCTGCCGCCGGGCTCTGGCCGATGATGGTACCTGCGGGCTGGTCGCTGTACTGCTCGGTGGTGCTGCCAAGGCCCAGCTTGTTCTGCACCAGCACGGAGCGGGCATCGTTCACGCTCTTGAGACCGGTCAGGGCAGGCACCTTGGCCGTGGTGTTGACCTGCGGGCGGCTGACATAGACCACCACTGTGGAGCCTGCAGCCACCTGACTGCCCGCAGCAGGTTCGGTGCGGATGATGGAGCCTGCGGCCACGCTGGGTTCCACCGCCTGGGTGATCAGAACAGAGACCCCCAGATCCTTGAGCTGCTGCTCACCATCTGCCTGCACATAATTGGAGACATCCGGCACGGTGACATACTGGATGCCCAGGCTCACGGTCAGGGTCACGCTCTGGCCCTCGCGGACGGTACGGCCCGCCACCGGGGACTGCCGGTAGACGTAACCGGCAGCGTAATCGTTGCTGTAAGCCTGCTCCCAGTTGATGACGATCTGGCCGGATGCCACCTGCTGGGAAGCGTTGACCTCATCCTGGGTCATGCCGCTGTAATCTGCCAGCACCACATCGGCCTTTTCCCCCATCAGGGAGCTGGAATCATTCAGGATCATCCAGCACAGGGCCGCGCAGGCCAGTGCAAAGGCCACGGTGATGCCAAACAGCACCGGCAGGAACACGGTGCGCTTTTTCTTTTTTCTGCCTTTTGCCGGGGCACTGCCGCGCTCCGGACGGGATTCTTTTCTGGGCATAGGGGGTTCCACCACCTTTTCAGGAATTTCATCGGGGAGATAGGTGTAGTTGAACACGATGGCCGGGTTCTCTACAAAGGCGTTGAGGGCTTCCAGCATCTCAGCGGCGCTTTTATAACGGTTTTCGGGCCGCTTTGCCATGGCGCGCTCGGTGATCTCCACCAGTCCCACCGGCACCCAGGGAGCCAGTTCCCGCAGGCTCCTGGGCTGATCCGAGATCTGCTTGATGGCCACCTCCACCACGTCATCGGCATCGAAGGGCAGATGCCCTGAGAGCATCTCGTACATCATCACGCCCACCGAATAGAGGTCACTGGTGAAGTCGGTCTCATCGCCCTTGGCCTGCTCCGGGCTGATATAGTGGACGCTGCCCATGGCCTTGCCGCCCGAGAGCTGGTTCTCAGCCCGGGAGATGCGGGCAATGCCAAAATCCATCATCCGCAGCTGGCCGTTGTCCAGCAGCATGATGTTCTGGGGCTTGATGTCCCTATGCACCACGCCGTTGCGGTGGGCATGGTCCAGCGCTTTCAGGATCTGAGAGATAAAGTGGACGGTCTCCCGGTTGGTCAGCTTGCCGCCCCGCTCGTTCAGATACTCGCGCAGGGTCATACCGTCCACATATTCCATGACGATATACTGCAGATGGTCGCTCACCGAGACATCATACACCTTGACGATGTTGGGGTGGTTGAGCAGCGAGATGGCCTTGGACTCGTTCTTGAAACGGCGCACAAGGTCAGGGTCGTGCATGAGCTCCTGCCGCAGCACCTTAACGGCCACGACCGTGCCCTCCGGCACCGGGCCGCCCGGCCCCACAACGGCCTTGTAGACATTGGCCATGCCGCCGGTGCCGATGAGCTCCCGCACCGTGTACAGACCATCCAGCGTTTTGCCGATCAGGTTATCCATGGTGCACCTCCGTAGGTTCCACAGCCAGCAGCAGGGCGGTGATGTTGTCGGAGCCGCCGTTCTCGTTGGCGGCATCCACCAGCCGGTCGGGCAGGTCGTAGAACGGGCCCTGCGCCAGCAGCTGCTCCATCTGCTCCACCGGCACCATGTTGGTCAGGCCGTCCGAGCAGAGCAGCAGCAGATCCTTTGCCTGCAGCTGCACCGAAGTGACCTCCGGCTCCAGCCGGTAATCCACGCCCAGCGCCCTGGTGATGATGTTCTTCTGAGGATGGTGCTCGGCCTCCTCCTCCGTGATGGTGCCGCAGTCCACCAGCTCCTGCACATAGGAGTGGTCGTGGGTGAGCTGAGTCAGTTTACCGCCCCGGCAGAGGTAGGCGCGGGAGTCGCCCGCGTGGCAGAGGTAGGCCGTCCCGCCCCGCACGAGGGCGCAGACCGCCGTGGTGCCCATGCCGGCCAGCGATTCCTCGTGGGCGGCTTTGTTGAACACATAGCGGTTGGCACTGATGAGGGCCTTTTTCAAAAAAGCTCCCTCCTGCCCTGCTCCGCACTGGGCGTACTGCTCCTGAAACACCTGTTCGATGACATTGCAGGCCCCCTGTGAGGCCTCGCGGCCGCCTTTGGCACCGCCCATGCCATCACACACCAGTGCCCAGACAGCACCGCCAGGCAGCTCCCCGGCACGGTAATCATCCTGATTTTCCTGCCGGACGCGGCCCACATCCGTTTTTCCTGCTAGTTTCATAGGCTTCTCCTCTTGCGATTTACGCCTTACCATTCATTTCGTCCCGGCGCAGCTGGCCACAGGCGGCGCTGATCTCGCTGCCAAGACGGCGGCGTACCGTGGCGTTGACCCCCAGGCTCTCCAGCTTTTTCTGGAAGCGCTGGACATTGGCGGCATCGGTAGCCGAGTAGGGGCTTCCGTCCACCGGGTTGATGGGAATGAGGTTCACATGAGCACCCATGCCCCGGATGAGGTCGGCCAGCTGTCTGGCACAGGCATCGGAATCATTGACACCGCGCACCATCGAATACTCAAAGCTGACCCGGCGGCCCGTGGTCTCCTGATAGCGGCGGACGGCGGGCATCAGCACCTCCACGGGGTAGGCATCATTGACCGGCATCATGCCGCTGCGGATCTCGTTGTTGGGAGCGTGCAGGGAGACCGAAAGGGTCAGCTGCAGCTTTTTCTCGGCCAGCTGGTCGATTTTGGGCACCAGACCGCAGGTGGAAAGGCTGATGTTGCGCATTCCGATGTTCACGCCCTCCGGGGAGGAGATGTTCTCAAGGAAGCGCATGACCTCGTCAAAATTATCAAGCGGTTCCCCGATGCCCATGAGGACGATGTGGGAGATGCGCTCCCCGATGTCCTTCTGGGCGGTATAGATCTCAGAGCAGATCTCACCGGCTTCCAGGTTGCGCACCCGGCCTGCCTGGGTGGAGGCGCAGAAGCGGCAGCCCATCCGGCAGCCCACCTGCGTGGAGACGCAGACCGTGTTGCCGTAGTGGTAGCGCATGACAACGGTCTCGATGCAGTTGCCGTCGGCCATCCGCAGCAGATATTTCACGGTGCCGTCCTTGGCTTCCTGCCGGCGCTCGATCTTGGGGGCAGCAATGTAAAACTGCTCTTCCAGCTTTGCCAGCAGGGTCTTGGGCTGGTCGGTCATGGCCGAAAAGTCGGTCACAAGCTTCTGGTGCACCCAGTGAAAGATCTGCTTGGCCCGGAAGCCGGGCTGGCCCATCGCTTTCAGCTCCGCCGTCAGCTGTTCCAGCGTCAGGGAGGATATACAGCGTTTAGTCTCCATGAAAATCTCCTTTTGTCAGGAATCACGTTTCTGCATCGCGCAGAGGAAAAAGCCGTCCATGCCGGTGCGGGTGGGGACGGAAAGCGCACCCCAGTCCCCCACGGTCATCCCGGCCGGGAAGCGGACGTCCGGCGTCACCACCCGGAACTCCGGGTGACGGCCCACAAAGGCCCTCACCTGCTCCTCGTTCTCGGAGGGGTCGATGGTGCAGGTCGAGTAGACCAGCCGCCCGCCGGGCTTGAGATGGGCGGCGGCTGTATCCAGAATGGCCGACTGGGTGGCCAATAATTCATCGTGGCGTGCTTTTTCCAGCGTCTTATAGCGGATATCCGGCTTTTTTGCCAGAATGCCCAGGCCGCTGCAGGGGGCATCCACCAGAATGCGGTCTGCGGCGGGCAGCTTTGGGTTGGGGCGGGTGGCATCATTGCAGAGGGCGGTGACATGGGCAAAGCCCATCCGTTCCACAGCGCTCCGGATGAGCCCGACCCGGTGCTCTGCCACATCGCAGCTGTACAGTGCGCCCTGCCCCTGCATTTCCTCGGCCAGCAGCAGCGTTTTACCGCCGGGTGCCGCGCAGAGGTCGATCACGGTATCGCCGGGCTTTGCCTCCACACAGAGGGCTGCCAGCTGGCTGGCCTGCCCCTCCACATGGAAACAGCCCTCCTTGAAGAGCGGGTGCTCCGCTGGGCTGCCCTCGAACTTTGCCAGCACACTGCCGGGCACAAGGCCGGGCTGCGCGCTCTTCACGCCGCTTTCCAACAGCTTTTCGCAGAGGGCCGCGGCATCCATTTTCAGGCAGTTGGCCCGCAGGCTGGTGCAGCCGCCGTCGGCGGTGTGGGTCAGGATGCCCAGCGCTTCCTCAGGGTAATGGGTGCGCAGGAACTCTGCCACATCCTGCCCCGCAGAGCCCAGCACCATGAGGCGCTGGGTCTCGTTCCGGAAGCGGGCAGTTTCCAGATCATAATTGCAGGCCTTGCGCAGGACGGCATTGACCAGCCCGGACGCACTCGCCTTTTTGAAGGTGCGGGTCAGCTTGACGGCTTCGTTCACCGCCGCCGACACCGGCACCTGCATATAGCGGGCCTGCGCCAGCGCGGCCCGCAGGATCTCGCGCACCTGCGGGTCCAGCCTGGCAAGGCCCTTGGGCAGGAACTGTTCCAGAATGAAATCCAGCGTGCCCTGATGTTCCAGCACGGTGTAGAAGATGGCACCGGCAAAGGCCTTATCCCGGCCCTCCAGTTTCTGGCGGCGGAGTTCGGCATCCAGCACAAGGTTTGAGAAGCCGTCCTGCTCCTGCCGGACCAGTGCAGCCACTGCCGCTGCCCGTGGATTGGCCGCCATCAGAGGGTATCCCCCGCTTTGAGGCGCAGACCGGCCGCAAAGGAGGTGCCATCCATCGGCTTTTTGCCCTCAGGCACCACATGAAGCAGCTGGACCGCGCCATCGGCACAGGCCACCGTCAGGGGCTTTGTGGAAAGCACCGTGCCGGGAGCCTCACCGTTGGAGGCAGCCACGCGGCACTCGGTCACCTTGACCTTTTTGCCGCCTGCGGTCACGAACCAGGCCATGGGCCAGGGGTTCATGCCGCGCACCCAGTTGTGGATGTGCGCAGCAGTATCGGTCAGCCTGAACTCCGCCAGCTCCTTGTCCAGCATGGGGGCCAGGGTGGCGTTCTCATGCTGCTGGGGCTGGGGCTTGAGGGTGCCAGCTTCCATGGCGGGCACCGCCTCACAGAGGACGCGGGCACCCACGGCGGTGACCCGGTCGAACAGCTCGCCGCTGGTCTCCTCCGGGCCGATGGCGATCTTCTCGCAGACCAGCACATCGCCGGTGTCCAGCCCCTCGTCCATCTGCATGATGGAAACGCCGGTCTCGGTGTCACCGTTCAGAACAGCCCACTGCACGGGGGCGCTGCCGCGGTACTTGGGCAGCAGGGACACATGCAGGTTGATGCAGCCGTACTTCGGAGCTTCCAGCACGGATTTGGGCAGGATGCAGCCGTAGGCCACCACCACGATGAGGTCAGGGGCCAGCGCCCGGATGTTGGCATCCTCGCTGCCGTCCCGCAGGGTGCGGGGCTGGAACACGGGGGTCCCATGCTCCAGAGCAACTTCCTTGACCGGGGGCGCGGTGAGCACCTGCTTGCGGCCCACCGGCTTATCCCGCCGGGTGTACACACCGCAGATCTCGTGACCGGCGGCATACAGGGCCTTCAGGCACTCCGCGGCGATATCCGGGGTTCCCATGAACAGAATGCGCATCAGTTGTTTCCTTTCGCTTCACGGGCAGCCTTTTTGCCCTCCTCGGTGTCCTCGTAGAAATACTCGCTGGACTCCATGATGGTAATGCCGTCCAGATGGTCGTTCTCGTGCTGGATGCAGCGGGCCAGCAGGTTCTCGGCCTCCAGCTCGAACCAGTTGCCGTTGCGGTCCTGCGCACGCACCTTGACGGCAACGGGACGGGTCACGGCACCGTTGTGGCCGGGGAAGGACAGGCAGCCCTCGTAGGCGGTCTCCTCATCCTCAGAAACAGCCAGGATCTCGGGGTTGACGAAGTCGATGAACTTGTACTCATAATCCTCGGGGATCTCCTCGGGGGCATCGGTGGTGTCCCACACCACGAACACGCGGCGCAGCATGCCCACCTGAGGGCCTGCCAGACCCACGCCGTCGGCGGCGATCATCGTCTCCCGCATGTCATCCAGCAGGGTGGCAAGGCGGTCGTCAAAGTTGGTCACGGGGCGGCAGACCTTGTTCAGGATGGGGTCGCCCTCTTTTACGATATTGCGGATAGCCATAGTGGTACCTCCAAAATTTGTTGTGTTGTATCAGATATCCCCGTCCGAGTGCAGATCGACCACAACGGTGGCCTTGCCGGGCAGTTTTTCCTGCTCGTAGAGGGTCAGCGTTTCCCGGATAAGGTCCCGGAAACGGCGGTCGTTGCGGCACTTGACGGTGAGTTTATAGCGGTAGGAATCGTTGATCTTTTCAATGCTGCCGGGGGTGGGGCCCAGTACCCGCAGGGGCAGGTCGGGCTGTTTGGCCGCCTGCCGGCCCAGCAGGGCCGCAAAGCGGGCGGAAGCCCGGGCTACCTCGCTCTCCTTTGGCCCGGCAAAGCCCACAACGCAGAGCCCGCAGAAGGGCGGATAAAGCCCCAGCTTCCGGTAGGCGATCTCCTGCTCGAAGAACGCATCGTAGTCCTGCGCGGCGGCAAGGTTGAGCACCGGGTTGTCCGGGTCGGTGGTCTGGATGATGGCAAAGCCGGGGTCTTTTGCCCGGCCGCTCCGGCCCACCACCTGCGTGACGAGGCTGAACACGGTCTCATAGGCCCGGAAGCCCTGGGCGAACAGGAGCGAATCGATGCCCAGCACGCCCACCAGTGTCACATCCTCGAAATCCAGCCCCTTTGCCACCATCTGGGTGCCCACCATAATGTCATATTCATGCCGGGCAAACTTTGCCAGCAGCTTTTCGTGGGCATCCTTGGCGGCAGTGGTATCCTGATCCATCCGCAGGATGCGGGCCTCCGGAAAGAGCTTTGCCAATTCCTCCTCGGCCTTCTGGGTGCCAAAGCCCCGGTACTGCAGTTTTCCGCCGCAGGCGGGACATCTGGCAGGGGGCGGGTCCAGCTGGCTGCCGCAGTAATGGCAGAGCAGCTTGTGGGCCGATTTGTGGTAGACCATGGGCACGCTGCACTTCTGACATTTGAGCACCTCGCGGCAGTCCTCGCACTGGGCCACGGTCTGGTAACCCCGGCGGTTGAGCAGCAGAATGGTCTGCTTGCCTGCCTCAAGGTTGTGCCGGATGGCATCCTCCATGGCAAGGCTGATCTCCCGGGGGTTGCCGGAGGCAAGCTCGGCCCGCATATCCACGATCTGGACTTTGGGCAGCGGGTTGCCGCCATAGCGTTTGGTCAGGCGCACCAGCTGGGTGCGGCCATGCTGGGCGGCATAATAGCTCTCGGTGCTGGGGGTGGCGCTGGCCAGCAGAAGCAGGGCCCCGTTCTCCGCCGCGCGCTGCCGGGCCACCTCGTGGGCCGAGTAGCGGGGCGCAGATTCGGAGCGGTAGGTGTGCTCCTGCTCCTCATCAATGATGACAAGGCCGATGTTTTCCAGCGGGGAGAAGATCGCGCTGCGGGTGCCCACCACGATATCCGCGCCGCCGTCCTGGATCATCTGCCATTGGAGCAGGCGCTCGGTGTGGTTGAGGGCGGAATGCTGCACGGCCACCCGCTTGCCAAATTGGCTTTTCAGCCGCAGGATCATCTGGGGGGTCAGGCTGATCTCAGGCACCAGCACCAGCGCCCGGCGGCCCATCTGCAGGCAGTGCTCGATGAGTTTCAGAAACACCAGCGTTTTGCCGCTGCCGGTCACGCCGTAGAGCAAGGCCGAGTGCGGGGCAGCATCCTCCAACCCGGGCAGCAGCGCGTCATAGGCGGCCTGCTGCTCCTCCGTGAGAAGGATGGGCTCGTTCTTCAGCGGGATGGAAGAATACAGGTCGATGGATTTGTTCACCTTGCTGCATTCCAGCACGCCCTTGGCGCAGAGGTTGTCCAGCACCGCCCGGCTGATGCCCTTTTCCTCCAATGCAGACAGGGTGCGCTCTCCCCCGGCCAGCAGGGCCACTGCGGCCAGCTGCTTGGCGGTCGGTCTGGGCTTTGGGGGCAGCGTGCCCACCAGCTTGTAGGCATTTTCCGTGTGGCGAACGAGCTGCTTTTGAAGCACCGGGGTCACGCCGTCCTCCGCCACGGTGGGCTTGTACTGCGCGCCGTAGGGGATGACCGCCTTGACGGCCTCGTAGTAGGTGCAAAAGGTGCGCTCCTTCAAAAAATGCACCAGCCGCAGCAGCTCCGGGGTGAGGCAGGCAGAGGCCGGGGCCACATCGAACAGGAACTTGAGCTTTGCGCTCTCCGGTTCGGCATCGCAGGCCAGCACCACACCCATCCGGGCACGGCTCCCCCGCCCGAAGGGCACCAGCACCATGCTGCCCAGCCGGACAGTATCCTGCTGGTCGGGCATGACGGCATAGGTATAGAGTTTGTCGAAATGAAAGGTCGCGTTGCTCACTGCAACGCCTACCGTTTTGGGCATTCAGGCAGCTCCTTCAAAGCGTTTTAGCGGGTCAGGCCTGCACGCTGGCAGATGACATCATAGAGTCTGGCGGCGCAGGCATCCACCTCGTCGTTGACCAGCTTGAGGGTGAATTTATCCTGCTGGGCCAGCTCATTGCGGGCGATCTCCAGGCGCTCCCGGATGCTCTCCTCGGTCTCGGTGCCGCGGCCGCGCAGGCGGCGCTCCAGCTCCTGAGTGGAGGGAGGCAGCAGGAAGATGGTGGTGGCACCGGGATACATGCGGCGGATATTGGCCGCGCCATGCACATCGATGACCATGACCACCAGCTTGCCCGCGTTCAGCCGCTTGTTGACCTCTTCCTTCAGGGTGCCGTAGTAGTTGCCGTTGAAGAAGTTGTGTTCCACGACCTCATCCTGATCGATGAGCTGCTGGAACTGCTCCTTGGTGCGGTAGTAGTAGTCTACCCCTTCCTGCTCCCCGGGGCGGGGAGAACGGGTGGTTGCAGAAACCGTTTTTTCGATCTCGGGGTGGGCCTTGCGCAAAGCGCTCACCACACTGTCCTTTCCGGTACCGGCGGCACCGGAAACGACAAACAGATATTTTTCATTTTCCATGGTCTTACTGCTCCTCTTCTGTCACTGTTTTGCCCTCGGCCTGACCGGCGGCACGGCTGGCTACCGTTTCGGGCTGAAGGGCT
>OLVU01002216.1_pt1 | contig 10340 bp, 5 predicted proteins | sample 1673321 | NCBI WGS metagenome assembly OLVU01 (sample SAMEA3178942, study PRJEB25190) | human gut metagenome | biome: human gut; feature: human-associated habitat; material: faeces | place: Austria | collected 2013 | reverse complement strand
TGCTGATATCGAACAAGCATTGAACGCATAAGGATGCTGTAAAGGTATAGCCCATAAAAGAAGGCACGGGAATGAAAAGTTCCTGTGCCTTTTTATTTTACACAAAGAAAATCTTGTACCCTCATCATTAGGAGATACGGATTACACTTCCTCCGCAGATAAACTGGAGATCATTGTATCCACCCAGTATACAACTGTTCTATCCGCAGGTAAAATACCTTCGAGATAAGGCGAATCAGATACATCTTCCAACCATGCCGTAGTAATCGGACCTCTTTCTCTTGTAAGACTTTGAGTTCCTAAATACGGACTAAAATTAAAGAAGGTGTGTTGTTTCTCTACATCATTTTCACCTGTATATGTAAAGACAAAAGCTTTTTTCTTTTTTCCGGCCAGCGAAGCCCATTCTATCCGATATGTCCCTTCAACAAGCACCTGTTCATCCTTTGTTTTATAGGTGAATTTCCCTCCTTCTCCTTCTTCAGACAAACGATACACATCATCCGGTCGTAACACACAGATATCTCCCTTATTAATAAAAGAATAAAAAGCCATTGCCGCATTCACCTTCTTCTGCAAGTCCTCTTCTGCGTCCAATAACAACATATCTTCACTAGGTCTGGACACTTGGAATTCAGGCTGGTCGAGACATGTAAATGTCAGTACACCATAAGAAACCGTAACAGGCAGCGTGACATAATTACCATCCTTATCACTAACAGTAACCGTTACTTTCCCTTTTTTACCGTGTGAGCTAAGCCATAACCTATTATCGTTGACTGTCGCCGTCACAATCGTTTCATCGGAGCTTTGCGCCGAGTAGCCACCTTTTCCATTAGCTATCCCGATATTCTCCGCTTCCCATCCATTAAGATACAGGACTGTAGAAGAAATCGTGTTCGTACAGGTTCCCGTTTCGTCGATTAATTCGGAACCGCTAAATAAAATAATCTCTGCATCATCTTGACAGGCTGATATACAAAAAGCCATGAGAGAAAGAAGAAAGAAGCCTAATAAAGTTTTTGTTTTCATATTTTCAGTGGTATGGTTAAATCGCGGCATATGCCATTGTTTTGCAAAGATATAAAGTATTTGTAAAAAAAGACTATCTTTGTCTGGAAAAAACATAGCTGTCCGTATTAAAATAAAAAGCATGACTTTAAAACACTATTATAGTCTCATTCTCAGTCTAATGACTACTCTTTCCATTTCGTCTCAACAAGTCGTTGTCACGGAGCTTCCTACTCAAAGATTGTTACCGGTAGCACATATCCACCGGATTCTTCAGGATAGCGAAGGTTATATGTGGTATGCAACAGAAGGCGGAGGCCTGTGCCGTGACAACGGTTATCAGATTAATGTCTTTCGTTCGGACTTAAATACGCCTCACCTACTATCCAGCAACGATATTACTTGTCTAGCAGAAGACAACGGACATCATCTCTGGTTCGGTACCAAACGCGGTTTATACAGATTGGATAAAGCCAATTATCAAATCAATGAAATAACAGACGGGGAACTCAAGAAGCAAAGAGTCGATGCTGTCCGGGCTATTCATGACGGCACCATCTGGACTTCGGCCGAAGGTATGATTTATCACTTTTCCAGTGAAGGCAAATGTCTTGGGAGTTATCCTTCAGAATGGAAGGGCACGAGACGAAACGTTACTGACTTTTACGAAGATGGGAAACACCAACTTTGGGTACTGCAAAGATCGGGAGGTCTTTTACAATATCATCCGTCAACAGACAGTTTTTTGCCCTACCAATGGGCGTGCGACGCACCGCCTGTACAAATGATTGAAGATATACAAAATGAATGTTATTGGGTAGCCACTTGGGGAAAAGGAGTTGTGCAATTAATCCTTTCTTCCAATCCACAGTCGAAAGAAGTAATCTGTAAGTTACAACCCGCCACCTTAGAAGGGTACGAACAAACACCGCATAAGACTCAAATACTGGGATTACTAAAAGACAGCCGACAGGGAGTGTTGTGGGTTTCGGCGATGGACGATTTATATGCTTACCGGATTATAGATGACGCACTTCACCCTATCGATACGGAAAATTTTCTACCTAAAGGCAGAAAAATATTGGATAGAATCATTGAAGACCGTGCCGGCAATGTATGGGTTCCAGGATATTCTCCCCATACGTTTATCCTCTCGTTCGACGCCAACAAAATCAAACGTTACCCTACTTCTGCCATGTCCGCTATTACCGGTTATCCGGTGATGGCAGACAGAACGATTCAAGAAGGGGACTATTATTGGATATGGCAGGGAAGAACCGGATTATCCATCTATCATCCCGCCTCCGAACAGATTTCTTTTGCATCGGATTTTTCCGAAGAAACAGGAAAGTATAATATCATAAAATGTATCGAGAAATGTCATACTCAACCCGGAATCTGGGCTGCATCCGATAATGCGTGTCTATTGCATCTGCAACATGAAGACATGAAGATGAAACTGACGAAAGAGATCCAACTGCCGGATGCCCGACAGATTCGTGTATTAAGCGAAGACAATCGGGGAAACTTATGGATAGGCACAGAAAATGCCATCTATCAATATTCTCTTTCCAAAGGGGAACTCAAAAAGTTTCAGGGCGGTACGGATATGATAAACGACCTGGCAGTTGCTGCGGACGGAACGATATTCTGTATTACAGAAGCATTGGAGTTCCAATATTTTTCTCCGAAAGGAGAAAGACATACGATTCGGAAAGGAGAAAACTATTCATCTGTCCTCATCGCTCCTGATGGAAAAGTGTGGGTAGCTACTTTGGAAGGAAATGTGTACAGCTATCATCCGCAAACAAAAGTTATCTCCCGGGAAGAAAATGCCTGCAACACTAATGGAGACGCCATCAAAGGGATGGAGATAGACGACTTGGGACATTTGTGGATATTGGCAGACCCATACGTAAAAGAATACAATCCGACGAATCATTCATTTAGAATAATGTATAATTCCGACCGCTTCATTCAAGTGGATTATTTCCTTTCCATCCGCAAAATGGAAAACGGGGCGATTTGCCTCGGAGGGATTGGTGCTTTTTGCTTGATTACTCCGTCTGCAGAACTGGATCAATCTCCCAATGATATAAAGCCCGTTATATCCTCCATCAAAATAGACGGAAAAACACAAATAACAGGTATAAATACCCGGCAAATAGAATTGAATCCTGATAATATCAATGTAGAAATCTCCTTTTCTACGCTGGAACACTTGTACGCCGGACAAATCAGTTATGCCTACCGTCTGAAAGGATGGGATGCAAGCTGGAAGTCACTTCCTCCGGGAGTAAACACTGCGTATTTCACCAAACTTCCCAAAGGCAGCTACACACTGGAAATTAAAGCGACGGACATTCACGGTTGTTGGGCACAGCCCATATCCTGCCTGCAAATCGATCGTCTACCGGCATGGTATGAGACATGGTGGGCCTACACCCTCTATATACTTTCTTTTATTCTGATAGCGGCAGGAGTCATAAAGTTCTACTTCAACCGTCTGCACCGGAAGCAACAGGAACAGTTGGAAGAACAACTGACACAGATGAAATTCCGCTTCTTTACGAATGTCAGCCACGACTTACGCACTCCCCTGACACTGATTATCACTCCCCTAAGCAGTCTGCTGTCGGAGATTCAGGACGGCAAGTTAAAGCAACAGTTATCTTCCATCTATCGCAACGCTGAAGAGTTGCTGCAATTAGTCAATCAATTACTGGATTTCCGCAAACTGGAAGTGAGCGAAGAAAAACTGAATCTGACGAATGCAGATATCCGTGAATTTGTCACAACTACTTGCGAAGCATTCAAGTCGTATGCGAACAACAAGCAGATTCACTTTTCAGTCATACCACTGAAACAAACGCTTTATATGTATCTTGACCGGGATAAAGTACACAGGATTCTCTACAACTTACTCAATAATGCTTTCAAATTTACACCTCCGGAAGGAAGAATCGATGTGTTTTTCAAAATGGAGAACAGAGGAGGGATACAATACGTCTGCATCATCGTGCAGAACACCGGGCAGGAAATAGCAGCAGATGAACTTCCCCATATATTCGACCGCTATTATCAGATCGGGGCAAACAGCCACAGACAGGCAACAGCAGGAAGTGGCATCGGACTGCATATTGTGAAAGAATATGTCGCCATGCATCAAGGCTTTATAGAAGTGGAAAGTAATAAGGAAGAAGGAACAGAATTCTGTGTCTATCTTCCGACCAATCTGGTTGATAAACGTTTGTTACCGAGAGAGGAGAATATACCGGATGAATCCGGAGCAACTGAAACGAACTCATCAGATGCCCGAAAGACTATTTTGATTGCAGAAGACAATGAAGAATTCCGTCAATTCATGTATCAGCAGTTATCACAAGAATATCAGGTATGGGAAGCCTCCAACGGAGAAGAAGCGGAAGCCATCGCCAATGAGAAAGAAGTGGATATCATTGTGAGTGATGTCATGATGCCGGGAATGGACGGGTTTGAATTATGTCTCCGGCTGAAAGAGAATATGAAGACTTCACACATCTTCATTATCCTGCTTACTGCCCGCACAGGTGACGAAAACGAACTGGCAGGATATCAGTCGGGAGCAGACTGCTACCTGACAAAGCCTTTCAACATGGATATTTTAAAGAACCGGATCCAGCATCTGCTGGCATTGCAGCAAAAACGGAAACAGATATTCTTGTCAGGCATTGAGGTTAATGCGGAAGATCTCACTTCCTCCAAAGTAGACGAACGATTTCTGGAAAAAGCAATCGAACTGGTCGAAAAGAATCTGGATAACAGTGATTATAGCGTGGAAGCTTTCAGCGACGACATGTGTATGAGTCGAATGAATCTCTACCGCAAACTGCAAATTATCACGGGGCAGAAACCCACAGAATTTATCCGAAGCATCCGTTTGAAGAAAGCTGCCGGATTACTGACTCATACGGAACTGACCGTTATTGAAATATCGGAAAAAGTGGGATTCGCTACACCGAGTTATTTCAGTAAATGTTTTAAAGAGATGTTCGGAGTATTGCCTACCCAATATCACTCGCAGGATTAAAGGAAAAAAGGACGTCCCCGGGGGAAAAAGGGAATGGGAAATACGGGAACGTCCTCAAAACATAACAATACAGAAATACGGACTTTCACAAGGGCACATTTCTGTCTCTCTTATGCAACACTCCCTTCTATAAAAATATGGAGGAAATATCTGGAGAGAATATTATTATGTGGGAAATTTAGTTTATAGTCTTAAAAGCAATCTGATTGCATCAAAGTGATGAACGATAGGCAGTCCGGATATATTCTCCTACCGCATTGTCATCATTGATTTCTATGTATTTTTTCAATAAATCCGCAAATCCGGATTTTATCTGTTCCGTTTGCTTGTTCTCGCAAGCTGTGGAATATTCATCAACAGCCATGAGAAAATCCTGCATCCGTTCATTCAGCATTGTTCCTCCCGTACAAACCACATCGGAAATATCGGCTTGGATACTGCCATTTTCTATGACGACAGGGAGGCGGTATTCCAGTCCCGATTTGCTGGCACGAATAGAAAGCACTTTTACTACGAGCGACACAATAGTCACCGTATCGGCAAAAGCAAACTTTCCATGAATTATTTCTGCACTATCTATTGGCTGCCCGCTCGAAGCATCTTTCATATAAACCATTTTTCCTTCGAATTCGGGCAAAGGTGCACTGCCGTTAATCTCGTAACCTTTTATCTGATGCCCGGCGCAAGCCGCTATCAGGCATATTCCCGGAAGAAAAGATAAAAGTTTCACATATCTGTTCATTAAGCTCTTCATTCTTCTTTAAAAAAGAAAAGCCGTCCGCACTATCAGCTGAACGGCTTTCTCTTTTCATTCATACATTTGTATAATCATTCATCCTTAGAATCTGAATCCCAGTTTCACCACAGGCATTTCAAATATCTTGATGTTGTGGTGACTGGCGTTATATTTATCAAATCCTTTCGGGCAAATCTGTATCAGGTCATAACGGTAAGCCAGAGGGTGCATTTCGAAACCGAAAACAAAACCTTTGGCAATGCTATACTCGATACCTGCTACGGCAGCTACTTTGAAACCGTACATCTGACCGGCTTTACTTCCGGAAACATAGACCTGTGACGGAAGTTCTTCCGAGTCGTCACTATCCTTATAGGTGTCTCCGGTGTATGGTTCGGTCGTTTCAATGCGTGCCATCTGGAAGCCGAGTGCGCCTCCAAGATACGGATGAATACGTTCGTTGCGAGTCTTGAAATAGTAGTTGGAACCGACAGATACATACCAGTTGTTGGTCATCTGCGCATTGATATAACTTTGCGCAGGGATAATCATGTCGGGCACACTGTTGTCTCCTTCTACATAGTCTTTCTTAGGAGTGAGGCTGACGTTCATGCTGAACTGGAAATTTACATCCCAATTGTCAGACACGAAATACTTACCTTCAATTCCGGCTATATTGACCAGACTATTATTATTCAGACTCCCGATGTTCAGATAGCGGTTCAGGTCGCCGGAGTTATCCGTCCCTCCATTTGGAAGTCCGACTACTCCTCCGTCATTGGAGAACTTGGGAAGCAGATAAGAAGTGTTTTCGTTAAAAAACTTTCCGCTACCAAGCAGGACTGAAACCTGCCACTGTCCTTTCTTCGGGGCAAACGACGCATCATCACTGCTGCTGTAACGCTGCGCCATTGAAGGCGCAGCTGTCATACAGGTCAGCAAAAGTAATGTGCATAGTTTTTTTATCATCTTGTTACTTTTACGTAGTTAGGGAATTATTTCAAGAAGATAGCAAGAAGTGCTTTCAACTGAGCGCTTGCAGTATCATAATCTGCCTTGGCAGCATCATATTCAGCCTGTTTTACTTTGATATTTTCCTGAATATTTGCAAATGATTCAGTAATATAATCTGTATCAGTATAAGTACCTGCTGCTAATTTCTCTATATTTCTCTTAGCTTTAGCAACATCGGCCTTAGCGGCAGTAACATCTGCCAGAGCAATCATATGTTCTTCCTTAACCAAGTTTTTGATAGCTTCCAAAGAACCTAAATCACCATTAGTAAAGTTATTATTCAAATAAACAGTGATTTCCGTTTCAATCTTACCTTTGATAATTTCATTATTGCCGTATTCTTTTTGTACTGTTACAATATTATCATTTACTTCTTTAAATACTTTATCATAAGCAGCCTGGGCTTCGTCGTTAGCTTTCTTAGCTTTATCTACAGCATCCGCCAAAGCAGCATTTGCTTTATCTTGAACAGTCTGTTCTACAGCTTTTTGAGCAGTAAATGCTTCTTTCAAAGCTTTGTAAGTTTCTACCTGATCAATTATAGCCTGTAGACTAGCTGTTTCTGCTGTTGCCCAAATCATCTTACCAAGAGAACCATAATTACCATTCTCCAAGGCATCTACATGATTACCACCAGCGGCAGCTATTACTTCGTCCTTAGATACAGGCAATCTTCTTGGATTATTACCTGAATTGAAATTATCGCTAAATACAGCAGAAGAAGCAGATTTCCACTTTTCCAATGGAGTCTTTACACTGGAATCTTGCTCTACATCTATTAATTTTCCAATATTTTCTTTACTAATTTCATTTGCAGTAGCAATGTCACCAGCATCCCAAGTGATAAAGCCTAAATCTACTCCAACAACTTTTTTAAAGTTATCAGCGTCTGCTATCAGCCAATCAGAGATTTTTTTCGTGTCATTTCCTTTTGTTACACTTACCTTAGTTACTTGTGCTTCTTTAGCCAATGCATCCTTATAATATGCAACTAAAGCCGTAGCTACAGCATCAATATTAGCTTCTTTTTTTCTATCTTCTGGTTTAAGTCCATTATATTTCTTTATTGCAGCATTAGCGGCTGCCTCTGATTTCTCCAAATCTATTTTCAGACTTTCATCATAAGCTGCCATTGCATCTTCCCATGCTTTATAATCTGTAGCATAGTTCTCTTCTGCCTCTTTTTGTGCTGCAAGAGCTGTAGCCAATTGTGGTTTGGCCCATTCTATATTTTCCAAATCAACACCTTTAGTAGCCTTATCAATCAGCTTAATCCAACCATCAATCTGACTTTGTGCTTCAGTAATTTGTATACCTTTATTATAGGCAAAAGTACCAGTACTAGAATTATAACCAGCAACAGTTGTTCCACTAGGTATTACATCATTCAATCCCTTCTTTACTTCAGCCTCTACTTTCTTAGAATAAGCTGCAGCTGTTTTAGCTTTGTTCTTGTCAGAGTTCTGTTTATTTTTAGCAGTTTCCAACTTATCGCTAGTAGCTTCCAAGTCAGATATCAGTTTAGGATTAGCAACTTCTAGCTTGCCTTTTTCAATATTATACTGTTGTTCCTTAACTTTTGCAGCAGCAATTTCTTCTTCCAGCTTCTTGACTTCAGCTTCCCAATCTGCAACAGTAGTATACTCATTATCCAAGATAGCTTTCAAGTTATCAGCATACTCCTGCGTCATCTCTAAAGCAAATTCTGCATTTTTCAGTGCATTATCCAAGACCGCTTCTAAATTATTATCAGCTACTATATCAGAATAGCTAGCTAATTGCTCCTGAAGTTTTTTTAAGCTACCGGCTTTATAGCCATCCGCAGACTGGGTAGGATCTTCAGTAATAAGATAAACATAATACTTAGTCTTAGAAGAATTAGTCTCCGTGCTTTCATCCGGATTTGTAGTAGTAGTGGAATTCGCAACTACCGATGATAGAATTCTAGTGATAACAGTTGTTGAATATCCATACATTGCCTTGTCCATTGCCTGTTTTGCATAGGCAACTTGCGCTTGTACACCATTCAAACGAGCTTGTTCTTCATCTGTCAGCAATAACTTGGAAGCTTCAATCTGTTCCATAGCTTGTTTGTAAGCTTCCTGTGCTTTAGCAGTGGCTGTTTCGGCAAGAAGCATTTTTTCCTTATACTGCTCAACAATCAATGCCTTTTCATTTTCCCACTTAGTTTTGTCAGCTTCCGCTTTTGCAATGGCAGCTTCCGCTTTTGCTTGTGCAGTAGCAGCTTCTTCCTTTTCAATCAAAAGTTTCTTTACTTGAATGTCCAGTTCATGCAACTGCAAATCAATTTCTGCAGACTTATTCTGAAGTGCCAAACCTGCATTAACTAACTCTTGCTCTGCAACCTGTGCTTTTCTCAATTCAGCCTCTACAAGCTCAACTGCAGCTTGAGCTTTGATAAATTCAGACTTTGCTCCCCTAAGTTCTGCAATGCCTTCCGGTTCATCGGTATCAATACATCCCGTGAATGTCGCCGTCGTACCTGCCATGAGCAAGGTTGCGACTAAATACGTCCATTTTCTCATAAAAGTAAATTAAATGTTATACAATTAATAAATAAAAAATTTGTTTGTACTAATTCATGATTTATTTCGCTTCACTCCCCCTCTTCCCGTTACTTTGTAGGTAACGGGAAAACCCTTGTGCCTGCTCTTTTGGAGTAGTCTATACTAGAAAATAATACGATATATGACGAATCTTCTTACCCCTACTTATGAGAAAAAGTAGAGGGGCGGGAAATCTATTGCAAAATTTAGACGTTAACAAAGTTCTAAGACAAAGAATCCACGTGTTCTTCTGTGTTTATTCCTATTTTGAGTAGTTTATTAGAAAAAATGTACGATTTTGTTTGGATGTTTTAAGAAATATGCTCATATTTGCAGCGTCTTTTCTTCCCGTTACCTACAAAGTAACAGCACTAAAAATCAACTACTTGCCACAAGCATAGATCCTTTTCAGCGAAGACAGAATCGTCACATTCGCTTCATCTATTTTCTTATTCTTAAAAGGTTTTAGATAAGTCTCTGTGACAATAATGGATGAATGCCCCATCGCCTCTGAAATAATGCCTGGATGTATCTCGCAATAATATGCCATTGTAGCCCAAGTATGCCGAGCGGTGTAAGTAATATTTAGAAATGCAGTAAAAAACGGAATGGCGAGTATAAAACGTAAAACGTTTATAATTAATCACTTTACGAGAATTGCAGTATAGGCTGGCCTGCAAAAGAAAACAAAATATTGCAGCGTTTCAGTTACCAGGCTGTTAGCCGCCTGTTTCTGAAACGACGACAGGTAACCGATTTTTATCGATAGGAACAAAGCAGATTTGTATTCACTGTTCATCAATATTTTGCATGCCAAAGGACGCTTTTCAAAGGAGTATTTTTACAACCTAAAAAAAGAGCGTTATGAAAGTGGAAAAATTTAAGGTACTGCTCTACCTGAAAAAGAGCGAGCCGGACAAGACCGGCAAAGCCCCGATCATGG
>OLVU01002199.1_pt1 | contig 10414 bp, 8 predicted proteins | sample 1673321 | NCBI WGS metagenome assembly OLVU01 (sample SAMEA3178942, study PRJEB25190) | human gut metagenome | biome: human gut; feature: human-associated habitat; material: faeces | place: Austria | collected 2013 | reverse complement strand
TCTTTAAGTACGCATAGTGGGCAGGCGTGCCGATGACACGCTTGCCGCCCAGCGGAAAGTCCTTTTTGGCACCGTAGCTTTCCAGATGGTCCTCACCATGGAACAGGCGGGCCACGATGGTGTCGATGGCCTTGTTGGAGGCACAGCCCACCACCGCGTCCACCTCGGGGATCTCTTCCTCGATCTGGCTGCGGTAGCGCTCGGCAAGACAGCCGGTGACGATGACCTTCAGCTCCGGGTTCTGCTGCTTGTAGGAGCAGGCTTCCAGAATGTTTTCAATGGCTTCGGTCTTGGCGCTCTCGATAAAGCCGCAGGTGTTCACAAGGATCACATCTGCTTCGGCCAGATCGGCCACGGTCTCGTGGCCGGCAGACAGCAGGATGTGCACCATCACATCCAGATCGACCTGATTCTTGGGGCAGCCAAGGGAAATACACGCAATTTTCATAGGGGATGATACTCTCTTTCTCTTTTGAGGGGTGCTTTTTATTCTTCTTCCGCTCTTTTTATCGCTTCTTTTATGACCGAATACGCAAAGCCGCGGCGCTGCAGGGCGGCCACCACAAGGTCGCGGCGGCCATCGGCCAGCTTTTTCATGTAGCGGCTGCGCACCAGAGCGGCGGCAGCTTCCAGCTCCGGGCTTTCGCCGTCTGCGTCCGGGGCATAGACGCTTTCCAGCGCCTGCTCGATCTGCGCGCCGGAAAGGCCCTTCTGCCGCAGGTTCTGGGCTGCCGCACGGCGGCTCTTGCGGGCGGCAAGCAGGCTGTGTGCCCGGGCTTCGGCATAGCGGTCATCGTTTACGTAATCCAGCTCCACCATCTCAGCCACAGCAGCCGCTGCAGCCTGCTCGGTAAAGCCATAGCACAGCCGTTCATACAGCTGTGCCGAGGACATCTCGCGCGAGGCCAGCGCATCCAGTGCGCGGGCGCGGGCCTTGGCCGGGTCGGCGCACTTTTCTTCTTCCGGCTTCGGGCGGCGGCGTTTATAAAAGGACATTTAGTCCTCCACCATGATATCCAGTTCGCTCTCGCTGCTGCGGGCAGGAGCCTTGACCACCGGCTCCTTGGCATCTGCAGCCTTGGCGGGTTCCTCGGCCTTGGCCGCAGCGCCCTTGCCTGCCGGGCGGCGGGATGCGTACAGCTTATCGGCATTGGCGCGGATCTGGCCCTCGATGTCGTTTGCGATCTCGGGATTGTCCTTCAGGAACTGCTTTGCGTTGTCACGGCCCTGACCCAGACGGACATCGCCATAGTTGAACCATGCGCCGCTCTTCTGCACGATGCCCAGCTTCACGCCCACATCAATGAGTTCGCTCATCTTGGAAATGCCCTCGCCGAACATGATATCGAACTCTGCCTCACGGAACGGAGGGGCCACCTTGTTCTTGACGATCTTGGCGCGGGTGTGGTTGCCGATGAACTGGCCGGAAGAGTCCTTCAGGCCCTCCACGCGGCGGATGTCGATGCGCACCGAGGCGTAATATTTCAGGGCGCGGCCGCCGGTGGTGACCTCCGGGTTGCCGTACATCACGCCCACTTTTTCACGCAGCTGGTTGATGAAGACGCAGACCGTGTTGGTCTTGCCGATGACCGAAGTCAGCTTGCGCATGGCCTGACTCATCAGGCGGGCCTGCAGGCCCACATGGCTGTCGCCCATTTCGCCCTCGATCTCAGCCCTCGGCACCATGGCGGCAACCGAGTCCACCACGATGGCATCGATGGCACCGGAGCGCACCAGTGCTTCGCAGATCTCCATGGCCTGCTCGCCGGTGTCCGGCTGGCTGACCAGCAGATTGTTGATGTCCACGCCCAGCGCTTCGGCATAGGTAGGGTCCAGTGCGTGCTCCACGTCAATGAAGGCCACTTCGCCGCCCTGCTTCTGGGCTTCGGCCAAGATGTGCAGAGCCAGCGTGGTCTTACCACTGGATTCCGGGCCGTACACCTCAATGATGCGGCCGCGGGGCACACCGCCCACGCCCAGAGCCAGATCCAGACCCAGACTGCCGGTGGAAATGGCATCCACCTGCATGGAGGCGTTATCACCCAGCTTCATCACGGCACCCTTGCCGAACTGCTTTTCGATCTGGGCCAGCGCAGTGGCCAGCGCATCCTTTTTGGCCTCCGGCTCGGTCTTTTTGGTCGCCGGGGCAACGGTGTTGTTGTTCTGATTTTTTGCCATAGCGTGCTGCTCCTTTTCTTCCTGCTGCCCGCCGTGCGCGGGCTGTCCGTATACTTTCCAGTATAGTATACCACAAAATCAAAATATTACAACGAGAAGTTGTTTCTATTTTCACTTTTATTTTTCGGGTCTGTGGGCGATCATGCACCGGTCGTTGCCGCCAAAATCCTTGCGGCACTCAATGTCTGCCCAGCCGTTTGCAGCCAGCAGTGCCGCCACAGCCTGCCGCTGCTGCCAGCCGATCTCCAGCACCAGCGCTCCGCCGGGCCGCAGTGCATTCTGGTAATGCTCTGCAAGGGCACGGTAAAACACAAGGCCGTCCTTTCCTGCTTCCAGCGCCATGGCCGGTTCCTGTGCCACCTCCGGCTGCAGGTGCCGCATCTCCTCGGCGGTGAGGTAGGGCGGGTTGGATACGATCAGATCAAGCTGCCCTTCCGGCAGGCCCTGCCAGTAGGTGAACAGGTCGCCCTCCACCGGTTGCACCGCATAGGCTGGCTTTGCCTTTGCGCGCAGAGCGTTCAGCGCCGGCCCCCAGTCAAAGGCCGGGGCATCTGCCTGCTCAAACGCGGTAGGCTCCAGCAAGTCCTCCGTCTGCCCGCCCTGCCCTTTCAGGGCACAGCGGCAGTTCTTTTCCAGATAAACAAAGGCTTCCGGGCTTTTTTCCACGCAGGTCACCTGCGCCGCCGGGCAGAAGCGCTTGACGCCCAGCCCCAGACAGCCGGTCCCCGCGCAGAGATCCAGCACCCGGGGCGCTGCAATGCCCGTCAGGGTATTGGCAGCCGCTTCCGCTACCACCTCAGTGTCTGCCCGGGGGCAGAGCACACCGGGGCCAACGGCAAGATCAAAATCCAAAAAGCTCCAGATCCCGCACAGGTATTGCAGCGGTTCCCGCTGCTCACGGCGCGTGCAGAGGGCTTCCAGCTTTTCCGCTTCCTCCGTGGTCAGCACCCGGTCGGAAAGGCGGGCATCCCGCCCGGCTGCCACGCGGAACAGCTCCCGTGCATCGTAATCGGCATCCGGACACCCTGCAGCGGAAAGCCGGGCTTCCACGGCCCGCACCGCTTCGCGTGGGGTCAAACCAGCAATTACCATCTGCCATCCTCCGGGTCCTCGGGCAGCACAGGGGTCACAGCGGTAATGGCCACCTCGATCATGCTGTCGTCCGGTTCAAACACGGTCAGGTGCTGCACCCAGATGCCGGGCTGGCGGATGATACGGGTAGCAATGTTATCGGACCGGCCGCACCACTTGAGCAGCTCATAGCTGATGCCCATGACCAGCGGCAGAAGCAGCAGCTTGAACAGCACCCGCAGGCCGATGCTGCCCCACGGCAGCACGCTGTAGAGGAACACGCTGACGATGACCACCAGAATGAGGAAGCTGGTGCCGCAGCGCGGATGGAACCGAGTGTACTTGCGCACATTCTCCACGGTCAGCTCATCACCGGCCTCATAGCAGGCAATGGTCTTGTGCTCGGCACCGTGGTACTCAAACACGCGGTGGATCTCCTTCATCTTGGAGATGGCCACCATATAGGTGAGGAAGATGCCAACTTTCAGCACCGCTTCCAGCACCACCTTGGCCCAGCGGCCCAATGTTACAAAGTGGTTCACGCCGCCCACGATGAGGGTGGGCAGCACGGTGAACAGCAAAATCGCCAGCAGGCCGCCCAGTACGGCGGCACAGGCCAGCAGTGCGTCCTCTGCCTTTTTGCCCAAGTGGTCGCCCACCCATTTTTCAAAGGCAGTCTCTTCCTCTTCGGGGTCGTAGTCGTCACCCATGCTCACCTGAGCCGAGTACATCATGTAGCGGTAGCCCACGATCAGGCTTTCGATCATGGAGATGGCACCGCGCACCAGCGGGATCTTTGTCCAGATGCCGTGGTTCTTCACAGGGTCGATCTTGGTCTCAATGGTGCCGTCCGGCTTGCGCACGGCGCAGCAGATGAGCTTCGGGCCGCGCATCATGATGCCTTCCATCAGCGCCTGCCCGCCGACGCTGGTCTTGAAACGTTCCTTTTTGGGTTGATTCATTGGTTTCTCCTATCGGATCATATTTTTCTCGACCATTTTACCACAGAATTGTGACAAAATCTTCACGCCTTATGGTACAGCGGCAAGCCCAGTGTGACCACTGTGCCGCGGCCCAGCGTGCTCTTGATGTCCATGGTGCCGTCCAGTGCAGTCATGATGGAATCCACCAGCGCAAGGCCGATGCCGCTGCCCCGCACCGAATTGCTGCCCTTGTAGAACTTGGTCTTGACATTCTCAAGGTCTTCCGGCGGGATGCCGCGGCCCTGATCGATGATCTCCGCAAAAGCCTTGTATTCGCCCGCCCACAGCTTGACCGTGATGCGCCCGCCGGGGGCCGAGTACTTGATGGCGTTGTCCATGATGTTGATGAACACCTGCCGCAGACGGTCCGGGTCGGCATAGACCGGGATCATCTCCTCCGGCTCGGTGTAGCTGAGCACAAGGCCCTCGCGCTGGATGCGTGCTTCACAGAACAGCACCGCATCGGTCAGCTCTGCCACAAGGTCCAGCGGGCGGCAGTCCATACGGATGCGGCCGTTCTGCAGACGGCTGAAATCCAGCAGCTCTTCCACCATGTTGTACAGGCGGCCCGTCTCATTGTTGATGATCTCAAGGCCCTTGCGGTAGTTCTCGTCTGCCGGGTCGTCCAGTGTGCGCAGGGTCTCCACCCAGCCCCGGATGGAGGTGAGCGGCGTGCGCAGCTCGTGAGAGACGGAACTGATGAACTCGTTCTTCATCTTCTCGGTCTCTTCCAGCCCTTCGGCCATCTGGTTGATGGTGCCGCGCAGGCGGTCCACCTCGTCGTGCTCGTTGCCAGTGACCGGCAGGCGCACATCCAGCTCACCCCGGGCGATGCTGGCTGCGGTGCGCTCCACCTGCCCCAGCGGCACCACGATGCTGCGGATGAAGTACAGGCCGGACATCACGGTGAAAGCAAGGATCACCGCCGCGATCACAACACTTACCGCGAGGGCGTTCTTGATCTGCGCTCCCACAAGGGTCAGGCTGGTGACAAGACGCATCGCCGCCACATCCTCGGCGGCATAGGGCACCAGATAGCAGGCCGCCATCACCAGCTCGCCGGACTGGGTGCGGTAGACCGCCACACCAAGGCCGTCAGAAGCCTCCTGCGCCTGCTCAAAGTCGATGCCGGTCACAATGCCGTCCGCATTTGTGCCGCTGGAGGACGCAATGACCCCGCCATAGCTGTCCAGCAGCATGAACTCGTATTTGTCCTTATCGGCAAACTGCTCCACCATGCGGCGCAGGGCCACGCTGCGGGTAGCCGCCGTGCTCTGCACCGTATCGCCGGTGTACATTTTCAGCTGGCCGGACACCGAAGAGAACCGCCGGTACATGGTCTGCTGCACGCTGTTATAATAGCTGCGTGTGTAGTTGTACAGGAACATGGTTTCGGCCAGCAGCACCAGCAGCACGGTGATGAGCAGATTGCCCCGCAGCCACCGGCGGGTGATCCCGCTTCTCATTCTTCCCATCTGTAACCGTAGCCCCACACAGTAAGGATATGGGTGGGATGGCTGGGTTCATCCTCCACCTTCATGCGCAGACGGCGGATGTTCACATCCACGATCTTCACGTCACCAAAATAGTTCTCGCCCCAGACACCCTTCAAGATCTTCTCGCGCACCAGCGCAATGCCGGGGTTGCGGAAGAACAGCTCCATGATCTGGAATTCCACCTGCGTCAGCTCAATAGGCTGGCCTGCCTTGAGCAGCACGCGGCGGTTCTCGTCCAGCACAAATTCGCCGCTGGTGAGCATCCCCAGCGGGTTTTCCTTTTCTTTTTCGTCCCCGCCTGCAGTACGGCCGACGCGGCGGCACAGCGCTTTCACACGGGCCAGCAGTTCGCTTACGCTGAAAGGCTTGGTCATATAGTCATCGGCACCAATAGAAAGGCCGCGGATCTTGTCCTGCTCCTGTCCCTTGGCGCTGAGGATGATAATGCCGATCTTCTGATCGGTGCGGCGGATGGTCTCGCACAGGGAGAAGCCGTTCATGCCCGGCAGCATCACATCCAGAATGGCCGCATCGCAGCCCGGCTTCTTCTCCAGCAGCGGCAGAGCCGCCTCGGCGCTTTCGGCCTCCACAGCCTCCATGCCCGCAAGGCGCAGGTTCAGCGCGATCATCTCGCGGATGTTGGCTTCATCTTCAACGACAAGCACTCGTACCATGAACTGTTCCTCCGTTCTTTAGTTGAGCAGATACAGCGCCTTGGACAGGCGGTAATTTTTATCACGGATCTCCACATCCGGGGCAAGCTTCGCCTGCATCTGGCGGGATGCCACGATGCCAAGGCGGGTCCAGCCCTTCAGGCTGGAGGTGGTGCGCACCAGACGCAGGGTCATTACCAGCTGGTCTTCGTCCACCGTGCGCAGCTCCACTGCACCATCATATTGTTCGCTGTCGGTCAGTTTGAGGTTGCCCTCCCACTCCATGGGCAGCTCGATATAGCAGTTGGTCTCTTCGTCCAGCAGCCCGAAGCTTTTTTCCGGGTGCGGGCTGGTATAGTCCATCCACACGATAAAATCCATGCGGCGGCTCTGGCTCATGTTCAGCAGGCCCGCTTCGTCCGGCTGGGTGGGGATCTCCACGATGCCGTCGCCGTCCAGATCCTGACTGACCAGACTGGGCACATTGCGCAGGGATGCGGTGTAAAGCTTTTCGGTGCTGATCTGATCGGCAGGCACCATCTGCTGCGTGTCCTCGTCAAAACGCAGCAGCACACTGGCCAGATTGTTGCCGGAAAGGCCGGTCCAGCCATCCAGCACCAGATAATGCCTGCCGTCCGCACCCACACCCGCCGCCACCGAGGCGCAGCCGGCGAACCGATTGGCGGAAAGGCCCATAACAGCCACCTGCTGGAAGCTGCCCTCTTTATCCACGGTCAGCAGTTCGATCTGCACGCCGCCGTCCTCCAGCGTAGACATCAGGATCAGGTCCTGATTGCCGCCGCCGGTGATATCCTCCACCAGATACTGCTGGTACTGCTGCTCCAGGATCGTGGAAAGCACGCCGTCGGTGTAGGAATACACAGCCAGATAATGGTCGCCCTGTGCCGCTGTATAACCCACCACCAGTTGGGTGGCATCGCCGGGCTGCAGCTGGGCCAGCCCCACCGACTCTACCGTGTCTGCAAGGCCCTCTACGTTCTGGCGCACATGCCAGATGTCGGCATCATCCTTCTGCAGGATGGCAATGCACACGTTGGAGCTTTGGGCGGTGGTGTAAAGCACGGCGGCATCCTGCCTGCCGTCACCGTCCAGATCCTGCAGCAGGAAAGGCGAAAGCAGGTCGCCCTGCATGGGATATTTGAGCTGTGCGCTCTCCCCCAGCCAGTCGTTCAGGGCAGTCTGCACATCGCCGTAATCGCCGGAAAGCTTGGGCGCACGCAGAAGCTCTTCCACCTGCACCTGTTCACCGGGCATGCTGCAGCCTGCCAGAAGCAGGCACAGCAGCACGCAAGCCAACCACCGGCCAAAATGATTCGGATGTTTCAACCGCTGCGCCTCCTCTGTGTGGAAAACTTGTCCGGCCAAAGGCCGAAAACATGCTATTGTCAGTATACCACGGGCCGGGCGCAATTCCAACACCCGAAAACGAGAAAAGGGGCTGCTGCACCACATTTGGTGCAGCAGCCCTTTTGGGGTCCTGATTTTTATTCTTCGGTCTTGTCAAACAAGCCTTTTTCTTTTGCGGCGTTCCAGGTCAGGCAGGTGCGCAGCTTGCTGACGGGGAAGGCCGGGTGGAATTTATTGTTGTCCGCATCGTCCTTCATCAGATCCTGCTCCACTGCCCAGCGGGCGGCCTTTTGTGCGTCGGTATCGCCCTCGTCGATGTCGCTGTAGAGGGCGGTGCTTACAGGCTCAGGCTTCCCGGCGTGCTCCCACAGCAGCTCGGCCAGCTCGATGCGGTTGGAGGGCATGGGGATGCCGGGCATATTGATGACGCGGTAGATGCCGGTGCCGGCTTCATAGATGATAGCACCTGCGGCAGCACCGATCACCACAGCAGAGATCGCGCCCTGAATGTTGCCGGTATCGCTGGGTCCAACCGGGTCGGGTTCAGGAATGGGGTCATCCTCGAAGGTTGCCTTTACTTCCACGTTCTTATCCGGCATGGTAAAGGTCACCTTGGTGGGGTCGTTCTCGTCCGGGGTCGTCAGGAAGGTGTCTGCTTTCTGTTCCTCACCGCCTACCAGCACCGTCCAGCTGATGAAGTGCTGTCCATCCGGCACAGTGGCTGTCAGGTGCACAATTTTATTCTTTGGCACGGGCACAGTGCTGCCGCTCGGTACGGACGCATCGCTGCCTTCAATGGTCGCCGTCACATGGTCGCCGACCCTCAGAGTGGGGTTCAGCGTGGGAATCCCCTTGAAGTTTGCCTTTATTTCCACGTTCTCAGCCGGCATGACAAAGCTCACTTTGGTGGGGTCGTCCGCGTCCGGTTTCAGGAAGGTGTCCGTGTCTTGCTCAACACCATTCACCTTCACCGTCCAGTCGATAAAGCGCTCGTTGGCTTCCGGCTTCCTGCGCGTTGCTGTTACAGTATCGCCCTTAGCAGCTTCGGTCTTATCCACAGTGCAGTTTACAGGTGTGATGTTATACGGAATATTGCTATAATACGGTTCCGCCTTAACATTATAGGCGGGCATGGTCAGGGTCAGGGTCGCGGTGGTGGCGATGCCATTCCTCAACAGCTTGGCAAGTTCTGTTTCGTCCGTGATTTCACTCTCAGTATCATTTACAACTTTATACAGCTTCCAGCCTGCAAATGTCTTTCCTTCGGGAGCATTTCCGGCAGTCAAAATCACTTCAGTGCCTGCGGCCACAGGAGCCTTCAGTTCTTCAGCTTCGCTCTCAAGCTTTGCAGTGGCATTGACTGTGGTCACAGTGTACAGCGGACGCACATAACCGCATGTATTGCAGTCATTGTCTTTTGCATTGTCGTAAACATGGGGGGCTTCCTGCGCATCCGTCAGGCCCGGGCAGTTTGCAGTAGTGCACTCCCTCCAGTGTTTGGTACCGTTATGGTTCCACTGGTAGTTGTGCCAATGCACGTCCAGCGTAACAGGAAAACGAAACTCATCATCGACTTTGTATTTATAAGTAACTGTAGTGCTGTTCGCTTTCAAAATCCATGTTGTCGGGTCAACCGTACCACCTTCCCAGCTGCCGGTGGCAACGCCATCTAACTCAAATTTCCCCGGCAGCTGATGCAGATCATATGTCCGATCGTCGTTCGCCAGAATTTGGTAGCGTTGGAAACCAACCTGCAAATCCCCGATTTGGGGGTTGTTTCTCAAATCCAGCGATGTCAGGCAATTATTATTGCACCGCAACCACGACAAGCTTTTGTTTTCCCTTAAATCCAGAACTGTCAACTTGTTGTTGTTGCAATTCAAGCTTCCAAGTTTTGTGTTTTTGTTCAAATTTAGTGACGTCAAACTGTTTTTATGGCATATCAACCGCTTCAGTTCCGGGTTTTCACTCACGTCCAGTTCCGTTAAATTATTGTCACTGCAGAATAGGTCGGTCAACTTCGAAAAGTATTTGAGTCCCTGCAGGCTTGTGCATCCGCTATTGCTTATCCTAATTTCCTTAACGGCATTTCTTTCCGTTTGGTTCAGCGCACCATCTTTATCTTTGTCAAAATTATCTGCTACATATTGTCTAAATGCTCCATCCGGGAAGTTTGTCGCATCAATAGCAACAGCGTCTTCCTCCGCCTGCGCACTCACGCCATTTTCCGGTTCTGCCGCCCCCGGCTCCGCCGCAAACGCGCCCACTGGCAGAACCGACAGCATCATGCACACCGCAAGTGCTGCACTGAGAAGTCTCGTACTCTTTTTTCTCATGTTCTCTTCCTCTTTTCGTTTGTTATTTTGCAGGCACCCACCCCAAAAGGCACCGTCTGCTCTTTAAGTCTACCCCCCCATACAACATATCAAGAGGCATTTTAGCCGAAAATAGGTTCGAGTTTTTAGTGGAATTGTTGAAATGTTTGCGGTTTGGCCCGCTATTCCCGGGAACATTCAGAAGCAATGAAAATGCCACGCAAAAAAAAGCCCTCTCCCATTGCTGGGAAAGGGCTTTTGAACACTGTATCAAACAGTCAGAGCAGATCAGACGAGCTCCAGAACTGCCATCTCAGCAGCGTCGCCGCGGCGAGCGCCGATCTTGATGA
>OLVU01002194.1_pt1 | contig 10434 bp, 9 predicted proteins | sample 1673321 | NCBI WGS metagenome assembly OLVU01 (sample SAMEA3178942, study PRJEB25190) | human gut metagenome | biome: human gut; feature: human-associated habitat; material: faeces | place: Austria | collected 2013 | reverse complement strand
CAATCACTGCAGTTATTCATAATGTCATTAATCTCACGAATTTCCCATTGTGCCGGATTTCCGTCATTTCCCAATGCCTCAGAATATAACTGCCTTGAACATACCATGCTTCCCTCGTAATGCTCCAAATAGTCAAGAATCAGCTCTTTCTTGGTATCTTCCTGCATAAACTGCTTCTGATACTCACAAAGCTCTTTTTCCATCTCTTTCGGAAGCCTCAGCTGGCATTTGCCACTCCTGTAGATTTCCATAGCCTCTGCCCACATCTGGTCGATATATTCCCTTGATGTCTTTTCATCATCGAGTATATGAGTTTCCGCCTCTTCCATATTGCAAAGAATAGGCAGAAATCTTCGGTTTCCCGACCTGTCCATAGGCAGGAAATCCAGCGAATTTGATGAACCGGCAAACACGCACTGCCTCTTGTGGTCTTTGGGATGCCTGTCGTATGGGGTCTTGTAAGTGTCTTTCTGTCTGCTCATAAAGGACTTGGTATCTTCCACATTCTTGGCATTGAGAATTGCCACCATTTCAGGGAACTCTATAATCAGATGCCCCTGTATTTTTCGGTATACATTATCATCATCCATTTTCTTCAAGTCATCCGTAAACCAGTCATCTTCCATGGCAAGGAAACGCAGAAAAGTGGATTTACCGGCTCCCTGACCACCTACCAGGCAGAGCATTACTTCAAACTTGATGCCCGGGCATGAAATTCTTGCTATCGTCCCTATCATAAAAAGCTTCATTACCTCATAGGTGTACTCACTGACCTCTGCCCCTAAGAAGTGATGCAGTGCATAGCGTATCCTCTCCCAGCCATCCCATGTTATGGAATTGATGCGGTCAAGAACCGGATGGTATCTGTTTTCATTTGCCACGACCTTTATCACATCCTCAATCCGCTTTTCGTTGGATAATCCATAATGCTTTTCAAGGTAGACAACAAGGAATTTCAAATCAACATCCGTCAGGCTGTCGCTTTCACGATACCATCCCAAATCCCTTGTAATGTCGATTTTATCCGTAAACATGTTCAGACGGAATGCACCCTGCAGATTAGGGTCATTCATCAAAATCAGACGATAGTTACCGACTGTTTTCCTGACTTCTCCCTTTTCTGTGCTCTCCAGCATCGCCCTGACTTCTCCGATACTCTTCAATTCTTCCTGCAATCGACTTCACCCCCTTTCCAATGTCAGAAACAACAGAAGCTCTGTCAGGGATATCCTTTTCAAGGAGAGTATCAAGCTGATATTCCACTTTACTGATATTCTGCAGAGCTTCTACAAAGCAGGGATGCCATTCCTCATCCATGCTCTTCGGTGCATATTCTGTTTTCCATTTCCTTAACAGATGATAATAGTCTGACAGAACACAAAAACACTGCTTCTGCTCTTCATCCAGTATCTGCTCCGGTGTTTTCTTTGGTGCCATCTTTTTCGGTGGTGCCCGGTTGGTTGCGTCATAATTCAGTCCAAAGTCAGATGCAATCTTCATTGCAGCTTCCTTTGGTGCAAGCCCGAAATATTTTGCCACAAAATCTATCGCATCTCCGGTATCTCCACAGCCGAAACAATAGTATCTCTTATCAATCTTCATGCTGGGAGTCTTGTCTTTATGAAACGGACAACAAGCCAGCCCACTCCGGTTGATTTTGATGCCATACTGCATAGCCACCTGCCTTGCAGTGACATTTTCTTTCACTACTGCAAATACATTCATGCTTATCCCAATTCCTCTCCCCTTGCTTTTTTGTGTGCTGGTGTTTCTGCCACCTTTGCTCTCTGCTCCTCTACAAGCTTCCTGTTTGCCTCAAGAAGGGCACGGACTGACTTCCTTGCATGTTCCTTTACCTCAGACTTCTTTTGCTCCTTTATGCGTGGATTTTGCAATGTTTCCATTACTTTCCCGGCTACTTTCTGTGCCATGCCCCTGAGCCTGTTTTCCAAATTATCAAGACACCTTCCGACAAAATCCCGCTTGTCCTTTGGTGTCTTTCTCTCATCCGAGGTCAGCCACTTTTTATATCTGCGAAGCTCCTCAATATCTTCCGCCCTGGTCTGCTCTGCCATTGTATCAGATACTGCCTCACACGCTTTTTCATAGGCATCCTCAGCTACCTGTTCCACAAAATTCTCCATATCCAAAACTCTCATGGTAATCTCATCCAGAACTGCCTGCTTCTCTGCAATTCGCTTTTTCTGATTTTCAATTATAAAGTCCTGCTTTTCAAGATAGCCTGCACCACCATAAACCGGCTCACACTCCACCTGCACTCCGTTTCTCTGTGCTATCTCCAAAAACAATTTTCTGCATTCTGCATCAAAGTTCATTTTCCGGTTATTGTATTTCCCTTTCTTTTTTGCTGGGTCAGGCAGTTCAAAGCCAAGCTCTTCCAGTGCCTTATCCTGCTGGGGACATAATTCTCCATATTTGTTTTTTGCGTCAAATACATGCCTCTCATGAATATGCGGGGTTGCCTCATCCAGGTGCAGTGCCCAGTCCAATATATGAATGTGGGAGCCATATCTTTTATTGAACTCGTCAAAGAACTCTGCTGATACCTTAGCTAGCACATCCGGTGTAACCGCATGGTCTATATTGCCAAGCTGTATCACGCTTTCTTCCGGGCAGGTCTTATTGTTTTTCAGTACATCATCAATCGTTCTGTTTCTCTCCGGATGCCTTGCCTGCTCATTCCTCTCATTCTGTGCATCCACAAAATCTGAATAATGCTCATAGTAATAGGCACGCTCAATTTCTGTAAAATTAAACTGCCTCTCTTGGGAACTGCCCGCAAAACTGTAACCCTGATAGCAGTCCCAGTAAACATTCTGCTTTGTTCTTTCCGAATCAATATGTTCACTGTGCTCCACATCAAAATCCCTGTCATTATGCTTTACATCATAGACTCCATGCTTTCCACTTCTGCCATTATGCCTTGAAGCTTTCATTGTCTTTTCTCTCCTCTCCACTGTTTTGTTTTTTTGATGGCGGAGCCGATAAACCCTTGCGTTTGCGGCAAGTAATACCCAGTACTTATTGTCGCTACGACAATAAACTGGGCAGGGCTTCTGCCCTTGACCTGATGAAGGCTCTGCCTCTCAACTCCGACAAAGGTTGCACCTCTGTACTCTGCTCCGAAGGAGTTGAAATCTGTCATCCCACAGGACGGATAACACAGTTCAACTTCTCCGGTTGCCCTGCATTTCCTGCGGAAATTTGAGCATGAAAAAAGCACCCAAGACTTCTCTCAAGTGCTTTCTGCGAAATCCTATTCAGGCATTCCAATCGTCGGTTCCAATGCAAGACTGCCTGCCGTTGCATAGACTCCGTTCTCCCTGTCCTGCCTGCGGATTTCTTCTTTCATTGCCTGCATTTTTGCACGCTTTTCATTTTTTACACGCTCTTCATATTTCCTCTGCCATCCACTTTCTTTTCTTCGTAAATACTGCTGATGTCTCCTGTCCTTGATTCTGTTAATCCGGTCAATCTCAGCCTGCTCTTCAGCAGTAGGTTCTGTCATCATTGCCGGTGGAACATACCGACCAACAAAATTGAAATAGATTTCAATCTCCTGCGTGGTTTGGATGCTCCCCTTTCTGTCTCTTTCATGCACCAGCACCTTATCAACAAATTCATTTACCATTGCCGGTGTCAGTTCCTCGAACTTCTCATATTTATCAATCAGTGCAATAAACTTGCCGGCAGAATTTCTGCTTTTCTCATATTCTGTGAGCTTCGCTTCCAGCTCCTTAATCTCTGCATCCAGCTCCGCTTTTTCCCTGGCATACTGCTTATCAAGAACCTCATATCTGCTGTCCGGTAGTTTGCCGAGAATATTGTCCTCATAAATACGGCAGATTAGCTTCTCCAGCTCCTCACAGCGATTTCCAGCCACTGCGATTCTTGCCCTGACCTTTTTTACCTCTGCATCCTCCTGTGTTGACTGTGCCATTGTTATGGTGTCTATGAACTCGCTCCGGTCATACTTTGCATATTCAAAGATTGCCCTGAGTGTGTCTCCTATCAGTTCCAGCACCACTGACTCGTTAATCCTGTGCTGTGTCTTGCACAATGTTCCGCAAGGTACCTTGGTATAAGCAGAACAGGTATACTGGGCAATCCTCTTTCCATTGCTTGTCCGGTGCACATACATTTTTGCACCACAGTCAGCACAATACATAAGACCGGTAAGAACATGATGCTCTCCCCATCCGTCCGGGTATCTCCTTACATTTTCCCGTAATTTCTGCACTGTATCAAAGGTCTGCTGGTCAATAATCGGCTCCTGCGTATTCTCAAATATTACCCAGTTGTCCTCTGATACATAATGGCTCTTTTTATCCTTAAAATGCTTCTGTGTTTTAAAATTGACCGTGTGACCTAAGTATTCCCTTTTCTTCAATATCCCGACTACTGTAGAAGAACCCCATCCATAAGGGTCTTTCACTTTCTTGTTTCTGTTATTCCCCTGCCCGAAGCGTGCCATATGCACTGCCGGTATTTCCACTTTTTTCTCCTGCAGAAGTTTTGCTATCTGATAAGGACCCAGCCCATCAATAGTCCATTTGAATATCAGCCTCACAATTTCGGCAGCTTCTTCATCCACAATCCAATGGTTTCCGTCATTTTCATCTTTCAGGTATCCGTATGGTGTAACACTTGCCACATGCTTTCCGGATTTTCCCTTGGATTTGAATGTGGATTTTATCTTTTTGCTGATATCCTTGGCATACATTTCATTCATAACATCCCTGAATACAAGGAAATCGTCATCTCCATTGTAACTGTCATGATTATCGTTAATTGCAATCAGACGAACTCCCTTTTTGCGAAAGAACTCCCGGAGCTGACCTACCACAAGATAATCCCGCCCTAACCGGCTCATATCCTTTAGAATAATGGTTTCCACTTCTCCATCTTCCACAAGCTGTATCATAGCCTTAAAGGATGGTCTGTCAAAGGTTGTGCCGGATATACCATCATCAGTGAAGTGCCTGAACCTGGTCCACCCTTTTTCTCTGCAATAATCTTCCAGCAGCTTCTTTTGATTTGATATACTGTACGACTCCCCAAGGTTCTCATCCTCTCGGCTTAATCGTTCATATAATACAATTATTTTCTCACTACTCATGTTCTGCTCCTTTCCTCTGTATTTGAGCCAAAAGTAATAAGCTCAAAGAGAATCTTTAATCTGTTAAGGTACTAAAAAGTCTCTTTCATCTTATTACACCGGCCGCCTGCTTATAAATGGCATACTGCTTGACCGCAATGCTCTCTGGGTCCCGCATTTCCAGTCTTTCAAACAAAATGTCCAATGGTGACTGGTAATCCTCATCATCTTCTTTGACCTGTGCGCTTCCAAGCATTTCCATAATCATCGGGAAGTTCTGTTCTTCCGGTGGAGCTTCATGCAGTAAATACAGCATAAGTGCCTGTAAAAGTGCAGTCTCTGACTTTTCCCAGAACGGGTCCGAGCTTTGTGCACCTTTCGGTGTCGTGTTGCGGATCAGGTTGTTAATTAGTTTCAGCACATCCTTGTCATCCCGGACATACGCAAACGGATTATAACACCAGGAAGTCTCCGGATTGATCAAATCAAAAACCCGGACTTCATATCCATTCCGTTCCAGAACACCTCCTGTTTTGCGCAGAAGTTCCGCTTTCGGATCTGTGATCACCATCGAGCAGTTGCACTGCATGATGTTCGGAATCGCATAGGTCCGGCTCTTTCCTGCCCCGGAACCTCCGACTACCAGCACATTTAAATTTCGTTTATGCTTATATCCATCCAGTCCCATGCGGAAATGCTGTGTCAGAAGCAGATTATTCGTGTACTGCTTTTCGCAGTAACGTCTGCAGATTTCGGACACGTTGCCCCATTTTGCGGAACCATGTTCCACGCCTCTTCTATAATTTCTTTTTTGGGATTCATAAATACCAATGCCTAAGAAATAGGCTGCTGTGAATATCAGAATACATTTGAACGTATACGGTGTATACGTGATAAAAAACGGCTGTTCGAGTTTTTCGCTCAGCGTTTCTAAGATTTGAATAAAATTCTTATCCGGTGTAATGGCACAAGCGGTAATCGCTGCCGCCCACCAGACAAATGGCAGAAAGACAAGATACAGAACCCAGTCCTGCTTTTCTGTACTTATCTCTGCAAGTCAGATTCTCTTTTCTTGCGTGGCTTTTCTTCTGGATGTCCCTGTCCTTCTTTCTTATGAAAGGAATCCACTCCCGGTATCAGTGAGAGACTTCTGCCGTTGTCCCACTTAACACCGAGCTGACCTGCATCATCCACATACTGCACAGTTCCTTCCAGTCCCTGCGGCATATCCGCTTCTCCGTCCATCGAATTCAGACAGATTCTTGTTCCTGCCGGATACTGTTCTCTAAGTCTTGCCACTTTTTCTCTTGAATAAATGACCAATCAACCACTCCTTTCTCTACCAGAACATATGTCTACTAGTATTCGGTTTTGCAACCTGAATAATAACTTTATCTATTCCATCACTGTATCTTCCGGCTGCAAGATATTTACTTCTGAGTCTGTTCAGTGCCTTACGGATCTGCCTTTGTTCCCCGGCTGTAATCTGCAGTCGTTTCTGGGCGAGGTCGTATTCACTTACTTTTTTCAGAAGAGCTTTCGTTTCTTCCAAACATTCATCCTGCTCACTCTGCGCCTGTAGCTCATCATTCAGTGCCACCACGAACATATTTTTCATAATGTTATCCATCTTCAAATAGTATTTTGTCATCTGGCTGACCTCCTTTTTTGTTACACCAACCATATCACAAGACCTCCGTAATAGCTACTCCAACCGTCCAACTTTTTCACTTTTATCGTTCCGGCTGGTTCTTTGCTTTTTTCTCTTTTCCAGATGCTTTTTCATCCTTGGTTTCCGGTGTTTTTACAGGGTCTCCGATTGCGAACTCATCGGTTACATACTCCTGTTCCTTTGCACCAAAATTCCGTTCGATATGGTTTCGTATACTGTAGGAAGCCTGACGGACATCATTTAAAAAGTCTCTCAGTTCCTGTGGATCTTTCTTTCCACATTCATTTCTCTGTGCAATATACTCCAGATTGAATCCGGTAACATCCACACCATAACGTTTCGCAATCACATAGGCTGCACAATAAGCCTGTGCACTGACTTTCTGTCGGCTGTAGGTTCCGGTATGCTGGTCCAGTGCTGCACACGCCAGTTCTCTGTTCAGTGCATGGAATGTCGTTACTTCACTCATTCCGTTGCGGATATAAATGGTACGGTATCTCGGATTGTACTGGGCCTGCACTTTGTCTGGCAGATCATCCTCAATCTGCACACGTACCGACTGGTCTTTTAAGACAGTTCCTATCAGTTCTGTCAGACTTCGCTGAGGGCGTTCTTCCAATGGCTTTCCAGACATCTGACTGATGTCAAATCCTTTTCCAATCGTATACCCTCTCCGCATTTCTCCGTCTTTTTCGTATTCAGTGGAAATCATATAAGTAATGCCATGTTCCCCGACTTTGACCGAACGGTGTTCTTCTCTCCAGCGTTCATAAGACCTTACCACCTTAAAATCTGGATGCTGTCCGTAGATCAAAAGCAGATTCGGTGTTCTCTGGGTATTACACTCTGCCATAAAGTCCAGAAAGCCTTTCAGTTTTTCTCCATCCTGAAAAACTCCCTGTGCCTGTGAATCTACTTCAGCCCATACCTCTTCTCTTTCCTGCTGTTTTTTGGCTGCATATTCTTCCTTGGTCAATTTCTGTTCAGGAATCTGCTGTTCTTCCGTTCCACCTGAAATCATATCTGTTAAATCCATATACATTACCTGCCTTTCGTTTTCATATTCTTACGTTTCTTCCGGCTCTCTCTGGCATTTTTCCGTCTGTCCGGCCTCTTACGTTTCTCTTCCTGTTCCTTGCGGATATCTCCGAGTTCTTTCCGCACAGATGGTTTTTCATTCTTTTCTTTCCAGCTAATTTCCCGATCGGAAGAAGTATTTCTGTTGCGCGAGAAAGGTTCGGATGGATTCTTTACTTCCCCCTCCTGCGCCTGTGTAAAATTTCCTTCCGGAAAAGCCTCATCCCCGATCTGAAACATTTCTTCCGCATCATCCAGTTCAAATTCTATCTTGCCTTCCGGCAGGACAACGGTCTCTGTCCGTACATTCTCCCCGGTTTCTTTTTCCATCTGGTTTTCTGCCTTTTCCGGTGCAGTCTCTTTTTCCACTGCTTCCGTAACCATAGAGCCTGATTCTGCTTTTACAAAATCCAGATTCATCCGGTCTAATACCCGGTTCATCTTCGCTGCATCATCTGCAAATACCATGACCTCTGTCTGGTCCGGATTCACCTTATCTTTGATGACTACATATAAGATACCTCTCGCCTTGGCTTCTTTTGCAAATTCTTTTAAACGGTCACCCGGAACGGTAAAAAATTTCATCGGGCGCTGTTCCTTTAACATTCTGGTAAGTCTTGTTTTCCCTCTTGTCTTTTTCTGGTCCTTCAAAGCGGCAGCAATAAAGACTGCCACATGCTTTGCTACATTCCCGGTGATCTTCAGCGAATACTCCATCCCTTCCAGACTGTACCGTACCACCTGATCTGCCGGTTCTGCTCCGTAATTCATACTTATCTCACCTCCTGACTTTTCTGCATTCTTTCTTTATCTTCCACACGTTTTTCATCCTGACTCTGTTCTTCTGCTTCCTGAAGTCTCGCTTCGATTTCCAAGGAATGTTTCTCAATCTGAACGGTCATACGAACTTCCTTACGGAGTCGCTTCAATTCCTCATTGATTTCGGACAATCGTTCTTCCCCCGTCTTGCTGCCCCCATTCCGATACAATCTTCTGCGTTCTTTCATAAGTTCCGCAATCTGCTTTTGCAATGGCTCTCGGTACGCGGCAAGCTGCTCTCTGGTTATGATGTCATGTTTCAGTAGAAATTCAATCTGTTCAATCCTGCGGTCCAGTTTCCGGATATCCTCTCTGACAGCGTATGGACTCCTTTTCGGTCTTTTTGGCAGTACCCCCATTTGATATAAATAGGAATAATACAGTGCCTGAATCCCGGTCAGTTTCTTTTTGGGATGAATCTGCACCGTCTTTTGATAGATGCGTTTTACTTTTGGCTGTAAGATCTGTCCACGGATCTCCTCTTCGGAATAGTTTTTTCCGAGAGAACGCAGACGGATATACCGCTCCATTCCCGGAGCTTTTAAAGAAATGTATTTCCTGTTCAGTTTCCATGTATAACCCCGCTTTTCCATCTCTTTTAGGAATTGTGACCAGGAGTAGCTTTCCTGTACCGATTCCCTGATATCCAAACGGATCGCCGTTCTCCATGTCGGCTTTCCTTCCTGTTCTGCTTTCCACTGTACATAAGGGATTGATTTTTTCTGGTCGGATTCAATGATAGACAGACCATATTTTCTGCACAGGTCATCGGAAATCTTACGGATCTCCGTATAATAACTCTTGGCATTACTATGGTACTTATGTCCGTCCACCATGCTTACAGAATTCCAGACAATATGATTGTGATAGTGTCTGGTATTAAGATGTGTTGTTATGACGACTTCAAATTGTCCTTTTAAGAGCCGGTCTGCCAATTCCTGCCCGATGAGATGTGCCAGTTCCGGTGTCACCTCACCTTCTGCAAAACTCTGTACCAGATGGTATCCTTCCACACCGCCCATCTTATGGAATCTCTTTTTCGTTGCCAGCATATCTTCATACGCATTTTCATTGGTGCATCCGATGGTATCTTCGAAGACCGCCTGTTCCGTCTTGGTCCGATTCATGGCATAATCGATGGCAGCCTCCAGAGAGTCCGCTTTCTGTGTGGTTTTTTCTTTATCTTTCACATATTCGATAGAACGGTCCAGGCGGTGGACGGGGATAACACTTGTATAAGCCATCCGGCATTACCACTCTTCCTTTACCAGATGCCATGTTTCTTTGGTAAGCCGCAGCATTTCCTGAATACTCTGCTCGCTTGCCATACCAGAAGCATTGGCAACATGTGCAAGCTGATTGGCATTGTTGCATAACCCCGCTACCTTGCGCAGCAGGTCGGCATGATGGGTGCAGGGGCGCGGCGTGATCGTCTTGCCCATGATGAGGCTGCGCAGATATTCCTCGCGCGGCAGGCCGCTGGCCGCGGCGCAGCGGTTCAGATGCGCCAGCTCTTGATCTGTCAGCCGCAGAGGAATCACATGGCCGCGCTTGCGCATGGGATCACCGCTCTTGATTTTTGCCCAGTCGTTTTGCTTTCTTTGGCTGCCGGGGTAGCTTGACCAACGCTTCGCGGCAGACGGGAACCCCGGCCAAATCCAGTCCTAACTTCGGCAAATCGGCAATGTACTTGATGTATCGGTTCCCTCTAAACTGTGACGCGCGGAATGATCGTCTGCCCGCCGCG
>OLVU01002193.1_pt1 | contig 10440 bp, 10 predicted proteins | sample 1673321 | NCBI WGS metagenome assembly OLVU01 (sample SAMEA3178942, study PRJEB25190) | human gut metagenome | biome: human gut; feature: human-associated habitat; material: faeces | place: Austria | collected 2013 | reverse complement strand
GTTCTAATTCTTTTCACGCCCACCTTCTTGCCCTTCGGACAAGAAGTATCCCTCGCTCAAAGAGCTCGGTCAATCCCGATTTGTCAGATTCTAAAAAACTATTTTCCGTAATTGTATCATAATCGCATAATCCAGAAAAGAAATTAAATTTTCTTTTCCAATCCTTTTACTATCTTATCAAAATCAGATTCTATCGGCTGTGTCTTGTTAAAAATATCATATTCCTGATATGCTTTCTCCACTGCCTGCTTATGGGAAACACGTCCATTATCTTTCAAGATATCGTATCTGCGGAACGCAAGGAACTCGTTCACGCTTTTTGAAAATTCCTCCATTGTAAAGACGTTTTCACGTTCAATCAAATCCTCTATGTAATCAAAATATCCTGTGACAGCACGTTCTAACTGACGAATCTGTTTCTCGTCCAAATAGTTTTTGGCAATCGGTGTATCAGATTTGAGAATACGACCATCGGGAGCATTTTTCCATGTGGTCAAGCCCATATTTTCCTTGGTGTGGTCAGCCTGATTATAGACGATTTCAGCCGCTGTTTTACCGGTAATGGCATAATGAAATTTGTTCTGTATGGTTGCATAAAAATGATATGCAGTATCAGAATCTCTATTGTAATCAATGCTGCACTCGGCAAATATATCCGTTATCTGTTGCCATATTCTGCGTTCGCTGGCACGGATGGAGCGAACTCTTTCCAGCAATTCACGGAAATAGTCTTTTCCAAAAGCTGTTTTACCCTGCTTCAGGCGTTCGTCATCCATAGCAAAGCCCTTTATCATATATTCCTTCAAAATACCGGTTGCCCATATACGGAATCTGGTTGCCTGAATGGAGTTTACTCTGTAACCAACGGAAATAATGGCATCTAGATTGTAATAATTGGTAGGAATAGTCTGCGTTTTATCCTGCATTGCTCCGTGCTGAGTGGTTGTTGCAATTTTTGCAACAACCACTTCCTCATCCAGTTCACCGGATTCAAAAATCTTTGCTAAATGGCGGCTGATGCCCGATTTGTCAATACCAAACAATTCAGCCATAGCTTTTTGTGTCAGCCATATCGTTTCATCTTTTATCAAGGCACTGACCGTTACATTGTCATCTTCGGTTCTGTACAGTACCATTTCCATTTGCTTTGTAATATCTGTATTCATAATCAGCCTTCTTTCTTATAGCAGATGAATTAGTTAGTGTTGTCTTTATCCTTAGCCCGGCTCTTATACACATTATACCGGTTTTTGCATTTACCACTGCAAAATACGCTGTTGGGTCTGCTGGCAACAAAGGCTTTTCCGCAGTGTTTACATACCTTCAGCGAGGACTTTTCATCTGTAAGCATAAAAGAAAACATCATCTGCACATCGTCCGTATTCCATGAAGATTTATCTTATCCGTTGTCGCAGTCCATCAAAGATACTTCAATTATAACAAACATATGTTTGTATTTCAAGGAGGAGGTGAAATTATTATGGAGCAGACAGCAAGTAAGGAGCGGGCGATGTCCTCTTTTACCAAAAGAAAAGGACAGACCACCTATAAGGTAAATGTGTTTTTCGCAGAGAATACCACAGCAACCTTGCCTTATGTATTGTCAGCGTAACTTTGGCATTGATTGCCGTAAGGTATATTCCAGTGGATATCAATGTAGTGAGCTGGAGGATTGGCTTTTCGGTCTGACTGAATATTTTGTATCATGGCTGCTGTAAGATAAATCACTAAGCTGAAAAAAGTACTCCCACGGGCAGATAAAATCTACTCGTGGGAGTGTGGTAAAATTAGTTAATGTGAAAGTTCCTTTTAATTTGTTAAACCGGCATTTACAAGTGCCTATAATTTACAAATCATAATATATTCTTCATCATTTTCATCAACGATTTCAAATCCTACATTCCTATACATGCGAACAGCATAATTCATCTTTTGAACAGATAATGATGCTTATTTATATCCTGCTAGTTTTAATTTCATTAGCATCTGTTTCATTAATTCTGTTCCGATACCATAGTTTCTATACTCTTTAAGAAGTGAAATTGCAAAAGACGGTGTTTCATTATCTATATGCCCGTAATCATTCATAATCCGAACCCATACAGCACCAACAATTTTATCACTAACTTGAGCAACCAAACATAAGTCTCCCTTATTCTTACCAAAGTCTTTTACATATACCTGCAAATCTGGCTGGTTAATAATATCTTTGGATGGTGCAGAAACACATTCGGGAATAAAAATCGCCTCGTACAAAAAAGTATCTAATACCTTACCAAATAACTTTGAGTTTATATCTCCCGATGGTTATAATCTTTCTCAACTCAACCTTCTTGTCCTTCGAACAAGAAGTATCCCAGCTTTAAGCTCGATCAATCTAATTTTTCTCTTTCTATTGTACCATGCACAATTCTTATATTCCACTTATATTTTCCCGAAGATTCTTAGAAAGGTGGACTGCCATACATAGCAATCCACCCATAAAATTACCACACTTTATGTGTCCTAGAATTATCCTTTAGAAAGGGAAACACAAGAGGGCTTTGCATCATGCAAAGTCCTTAATTATTACTCCCGCTTGGAAACAAAATTTTCTACAATATCCTGAATCAATGGAAGGTCTTTTTTGTTGCACAAGGCAAGAGAATCATAAATATTTTTCGGGAGATTGTCCGTGTGCAGGCTTCCCAGTAAAAGAAAATCGGGAGTGGTATCTAGCTGCTCACAGATTTTTACAAATGTTGTCAGGCTTGGAATCTGTTTTCCGGTTTCAATCGAAGAAATATGATTGTTGGAAACATTTACTTTTTCTGCCAGTTCTGCCTGACTCATTTTTAATTCTTTTCTGCGTCTTTTCATGCGTGTGCCCATGGCATTTAGATTTATATGCATAGAGTTCCCTGCTAATTTGTATTTTATAAAGTATCTTTCTAATGCATTAGCATATCAAAAAACAGGGAAATTAAAACAAAAAGTGAAAGAAAAGTTCTGTAATACATGGAATATTTATAACATTAAGAGAAGAAAAGTTCTGTAATATATGAAATACTGGAACAAAACTTTACAAATAAATGTATTCCATTTATGATGGAAAAAGAAAGGCGGACAATACCATGAGTGATCAGATCGAAAGAGAACAGCAGATAGAAGAGGAATCCCTGACGAAAAACAGTCTTCAGATACAGAAAGCGGCATGGATCCGGGAGGAACTGGAAAAACGCCGGGCGCAGGAAGATCAGCTTTTGCAGCAGATCCTGCGGGAGCAGCAGATGCTGCAGGAACTCGATGAAGACATGGATCAGAATATGGCACATGCAAAAGAGGGGCGGAGATACCGGGAAGATATGAAAGCGCGTGTGGACGACCGCGTGTATGAAATGCATGACCTGAGCGCAGACAAACGGGAGGGCATGCGGGAATACGGCTATGCGTACCGCAGGGGCTATGCACTGGCAATGGTTTTCTTTTCGCTGGCGTTGTGTGTGTTTGCCGGGTATCTGCATGGCATCGCTTCCCAGACATGCCTTGTACTTATGTTTTTTACCGGAGTACAGGCAGCCATTCTGGTACATAAAAAACAGTGCCCGAAGTTCTGGCAGTTTGTCTGTGATGTGTTTTCTGCGTTGATTTTTCCGGGGATGCTGATCCTGTTTATTGGTTGTGAACTGCACTATTCTTATTACGAACGTGCACTGCCCTATTGTCTGGCCGTCGGACTTTTCCTGCTTGCACTGACAACGGCTTCTTACTTTTTATACGATCCGTACCGCAGTGCACGCCGCAGGGTGGGAGATGCCAAAAGCATGATTCGCAGTATCGAGCGGTCTGCAAAGAAACAGGTGAAAAAGAATCAGAAGCAGCAGGCAAAAGAGGAACTGCGACAGGATCGTCTGCAGAAAAAAGAGTCCGAAAAACTGTTGAAAATCCAACAGAAACAGGAAGTGCGCTTAGAAAAACAGGGGAAGAGACTGCAGAAATGGGAAACGTGGAAACAACAGTTTCTGGAGCGGTTTCAAAAGAGTGAGGATATTGTGGATGAAGAGGTATCCGACGAGACGTTGCCGGATGCGGCTGCAGGGGATGAGACACTGCCGGAAGAGGCTGTAGTGGACGAAGCACTGCGGAAAGATACTGTGGTGGACGAAGCACTGCCAAAAGAGACTGTGGGGAACGAAGCACTGCCGGCAGAATCCGGGGAAGAAGATCCGGATGATCCGCACATTTGATACATGGGGCAATCAGGTATATTTACTTCACAACAACCTTCATTTTCGCTTTCCTGCCACTTCCGGTTGTTACCGTAATCGTGGCCTTACCTGCTTTTTTGGCGGTCAGCTTACCAGTCTTTTTATTGACCGCAACAACCTTTGGGTTGGAAGACGTAAAAGATTTGCGATCCGTGCAGCCATTCGGTTTTATTTTGACCGTTGCCTGCGCGGTCGTATTTTTTTTCATGATAAGTGTGGGTTTCGTGAACTTAATACTTGTTGCTTCCATATAGGAATAGACCAGATCACAATATCCTTTGTCGGTGTTGGCACCTTCCAGTGAACCTTTCTTTGTATACTGCCATAAGTCTGCAGATACCGGCAGCTTTGGTCTGGTATCACTGTAAGATGCAACCCAGACTTTACAGTTTTTCAACTTTTTCCAGTCAAAGTTTTCGTTCAGGAAGGAAGCGGAAGAATAAATCATCGGCACGTAACCGGCATCGGCGATCGTGTCACAAAAGGCCTTTGCAATCGCAGTCGTATTTTCCCTGCCACCTGCAAAGGTGCCCTTGCGCTCCATGTCATAGGCAACCGGATAATCCAGATCCCTTCCATCAAGAATCTCCAGACAATACTCTGCTTCTTCCACGGCTTCTTTCGGAGTCCGCACGCAGCACACATGATACACACCGACTTTCAGCCCGGCAGCAACAGCACCATCATAATTTGCCGCAAACTGGGTATCAACATCCGGTGCCCGGCCCTCTCCGGTACGGATCATTACAAAATCCATGTCTGCTTCTGCAACCTGTTCCCAGTTTACGGTTCCATTATAGCTTGATAAATCAAATCCCTGTCCACGAAAGTCTGCTGCCTGCACAACGGTAACCGGGATTATTGTAACCATCCATAGCGTTGTCATTACCATCGCCAGAACACGAAATCCATTTGTTTTTATCATTTTATGTCTCCTGTTTATCTTAACGTGTCAGCATGCCGTGATGTTCTTCCATAAATCCGCTGAAGTGAAGATTTTTGTAACCGAGTTTTTTAAATTTCTTCATGGCAACGTTTGGTTTGTGGTAATAACTTCCGATAATATACAGTCCGGTTGTTTTGTCCGGAAGCCGGCGGCAGACACGTTCTTCCGTGATTTTTTCGATTGGAAAATTGATGGCACCGGCTACATGTCCGTGCGCATAATCCTCTTTGGGACGGCAGTCAATGAGGACTGCGTTATCGGATGTGGTTACTTTATTTTTGGCCTCGTTGACGGTCAGTTTTTTCATAAAAATGCTTAACATTGTAAAACCCCCTTAATAAAAGATGCAACTATTCAGATTATTATACCCTATTTGGTAAAGATTGCAAGAAAAATAACGGTTGGCACAGCCTGTGTTTCCCGTTTTAAAGGATAATTTTAGGAGATATAATAATTTATCAACACAACCGCCTATCGGGAATAAAACGGAAAGGACGAAAAACAGATTCGTCAGTTGGAACGTGCTGTTACAGGATATTTTGAAAGATAATGAACGTATTTCCCATAAACAGGCAGTGGAGAAAGCATATCAGGAAGATTTATTGTCAATCCCTGTCTCTCCGACGATTTCAAGCAAGTTTGGTATTAATACGGGAAAGCCGCAACGGTAATAATAATTGTAATTTGCCCATCAATCCGCTATACTATAGCTAAGTATAGCGGATTGATACGTTTTGTGGAGGTTCATATGGCATGCACTTTAAAACTGCCGGTAGGAATTGATAGTTTTGAAAAAATCAGAAGGAACAAATTTTATTATATTGACAAGACAAAGCTCATAGAGCAATTGGTTGAAACCGGTGGAGAGGTCACTCTTTTTACGAGGCCACGTCGTTTCGGTAAAACTCTGAACATGAGTATGCTTAAAGCCTTTTTTGAAACCGGTGCGGATGAGTCACTGTTTGATGGCTTATATATTGCGCAAAATAAGGCACTTTGCGAAGAACATATGGGAAAATATCCTGTTATATTTCTGTCATTAAAGAGCGTGGAGGGATTGAAATATGAGGATGCTAGATATCGTATTACTGAGCTCATTGGAATAGAGGCAGAAAGATTCGGCTTTTTAGAAGATAGTGAATATTTGTCAGAAAATGAAAAAAAGCGCTACAAGGCGATTATTGCATTGAAGGATGGAACGAATGCAATGGATGAAAAAGTGCTTGTATCGAGTCTGCAGATTTTATCTCAATTATTATATAAGCATTTTGGACAAAAGACTGTAATATTAATTGATGAATATGATGTACCTCTGGATAAGGCATTCCAGAATGGTTACTATAAAGAGATGGTTTCACTCATCAGAGGGCTTTTTGGACAGGCACTCAAGACTAATGAGTTTCTGCAGTTTGCCGTACTTACAGGCTGTCTACGTGTATCCAAGGAGAGTATTTTTACAGGTCTCAACAATTTTGAAATCAATTCCATTGTAGATATCGCGCATGATGAACAGTTTGGTTTTACTGATGATGAGGTCAGGAAGCTGCTTTTAGATTATGACAGGTCTGAGCGATACCCTGATGTAAAGGAGTGGTATGATGGCTATCATTTCGGTAATACCGACATTTATTGTCCGTGGGATGTAATCAATTTTGCCAAGAAGCTGGTTTGGGACCTATCAGCCAGGCCGAGTGCATTCTGGATTAACAGCAGTGGCAATGACATGGTGAAGCGCTTTGTGGACAAGGCGGACCAGACTACGAGAGATGAGATAGAAAAGCTCGTGGCAGGTGGTTTTGTTGAGAAACAGCTCCGCCTTGACTTGACCTATGATGAGATTGACAATACTATAGACAATCTGTGGAGCGTACTTTTTACAACAGGCTACCTGACTAAGGCTGGTGAGGTCAGGCTGCCTGACAGTGAGAGCTATGCCTACAAGCTGGTGATTCCAAATAAAGAGGTGCGTGAAGTGTTTGTTCTCCAGATTCAGGAGTGGTTCAAGGCTGTTGTCGCAAAAGATGATGATACCATGAAGCTTTTATCCAGAGCCATCCTTGATAAAGATGAGAAGCAGATTGCAAGACAGCTTAACATCGTGATGAGCCGCATGATAAGTATACTTGATACCAAGGCTTCTGATGATATGAAGGAGAACTTCTATCACGGTCTGCTCATCGGTCTGCTTCGCGGAAGCAATCCGGGCTGGCTTATTAAGTCAAATCGTGAGTCGGGAGACGGTTTCAGTGATATTTTAATCAAGCCGGAGGACCCGGATGCAGGTATCGTTATTGAAGTGAAATATGCAAAAGAGATGATAAGCCTTGATGCAGCGTGTGAGGCTGCTATGGCGCAGATTAAGGAGAAGAGGTATGATGAGGCTCTGCGCGATGAGGGCAGGTGCGATATTTTAGCATATGGTATTGCTTTTTGCAGGAAGAGGTGCAGGGTTGTAGGAGAAAAAATAAATGATTAAAAACATAATATTTGATATAGGAAACGTGCTTGTCAGGTTCCAGCCGGACGAGGCAATGCGTGAGATTGGCATTGAAGAAAATAAAATAGCAGCTTTAGCCCATGCAACATATGAAAACCCTGTCTGGGTTGAGCTGGACCGTGGTGTAATTCCTGAGAACGAGATAATTGATGAGATGGTTAAGGTGGCTCCACAGTATGAGGCGGATATCAGGAGATTTTTTAAAGAGGGAAAGGCTTTTGTTGTAAAGGCATTCGACTATGCAGCAGACTGGATTAAGGAGTTAAAGAGCAGAGGCTATAAAGTGTATTTGTTATCGAATTATCCAAAGGAATATTTCGAACTTCATACACACAGTGAACTTAGTTTTGTGTCACTTGTTGACGGCAAAGTCATTTCAGCTATGGTTGGGATGATAAAGCCTGATGCCGGTATCTATCAGTGTCTGTTTGACAAATATAATCTGAATCCGGAAGAATGTGTGTTCATAGATGACAGACTGGAGAATATCGAGGGTGGCAGAAAGCTTGGCATGGAGGGAATAGTGTTTACAGACTATGAGACCGGAAAGAAAAAGCTGGAGAGGATGCTGTCTGAGAAATAAAACAGTATTGTAAAGGAGTAAGGTTAAAATGAAGATGTTTAGCCACAGCTTACCAGTCCGTGCACGTCAACTATTGAAAGCACCGTATACCGAACGGTACGTACGGTGCTGTGAGAGGACGATGGTTAATCACAGCCTCCTACTCGATTAGTTATCCAACAACCATTTCCAAATAGGAATTACCTCAATATTGATCCCATCGCAATCAATCACCGCCTCTTCGCTATTAGTAATGAGAATACATTTGGCGTTGGGGATAAAATTATTTAGCTTCACAAAGGCTCTGGTTTCACGTTCTCTTGTATCTATGTTATCCAGAACCTGCATACTGACCTGAATAGCAAGATTGTCTAATGGTATATAAAAGTCAATTTCTACATTATTCTCAAAGAAATAGACATTTTCGGTACCATAACGTCGTATCAGTTCGATTGCAACAAGATTTTCCAGCTGAGCAGATTTGCAGTCTAGCAGCATAAGTCCTAGAAGTCCGGTATCCATAAAGTAATACTTAGGAGAAGTCTCTTTTTCTACAAGTTTGGCGGCATAGTTTTGCAGAGTAAAGAGCAGGTAGGAGTCTGTCATATAGCTGACATAGTTTATTACGGTTTGTTTACCGATAGACATTCCACTACTTTTTAATATATTAGTCAGTCGGTTATACGATAAAGGTTTTGTGACAGATTCTGCAATTTTCTTTAGGATTAGCCTTATTGCAAAATCATTGGTGATTTTATTTCTGGTTATAATATCACCGAGATACACAGTTTGATAGATGCTGTTTAAAAAAGCTCGTTTATTTCTTATCTCAACTAATTCTGGAAATGCTCCATAGGTTACATATTTGTTATATTGATTTTGGACATCTGCCCTGTCTTTGGTGCTAATAACATCCAGGTAATTCTTTGTCATATTATTTGCAATAAGATATTCAGAGAAAGAATATGGATAAATATTCATAATAACAAAACGCCCGCCTAAAGTGGAAGCTATTTCGCTGCTTAGCATTTTACTATTACTGCCGGTAATATTGATTCGATACTTCATATCTGCAATTCTGCGAACGAACTTCTCCCACCCGTTAATATTTTGAATCTCGTCTAAAAATAAATATGGTTTGATATCAGTTTCAGATATTTCTAATCCAATTTCTAAAATGAGATTTAAATCTTCAGCAGTCATTTCCAAAAGACGCTCATCTTCAAAATTTACATAAATAATTTGGGATAGGGGAATTCCATCGGCTTCTAATTGTTTTATTTGTTGATACATCATATATGACTTTCCGGTTCTTCTGATACCAACAAAGCAATAGTTGACATTGGCTTCTAGAAAATATTGTCTTGTTATTAATGGATTGTTGAGATAAATATCTTTTTGATCAATCATGATTTGTTTTAAAGTATCTCGATTCATAATATATGTCACCTCTTTCTATATGAGATAATTATATATCAATATTGTCTTGTACACAAGACATTATTATAAACAAGTTGTCTTATTCAATGCGTATAGAGATATAGATAGTATATGCGTATTTATGGGTATTATAACAGGGAGCCGATTGGCTTGTCAGATAATCCGGAAGAAGGGTGATGCTTGTTACCATTATCACCAATATTATTGATGGAGCATTAACAAGCATTTGGCTGTTAAATGATAGGATTATGAATAGTGGATTTTTTGATGGTATTGAGCAGTTATTTGGAACGGATGCAGAAGTTATTTCACATGTTTTTATACATTTTAATAAGGTATTTCTCTCAATCATCATTTTGGCATTAACAATTAATGGCATTGAAACAGTCGTGAAAGCAGTAAAATACAGTCGACAATAAAATAATTTTAGATGAATCAATCTCCATTTACAAATAATAGTGCGAATTTTTAAATTGTAGAAATAATAAAATGTAAATGGAGATATGAGTAGAAGCATTTCAATCAGTTCACCATGTCGTTTTCATTTTGTGTTATACTGTTTAGAGAATTTTCTTTCCCTTGTTTTTCCCTTATCAGAGTTCGTAAATCCATATGGGAAGATATAACATAAGGGAAAGTCTAAGAAAAAACTCACCTGCGATAAATCCAGTGTTTTCAAGGGATTGCGGAGAATTTAATAACAAAATATAACAGTTATTAAATTTCTTAAAACAGGTGAAATCTCAAT
>OLVU01002180.1_pt1 | contig 10472 bp, 2 predicted proteins | sample 1673321 | NCBI WGS metagenome assembly OLVU01 (sample SAMEA3178942, study PRJEB25190) | human gut metagenome | biome: human gut; feature: human-associated habitat; material: faeces | place: Austria | collected 2013 | reverse complement strand
GTTGGTAACAATACTGTTAAGAAAACAAATCTTGACGGCTCATATGTATATTATGTAGACGGTACAGCAACAAGTGCAGATGTATGGGCTCTTGCATCTAACGCAAATTACCGTGTAGAAATTACAGGTAAAGACGGCGTTTCAGGCAATAACAACACAAATCCGACACTTGGCGCAACTGTTACAACAGACCTTGAAGATACTATAAACAGTAACTTCACAGAAGTAACAATCACAGTTAAATCTGATGATATTACAAATACAGCAACAGCCGAATATAAGCTATATATTTATAAGAAGAGTAACAATGCAAATATCAAGTCGGTAACTGCAAATCCAAATGACAGTGAAAACAAGGATACAGATACTACAGCAGATGACAGTGTAAACTTAGGCGGTAATATATACAATGCATATCATGTATATGTTCCTAAGTCAACTACATCGGGTTATACAGTATTTGACCTTGCAATCGAGCTTGAAGATGTAAATGCGGCAGTAACAAGCATTGATAATGCACCGTTCGCAAATACAAACGGCGGTACTGCAAAGGCAACATTTACAAAACTTACAGCCGATTACGACTTTGACGGTGACGGCACAAACGATTCATTCGCAATTCCTGTAACCGTAACATCGCAGAGCGGCGGTACAAAGGATTACTACATCATCGCAACACCTACAGATATGGATATGGAATTGACTGTAGAATACGATGACGAAAAGATTGCGAAGGAAGAGGACAAGAACGAATATATTGTATATGTCCCTACAACTTCTAACACAGCAACTATACACCTAACATCAATAAACGGTAATATTGCTGAAGTAAGAAATACAACAAATGCAAATAATATTATAACTGTTGATTCACCTGACAGAACATTGTATAGATTACAGGTCAGTAACTTGTCAGCTTTGACGGAAAGCAATCCATATACTTATGAAGTTGATGTGGCTAAATCAGGCTCAAGTTATAAGAAGACATTTAAGCTAATCATTATGCCGCAGAGTACTGATACCGATATTACAGTAACAATAAACGGTGTAGAAGCTAACTGGGTAGCTTCAAACGGCGGTTACTATGACGGAAGTATTGAAACAACTGACGAAATAGCAAATGTTATAGTAAAGGCTAAGAATCAATTTACAAAACTTGCGATTACAGAAGATGGTGAGCCTGCACCGACGTTGGTTGATAAGGGTATAACATCTAAGGCTTATACAATCGCTCTTACAGAAGCAACTGATACAGCTAAGATATATACAATCTATGTTCAATCGCAGAATACTTCACAGCCGATTAAGACATATAAGTTACACGTCACAAGAAGAAGCGGTGAAAATGATATTATCAGCATCAAGCGTGGTAATGTGGACGCTACAGAAGAACCTGTAGAAAACAGTGATGACGTTAAGTACATATTCTTCGTAGACTCAATGACAGAAGTACCTCAAATTACGATTGAAACTTCACCTAAGTCAATATTGAGAGTAGGTTACTATGATTCACAGAATAAGTGGCATAATAACGGCGATAGCAGCGCTTCAACGGCAGGCGATACAGCCGGTTGGACAACAGATAATAATTGGCAGGATACATTGCCGGCAAATGCAAACGGTGGTAAATATGTAATCGAAGTAAAGGCTGAAAACGGCTCGAAGAAGAACTATGTTCTTGAATTCAGAGAAAAGTCAGACGATACATCAATTAAGAGTATAACAACAGAAAAAGGTTTGGACGGCGAATACAATGTTGATATGACAATGACAGTATTGTATGAAGCAAACGTTCCTGACCACGATATATTGCTTGACATACTGCTTACAGATAAGTATGCAACAATCGAATCAATACATGAAGTAGCATTGCCTGATGACAGTGAAAACATCATAGATTCGACAGGTGACATCATAACAAGAAAGAAGACCGACGAAGGTGCATTCCGATATAAGGTTGTAGGCGGTGTTCCTATTGGCGGTAAGAGATACTTGAGAATTACCGTTAAACCTCAAAATGATAAGGCAGAGTTGGTTAAGAACTACTACTTATTATTAAAGGGTGCATCAGATGACTTGTCACTTGACAATGTAAAGGTTAATGATACTGTAAATACAACTCCTATCTCAAATGGTTTGAAGTATACATTCAGTGTTCCGACAACCGTAACTGAGGCAGATGTAACAATTACAGCAAATCAATATGCTAAACTTGTCAATGTAGCAGGAAATGCACTTTCAATTCCATACATCAACGTATGGTCAGATACTTCATATACATTGTCTTCTGAAGAAGAAACAACTATAACTGTAGAAGTTCGTTCACAGTTGTATGTTGATGATGTACGTACACCAAACGCTAAGAAGACTTATACAGTAAGTATCTATAAGAGCAGTAATAACACGGAGATAGGCGAGGTTATCGTAAATGGTATCGCAGCAATCACAAGAAAGAATAATCCTACTATCTATGAGATTGCAATTCCGTCAGAGCTTAACGGAGGCGATTCAAGAGCAGAAAACCCTGCAACTATCACAATACATACATCAAGCGGTATTGCAGAAATCTCAATGAAGAATAGTGAAACAGGCGGTTACGATGTAGCCCACGGTGAACTTATAACAAAGAGAATGCTTGATGAACCCGATGTTTCAAAGATAAATAAGTTTGAATTTACAATTAGATCATCATCAGGCAGTGTAAAGCAGACATACACATTGTATGTATATACTGATTACGAAGACACAGATGTCAAGTCAGTTTCACTTAATAAGACTGAACTTACAGCCGGTGCCTCAACAGATGTAGATATTTCGTTATTCTCAGTTCCTGATGACCGTATCTACACAGCAGCTGTAACGTAATCCGGTTGACCTTTCAATCGTTCCTACAGGTAACATGGCAAAGGTAGAACTTACAGGATTCGGTATTGACGGTATTCTTGTAAGTGACAACTCACACGGTTATGTATTTGAAAATCTTGCACTTAACTCAGAAAATGATACAGTATTTAACTTTAGAATTATGAGTTATGACGGTAAGGTTGTAAGTGATCCATATCAAGTAATAATTAAGTATGTTGAAGATTCAGACGTAGCTCTAAAGAGTGTTGTCTTTGACGGTGTAACAGCTGAAAAGGCAGACTTTAAGTCTAATACATATCTTGTAAGAGCAGACAGTACCGTAACAAACGGCATACTTACAATAACTGCGGCAAACGAAGATGCAGTAGTTAAACTTGACAGCGATAAATCAACAAACGGTGTCTTGAACGTATCTTATAATGTTACAAAGAACGTATCTAAGGTTGACTTTACCGTTACATCTAAGGACGGTAAGGCAGAGCAAGCATACACATTGTATATTATAAGAAGCAATACGGGTGAAAAAGAAGTCTATGTCAACGGAACCAAGCTTACAAAGACAAGCGACGGTTACACTTATGAAGTACCTTACGGAGCAACTGCGGCAGATATTAAAGTTGTTGCAGACAGCGAAGTTTCAAAGGTACAGATTGGTGACAGCGAGTTTAAGGTAAGTGAAAATACTGAAACAGTAACTCTTGATTCGGGTAAGACAACAACTGTTAAATTCAAGATTTACTCATATCCGTATGACGATAACAGCTTTATTGCAGAAACAATTACACTTGTAAGACAAGACCAGTCTTTGGCACTTTCAAATGTAATGGTTCAGAGCAAGTCAGAAAGAGATTATACAAAGCTAACTCCGGATAAGTACGGAAATTATAAGACAGCTATTCCGAGCACAGATGACAGTGCAAGCATTGTAATTGCAACAAGAAGAAGCGATTCAAAACTTGGACTTATCAGAGTAACAGACACAGGTGATGTTGTTCTTGGTGAAGATCAAGGTCAATTATCAGTACCTGATATTGCAAACCTTGGAACAGTAAATAAATTCTATATTGTTGTTTCTGACGGACCAAAGACAATCAGATATGAACTTGTAATTGTTAAGTACAGCAATAATACAAGTGTAGAAAAGGTAATCGCCGAAAGAGGTACAGAGGACGAATATGTAGCTAAAGATGCATCGTGCGGCGGCGGCTCAACTATCCTTCCTGAAGACCCTGACGGCAGTAAGGCATCACCTTACCAGATTACGACGGCCGAAGAACTTCAGGCTATGTCAGATCATCTTGATGCATACTATGTATTGATGAATGATATTGACTTAAGCGGTACTGCATGGACTCCGGTTGGTACAATTTCCAAACCGTTTACAGGTAACCTAAACGGTAACGGAAAGTCAATATCAAATCTAACAATTACAGCTACATCAAATGATACAGCATACGGCTTGTTTGGTGTAAATAAGGGTGAAGTTTATGACTTCAAACTTGAAGATGTAAATATTACATCTGTTGCAGGCACATCATATCAATATATCGGTGCCGTGGCAGGTAAGAATGAACAAAACGGTGTAATTTCAAGAGTAGCCGTAGCTTCAGGTAATATTGAATCTTCATATGCAGCCGGCGGTGTAACAGGTGATAACCGTGGTACTGTCGAAGACGCATATAATAAAGCAACAATTACATCAGGTGAGTACGCAGCAGGTATTGCAGCATTGAACCATAACGCTGTTAAGAATGTATATAATGTAGGTTCAATAAGCTCAACATCAAGTAATTTAACCGATGAACACGTAGCGTCGATTGTTGTATTGAACCTTGACAACTCAACAATAAATAATGCATATGCAGTAATGCCTAGCCAAATCTACAGCAAGGTGGGAAGCAACAGCAATGTATATAACAGTGCGTCAGTTCTTCCTGAAAAGCTTGGAGATATAGCAACATTCAATGATTGGGACTTTGCAAATACATGGGTAATCAAGACAGCTCAGTATCCTACATTCAGGAACCAATCAGCTGATGCAGATATATCAAATCTTAACATTCCTGACGGCAGCCAAGCACGTCCGTTTGAAATCACATCAGCCGCAGGATTGAAGAGCATCGGTAACGATGAGGAAAGCTTAACAAAGCATTATGTATTGAAGAATAATATTTCAATGAAGTATAATTCGGATTACATTCAAATGGATCCTATCGGTTCAGAAGATACACCATTTACAGGTAGTCTTGACGGTAACGGATTTACAATTTCCGATTTGAAGATTACATCACAGAAGAGCGTAAACGGTCAAGATTATTCAGCTTTGTTTGCTGTAAACAACGGTACTGTTAAGAACTTGAGATTTGCGGTTGCGACAATCGGTGAAAACGGAGTTGAAAATGCATCTGTTGTAGCAGGCATTAACAACGGTACAATCGAACAAGTTGCAATTGAAACGGGCGGTAAGATTACAGCTAAGAATGCAGCCGGTTTTGCAATCGAAAACAACGGTACTATTGAAAACTCATATATTACATCAACTGCACTTGTAAGCAACAATGCTTCTGCAGGTATAGTAATAAGCAATAATGCCGGTGCAACAATCGGATATGTATTCGCTAACGCAAATATGTCAAGCTCAATGTTTGATAAAGCATCGATTGCTATTAACAGTGACGGTACAATTACACATACACACGGTGTAATGGGTGCATTGTTTGTTAAGAATGATACATCAATCGTTACGACAAATGATAATAGCAGTATTGCTGCATCTGACCTATATGTTCAGTCAATCTTTAGCGATTGGAACTTCAATGATATATGGTATATGACATCAGGCAGCTACCCAATGCTACAAGTTACAAATAAGACTTCGTCAGTTTCTGCACAAAGCATTGACTTGTTTGCAGACGGAGAAACAACCTGCGAACATATTGTATATATCAGAGATACTAAGAATTCGGCTAATATTTACATAAAGGCTCAGAATCCTTATTCAACAATCGCAATCAGAGGCGGTTCATATACAGGTGTATTTGAAGGTGTTATAAACGGACTTATCAATGATAAGACAATAATTCCGTTTACAATTACATCAACAAGCGGTGCAAGTCAGGAACATAATCTTGTAATTATTAAAGAACCTACTTTGGCAACCCTTGACAGCGTTGTTATTGACGGAACGACAGTTGCTCGTGTAAATAACACATACGTTGCAGGTAAGTCAGCTGATTCTGTAAATGCAGAAATTACTCCTATATCAGGTACAGTTGAAGTACTTGACAAGGATAGAAATGTTGTTTCGTATGAGAGCATGAACGGCTTGACATGGATTAATACAGCACTTCCTGCAAATGTCGGTACTACAACAACTTATACATTGAGAGTAACAAACGGTAATGCACTTTCAACAGTTGAATATCCGTTAATCTTGAAACCTGCTGAATATCATACAGGTTTGAAGTATGTACAGGTTGATCCGCTTACTCTTATAGGCAATGTTCTTGTAGGTTCGGGTTATACAGATGTTACAGATATAAATGAAAATGTTTATAACTATGTAATTACCAAGGACCTTGAATATATCAATATTAAGGCTGAAACTGTAAACTCTACTTCAAAGGTAAGCATTGCATCAGAGTATAATTCGGCTAATGTACAAGAAATCGAAAGATATAAACTTGATACATCAATTAAGGATATTTACATTCCGATTGACGTAACAACAGAAGAGAATGTTGTTGAACATTATGTACTTCACTTAACAAGAAAGAGTATTGATGATTCATTAAAGACTGTTAAGGTAACATACGGTAGCAATGTTTATACTCCGACAGCTGAAAACAGAGTAATGGATGAAGAAACAGGAGCAACTGCAGACGTATATGTAGTTAAACTTGATACTCCGGGTAATGTTCCGTTTACAAATAAGACATATGTTGATATTTTGATAGAGGCTAATGATATTTATACACTTGTAAATGCAGGCAGCCCGACGGCAACAGACCCAACATCAGCTAATTCGGATAAGTGGACAGCAACTAATGTACTTCTTGACGGCGAAGAATTAACAATCTATGAAATCAAGTCAAAAGCTGCTGACTTAGAAACAATTAAGGTATCATATCTATACATCTACAAGAAGAGTGATAATGCAAACCTTAAGACATTTACCGCAACTTACGATGACGGCGGAACAAAAACAACTGTTGAAGCCGGTAAGGATATAGACGGTGAATATCAGCTATGGATTCCGTCTGATGTTACAACAGTAGATCTTGAGGCTATAGCATCAACTCTGTTGGCAGAAGTACAGATTGACGATAATACTTCGTCATTACATAATAATGTTTATAAGAACTTTACAATAACAGGTAAGAACACTATTAATGTAATGATTAAATCTTCATTAAATACTACTGCTGAGTATAAAATTAATATCAATAGATTGAATCTTGATCTTGAAGCTGTACAGGCAGGACCTTACAGCGGCGGCAACTTGTCAAATGCTCTTTGGGACAGCACAAGAAATGCATATGTTGTTCGTCTTGATCCGCAGACTGATGATTTGCCAAGTGCAATCGCATCAGTGTTGGCTAAGGATGCTAATAACTACATCAGAATAGGTCACTTGACAAGACCTGAAAAACCTACTCAGGGAAGTATGACAGATGAACAGTATGCAGCAGCACTTGCTCAATATGAGAAAGAGGTTGCAGCATATGAAACAGCCGCAGCAAACGACTATTCAGCAACCGATGCAAGCGTTGTATGGGATGGCGGATGGCGTCAGACAAGCAACCAGTCTTATAAGATTCCTCTAATCAAAAAAGACGGTGGATTTACAGTAGTTAAGATTCAGGTTGGTGTAGCTAATAACTATAAGGCTCAAGCAGATGCAACTATTGATGAAAAGATTGGTACTGTTAAGACTTATACATTCTTAATAGGTCAGAAGTATAAGAACACTGATGCAGATATTGATATTTATATTGACGGTAACTTGCTTAAAAATCCTGAAAAGGTCGGCGATGAGATTATCTATAGATACGGTATCGTGAAGGATGCAACTGTAAAGGTTGGACTTCGCATTGATGAACATGCACCAACTCCATATGATCCGACAGTATCAGTAAATTCAGTATCTGAAAACGGAATTGTAAACAGATCTGATTATAATTATCCGACAGATGGTGTACTTACAATTCCTGTAAATACAGCAAGATCAGTATCTGAAGATACTCCTGATACAAATATTACTATTGTATCAATACCTGAAGCAGGTACAGGATATACTCATCAGTATAAGGTTGTAATCTACAGATTGTCAGAAAATACAAATGTACTTCATAACAGCAGTGACAACTCAGAAACTGTTGTAAATGAAACTACAAGATATGACGGTGAAACAAGTCCAAATGTTGTAGATTATTACAAAGTAAGCGAATCAACACTTACAGTTGATGAAAACGGTAATAAGTATTGGTACGATAACGGTGTCATGGCAGCGGATAAGGAAGTCTACGATGCCGAAACCGATGCGTGGTACTGGTTTGATTCAAACGGTGTCATGGCAACGGGCAAAGATGTCTTCATACCGGATAATGCAGATCGCACGCAGGGCAAGTGGGTACGTTATGATGAAAACGGCGGCATGATAAAAGGTGAAGACTGTCAGAACGGGAACTGGTACCGCTTTGATGAAAAAACAGGCGAAATGTTAAAGGGCTGGTTTACCGATGCAGCCGGAAACCGTTATTATTACAATGATATTACAGGCTGCATGGAACACGGCACCGTCGTTATTGCGGATGTATCCTATACGTTTGATGCAGTGACCGGAATTTTACTGGATAAGGTATGGTATGTCATCGATGGAAATGAATACTGGTATGAAGGCGGTATCCGTCAGGGCACACAAGGACGCGGTAAAGAAATCTACGACCCGAAGAGTGATGCGTGGTACTGGCTTGATGCCATAGACGGTGGTAAGAAAGCCACAGGAAAAGATGTCTATCAGGAATCAAACGGCGGCAAATGGGTACGTTACGATGAAGATGGTCATATGGTAAAAGGCTGGGATAAGCTGGACGGAAATACATATTATTTTGATAACATTACCGGTGCAATGTTAAAGGGCGAAGCGGTTATTGACGATGAAGAATATGTATTTGATGAAATAACCGGAATATTGCAATAGAGTAAAGGTGTAGTCGAATGAGGAGTTTTGTGGAGAAGTTAAAAAAGAACCGATTTTTGTTAGTGGTGTTTGGCATTAATTTTGCGCTTGCGTTTTTATCCCTGATATTTTTTATCGTAAAGGGCGGCGGTGTGCTGACACTGACAGACGATTTCAATGCACAGGAAATTCCGTTTAATATGCTGACCAATACGGCGATTAAATCGGGGGATGTATTCTGGAACTGGAATATTGACATCGGTTCGGATTTTGTGGAAACATTTAGTTTTTACAACTTAGGCAGTCCTTTTTTTTGGATTACACTGTTATTCCCGGCAAGTGTCTTTCCGTATCTGACAGGCTGGGTTTACATGTTAAAATATGCGTTTGCGGGACTGTTTTCGTATCTTTATATTCACCGCTTTGTGAAAAATAAGAATACGGCACTGATTGGTTCCATGCTGTACGCGTTCAGCGGTTTCCAGTGCTGTAATCTGGTGTTTTACCATTTCCATGATGCGGTAGCGCTTTTTCCACTGCTTCTTATCGGACTGGAAAAATTACAGACTGAAAAGAAAAAGGGCTGGTTTGCCTTTGGCATTTTTATGAATGCACTGGTAAATTACATTTTCTTTGTCGGTGAAGCTATATTTGTAATTGTGTACTATATTGTGCGGTTTATGTTACCGCAGTATTGTGAAGCCAAAGATAGAAGAGTGTGGTTTAAAAGTGAGTGCGCAAAGGTCGGCAGATGTATTGCGGAAGGTGTGCTGGGAGTCTGTATGGCGGGCATCTTATTTGTACCGTCGATTTTAAGCGTACTGCAAAATACAAGAGTTTCGGAACATATTATGGGAAGCGAAGCGCTGACCTATAATACCGTAGAATTTTTAACAATCTTAAAGGGACTGGCTTTTCATGGATTCACCCGGAAAAAACAGTCCCTTTAAGATTGTTAAAGCCAGGCGGCAGTATCGTATTCCAACTGGTATTCGGTTTCGGCATACCTGCCGCTTGTCGGCATGTTTCTGGTACTTGTTTATGTGCTGAACAAAAAGAAGGACTGGATTTGTAACCTGTTAAAGGTCTGCTTTGTTATGGCGCTGGTTCCGCTGTTAAACAATATGTTTGTCATGTTTCAGCGGGAATATTACAGACGCTGGTATTTTATGCCGGTACTGATTATGGCAATGGCATCGGGCTTGAAAAACGGCAGGAATTCCGTATGAAAAAGCCGTTTTTAATCACCGTGGGCATTATGGCGGCATATTTAGCGTATATGACACTGTATCCGTGGGAGTGGTCTTCGGATTTAAAATCCGGAATTTTCAGAAATCTGGTGTTTGCTGTGAGTATGCTTTTAGGATTCGGCGGTGTACTTTTGACAGCGGGCATTTTAAAATATGTCCAAAAGCATTTTATGATT
>OLVU01002177.1_pt1 | contig 10492 bp, 6 predicted proteins | sample 1673321 | NCBI WGS metagenome assembly OLVU01 (sample SAMEA3178942, study PRJEB25190) | human gut metagenome | biome: human gut; feature: human-associated habitat; material: faeces | place: Austria | collected 2013 | reverse complement strand
GCAGCTGCCGGAGCGGTGCTTAAGCCGCAAGGCGGGAATTGTGCGGTGTTGCCCTTGCATTCTTTGCGGGTAACACATGGATTTTTCGGTGCATTTTCGGCCCGGCCCTTACACTTTTTTCGTTTCCGCCTGCACCAGGGCGCGGTACAGGGTAAAATCCGGCACGGGGGCCGCCGGGGCACCAGGCAGTGGAGCCTGCCAGGCGGTATAATCCGGCCCGTCCCCGGCCGCGCGGGGAATCGCCATCAGACCGGTCAGAACGCGGGCGGTCAGTGCGCCGTCCAGCATGGTATCGCTGCAAAAGCCGGCCCAGAACCCAGTTTTGGGCTGCAGCAGAGCCGCCATGGCACCAAAATCATCCGCCGCACGGCCCAGGGTGCAAAAGCAGTTCTGCCAATCCTTATCCAAAAACTGCTCCCGCGCGGTGCAAAAGCGCACCGCCCCGCGCAGGGCGTACAGGTACAGCCGCACGCTGAACACCACCTGCTCCTGCCAGAGCGGCGTGGTGGCCCGCCCGGCGTAAGAACAGCCGGGCAGCAGCGTTTCATAATTTTCCAGCGCGGAAGTGCAGAGCTGCTGATAGGCAGCCAGCTGTTCCGCATAGCTTTCTGCGGGCAGCAGAGCGGCAAGTTCCTGAATCGGGCCCTGCGTTTTGCCGCACAGCCAGGCCGAAGCAAACAGCCGGGTGCTGCGGGTCAGGAACGCTTCGCCCACCGGCTGCGGCGGGCTGCCCGCCTGCACGGCGCTTTCGGCACGGGCGCGCAGGCAGACCGAAAGATCCTCCAGTGCGCTGTCCGTCAGTGCCCAGCCATCCGGCGCACGGTAGGTACAGCGCAGGTAAGCCGTGCGCTGCGCGGCGCAGTCGGTATCCGGGGTACACCACAAAGCACCGGTCAGGTTCAACTCCATCAGGGAGGGGCGCAGGTCCCCGGTGCCAACCATCCAGAAGCTGCGCACCCCGCCGCGCCAGGCTCCCTGCAGCATTCCGTTAACGGCGGTATCGCCGCCGGGGTAGGCGGTCATGGGGTTGCCGGTCAGCTTATCGCGGCGGCAAAGGCTGAACCACAGCCCGTGCTGCGCGCCGGGACCAGGGCCGCCCGCACTGCTGGCACTGGGGGCCGGGGTTAAAACGGGGATAACGCTATCCGGGATTTTGAGTTTTCCCTCCTGGTAGAGCGCAACGGTTTCGCCCTGCAGCAGAATATAGGCAGCGGCACCGGGCACCGTGGCGTTCAGCAGCTGCCATTGCTCTTGCAGCGCCGCAGTGCTGGCTGTGCCATCGGGATCACCCCCCATCCCGTCAATGCCCAGCGCCCAGATGCGCGGGCTGGTTTTGAGAGTGCGGATAGAATCCTGCCAGATTTTATGGCGTTCTTCCGGGTTTTCCGCCGCAGCCTGCTGCGGGGCAGCCCCCAGCGGGGTCTGCGGGTTCTGCACAGGGCGCAGGCCCATGGCGGCGGCAAGGTCCGCCTGTTTGTCGGTGCGCACCATATTGCCGCGGTAGCGCAGCAGGGATTCAAAAATCATCTCCCAGCCGTTTTCGGTGGCATCCGCCCAGGCGGACAGCCATGGTGCATCCGAAAGATCCCACCCGCGCAAGCCGACAGCGGCGGCTGGCCCGGTAATGCGGCCCTCCGGCACAGTGGCAAAGGGTTTGGGCTCAAACTGCTGCTGGTTCCAGAACCAGAATGGTGCTACCCCCAGGTAATGACGGCTGATATCCAGCAGGCCGTACACCGCGCCCAAATCATCCGCCGCGCAGAGGGTGAGCTGGTTTTCCGTCACATCCAGCGTATAACTTTCCGGCGGCAGGGCGGGGGCAAGGCAGATCATCAGGTGGTTATCCGGCACAAAACCGGTGGTGGAAAGAGTCATTTCCATATCACGCCAAAAGCGCGCCACGGCATGCTGCACGGGCGCACTGGCCCACTGCGCCGTGACCCGTGTGGCACGGCTGAGCATAAAATCCATTGTTTTCCTGCCTTTCAATACACTCTACCATCATCCCCGCCGTATCGGCGCTTGGATGGATGCAGTATTATTCCCTTACTGGTCCAAAAATTCGCGGATCTCGGCTTCCACGGCACGCACCTCGCGCTCAAATGCGCGGGCGGATACCCGTAGCGCACCGTTGCCCAGAATAATGATCTGTTCCGCACCATCGGAGCTGACCACCCGCACGCGGTGGTTTTTGGCCAGCTCATGGGTGGTGCGCTCGATGAACATATCGGCGGTTTCGGCTTCGCGGGTATAAATCACGTGCAGGTTGTGCCAGGTTTCTTGTTCCCGCCCGGCGCCCTTGACGCGGTAGGCGTCAAACACCAGGATGGGCACACACTTGCGGTAGCCCGCATAGTTGCACAGAATGTCCATCAACCGGCGGCGGGCGGCATCCAGGTTTTCCGCCGCGATCTTCTTTAATTCATCCCACGCAAAAATCACGTTGTAGCCGTCTACCAGCAGGTACTCCGGCCCGCTGGGCGGCGGTGCAGCGGGGGTACGGTTCTGGCTTGGCCCCACACTGCGGAAGGCTTTGCGCGCGGCAAGCTGGTCATGCTGACCTGCGGCTTCCCCCCGGCGCTTGATCGGCCCATAGGTGCGCTCAAAAATCGCCAGCAGCTCTTTGTCCTGCTCCAGTGTGCCGCAGTAAGCGGCAGCACGGCGGCGGGCATCGGAGGCTTCATCGGAGGCATCCGCTTCTTCCTGTTTCGCCTGCTGGGCACCGGGCGCGTTGCGCCCCAGGCCGCTGGCCACATGGGCGTGGGCGGGAACTTCGTCCCATTTGACAAGGTAGCCCGCGCCGTGGCTGCAAAATACGGAATCCGCCGGGTTTTCAGTATCGGCATCCGGCTGGTAGCCAATGGCTTCCAGCACGGCTTCGGTGTTGTGGCAGGGCGCATAGCCGCGGGGCATACAGCTCAGGCGGCCCGCACCGCGGGTGTAGGCGGTCACTTCCCGCGCACAGCCCCGCATTTCGGCAACCGGGGCTTTGCCGGTAATGACGGCCAGGCCATCCTCGTTTTCCGGCGTGCTGAATTCCGCGCAGCGGCGCTGCAGATCGGCCATGGCGCGGCCAACACAGTCCTGCGGGACTTCCAGCCGGAAGTCATACCAGGGTTCCAGCAAGACCGCCTGCCCCCGGGCCGCCGCGGTGCGCAGCCCCTGCCGCACGGCGCGGTAAGTTGCCTGGCGAAAGTCCCCGCCCTCGGTGTGCTTGATGTGGGCACGGCCTGCCGTCAGGGTGATTTTCACATCGGTCAGCGGCGCACCGGCCAGCACGCCGGGGTGGCTGCGCTCCGCCAGGTGGGTCAAAATCAACCGCTGCCAGTTCAGGTCCAGCGCATCGGTGCGGCAAATGCTGGCAAACTGCAGGCCGCTGCCCGGCTCGCCGGGTTCCAGCAGCAGATGAACCTCCGCATAATGGCGCAGCGGTTCATAATGGCCCACGCCCTCCACCGGGGCAGAGATGGTCTCTTTGTATAGAATGCCGCCCTCGCCGAAGGCCACTTCCAATCCAAAGCGGCTTTGCAGCACGCTCTGCAAAATTTCCAGTTGAATTTCACCCATCAGCTGCAGGTGGATCTCGCCCAGAGCGGCGTTCCACACCACATGCAGCTGTGGATCCTCGTCCTCCAGGGTGCGCAGGGCCAGAAGGGCACAGTGGGGGTCAGCTCCTTCCGGCAGCTCCACCCGGTAGTTCAGCACCGGTTCCAGCATCGGCTGGCGGGCATCCGGCTGTACGCCAAGGCCCTGTCCGGGATAGGTTTTTGTGGGGCCCAGCACCGCGCAGACGGTGCCCGCCGGGGCTTCGCTGACCAGGCGGTATTTGCTGCCGGAGTAGACCCGCAGCTGGTCGGCCTTTTCTTCAAACTCCACACGGGCATCTGGGCGGGATACCAGGTTGGATTTGACTTTCAGCACGCCGTCCGTCACTTTCAGGTAGGTCATGCGCGCGCCGGATTCGTCTGCCCCGATCTTGAAGATGCGCGCGCCAAAGCTGCCGGTGTCCGGCGGCATGCGGGTATCCCGCTGCAGACCATTGAGCAGGTCGTCAATGCCATCCAGCCGCAGAGCCGCGCCAAAATAGCAGGGGAACACCTGCCGCCGCGTGATTGCCGTGATGAGATCCGCCTGTGGCACCGTTCCTGTTGCCAACACGGCTTCCATCAGCGGTTCACTGCACACGCCAAGGGCTTCGGCGCGTTCTTCTGCCGGAACGGTGGGGGTAAAGTCCACACAGCCATCCCCAAAGCGGCCCCGCAGCTCCCGCAGGCGCAGGGCTTTGTCCGCACCGGGCAGATCCATTTTGTTGACATAGATAAAGGTTGGCACATGGTAGCGCTCCAACAGCCGCCACAATGTCATCGTGTGGCTTTGGATGCCGTCCGTGCCGGAAATGACCAGCACCGCATAATCCAGCACCTGCAGCGTGCGCTCGGCCTCCGCCGAAAAGTCCACGTGGCCGGGGGTATCCAGCAGGGTGATCTGGGTCTCTTCCAGCGGGGTGCCCGTCACCGTTCCGGCCGGCAGGGTAAGCACGGCCTGTTTGGCAAAAATGGTAATGCCGCGGGCTTTTTCCAGCGCATCGGTGTCCAAAAATGCATCCCGATGGTCTACGCGCCCCAGCTTGCGGATACTGCCCGCACGGTAGAGCAGTGCTTCCGAAAGAGTGGTTTTTCCGCTGTCCACGTGTGCCAGAACCCCAACGACCAGACGTTTCATAACTTTCCTAACCTCATTCACAGCGTTCCCGGCTGCTGCGCCAGGGGCACCGTTTATTTTTTGCACCGCCGCCCGCCGGGCAAGGGATATCTACCGGATTTTGGCGATCCTTTTCTATTATAATAGTACCCGTTTTAACTAGGGGATTCAACCACTAATTTGCGCGGGCTTTTGTTTTTGGGGCAGGATGCAAAAAATATTTTATAAAGGGTATTGACATTGCGGGATGTGGATGCTATACTATTTAGGCACTCAAGAGAGAGCAACTAAATATCGCGGGGTAGAGCAGATGGTAGCTCGTCGGGCTCATAACCCGGAGGTCGCAGGTTCAAGTCCTGTCCCCGCAACCAACAGGCTGTGACAAAAAAGATGTCACAGCCTTTTTTCTTTGTTGTAACGCCAAAAAATGGCGATTTCGACGTCCTGTTTTCAAGGTCGTATTTTACAAGGTTGTCCAATCGTTTCACTGCGGTTGGGCTTTTTTGTTGCCGTTTTTCCACAGCGGTGCGCCCGCATTGTGGAAAAAATGAGCGCATTTGTAGATAAATCTCAAAAAGATTCGGCTGTTTTCAAAAAGTTTTCAATCCCGGCTGTCGGTTTTCCACACCGATAGCCGGGATTTTTGCGTTTTTTGAAGGAAAAAGCGAAAGTTTACAATTTGTTAATATTTGGGAGCGGATTGATGGCTGGGAAAAGCCCCATCTCCCCTGTTTGATGGCAAATTCTCTGGCAGTTTTCAGTTTGTTTTCAAGTTTTCCATTTTATACCTATTATAATAAGGAGGATTTCCACTATGAGCATCATTATCGGCATCGACCACGGCTACTACGCTATCAAGACAGCGCATTGTTCATTCCCGGCTGGGCTGACAAGCTACGGAGAACACGAACCCTACACCCGCCAAGGACTCTTAGAGTTTGGCGGGTGCTTTTTTGTTTGTGGCTCCGGGCGGCAGCCTATCCAACGGGATAAGACTGCGAACGACAACTATTACCTGCTGACGCTGGCAGCGATTGCAAAAGAAATCCGGCAGCGCGGCTTGCCGCCCGAATGCTCGGTGCGCATTGCGGCGGGTCTGCCGCTGACCAGTTTCGGACGCGACAAACCCAAGTTCAGAGAGTATCTGCTGCGGAGCAATCAGCCTTTGAACTACAAGTTCGAGGGCGTGGAGTACAGCATCACCATCGAAGAAGTTGCCATTTTTCCGCAGGGCTACGCCGCCCTCATGACCGAAACCGGGCTGTTGCAGGACGAACCGTCCATGCTCCTCATGGATCTCGGCGGCTGGACGGTAGACCTTATGCGCATAGACAATGCCATTCCTGTGGCCGACACCGCCCACAGCTTGGAACTCGGCATGATCCGCTGCGTGGATGACATTCGGGAACAGGTGCGGCGCGAAACAGGGTTGTCCCTCACGGATGCCCAAATCGAAAATATGCTGGCAGGTCAACCCTGCACGGTCAGCGATACGGTGCGCGACATTGTGAACCGGCAGGGGCGCAAGTACACAGAGCATCTTCTGTCAGCCACGATGGAAGCGGGCTTTGATTTGCACGCCATCCCCGCCGTGTTGTTGGGCGGCGGCGCATCGGTGGTGAGCCGCCACCTAAGCCCCAAAGACGGCCTTTGTAAGACGATTTTCCTGCTGGATGACAAGGTGAACGCGGTCGGATTCGAGCGCGCGTTGGCCGCCGTGTCGCGCCGTAAAAGCGAGGCATGAAACGACCGCAGTACGTTTTCCGTCCGAACCTTAGCGACCCGCAGCACCGCCGTGCATGGGTGTTGCTGCAGCAGATGCCGTCAGCCCGCCGCAAGGATTTTCTGGTGCAGAGCATCCTTGCGGCAGAGCAGACGGATAGGCTGGAGAAAAGCATCCGCAAGGTGGTGCGAGAGGAGTTGCAGGCAGTCAACATAACCGGCGCTGTTCCAAGCCCACTGTCAGAGAATGCTATACCAGACTCTGCGCTCGATTTCCTGAATTCACTGTAGGGGGTGATTCCAATGTTTTAATAATAGGTAGAAAAGCAGAATGAAAAAGGAGGTTTATACATTATGAACGGTAAAAAAATCTTGTTTGGTGCAGCCTATGACGGGCTGCTTTTGTTTTTGATGAGGGGCGCCTATTAAGCACATTTGCAGGTTCGGCAAAGCCTTTAGCTGTGCCATGTTCTGCACGATGATGGAGCAGAAAATAGCGCGGGAACGCATGGTGGCCAACGCCGACAAAAAGGTATCTTTTGGCAAGGAAATATTGGCGTACTCGTCCATAAGGCAATGCACAGGCACAGGCAATCGTTGATATGCGTCTGAGAGCACTGAATGGTTTGGAACGTGCCAAACTTGAAAAAGAATACAAAGAATTGATGGAGCGTATCGGTGAATTGAAGGCAATTCTTGCAGATGAAAAGAAATTACTTGGAGTTATCAAAGATGAAATTGCACTGATCCGTGACAAATATGGCGATGAAAGAAGAACACAGATTGGATTTGACGAATACGATTTATCCATGGAAGATTTAATCCCGGATGAAGATGTTATTATTGCAAGAACCAATCTCGGATACATCAAGCGCATGACACCGGATAATTTCAAGAGCCAGCACAGAGGCGGCAAGGGCATTAAGGGAATGCAGACCTTAGAAGATGACTTTATTGAAGATTTATTCATGACGACATCACACCACAGCCTGACATTCTTTACGAACCAGGGACGTGCCTATAAGTTAAAGGCTTACGAAATTCCGGAGTCTGGCAGAACCTCAAGAGGAACGGCAATTATTAATCTGCTGCAGCTCCAGCCGGAAGAACAGATTACAGCCGTGATTCCTGTGGATACAAAACATATTAATGATTCAGATTATATGTTTATGGCAACAAAGAAGGGTATTGTAAAAAAGACCCAGTTAAAAGAGTATGCCAATATCAGAAAGACAGGTCTTCAGGCAATTAATCTGCGTGATGACGATGAATTAATTGAAGTAAAATTAACCGATAACACAAAGGATATTCTGCTTGTAACAAAACTCGGACAGTGTATCCGATTCCATGAATCTGATGTAAGAAAGACCGGCAGAAGTTCTATGGGCGTTATCGGCATGAATCTGTTAGACGAAGATGAAGTAGTCGGCATGCAGCTTGATACACAGGGCGATTCGCTGTTAATCGTTTCTGAAAAGGGACTCGGTAAAATCACGGATATGAATGAATTTACAGTCCAGCACAGAGGCGGCAAGGGAATCAAGTGTTACAAGATCAGCGAAAAGACCGGAAATGTAGTCGGTGTCAAGGCAGTTGATGACACACGTGAAGTCATGTTAATTACGACAGAAGGTGTGATTATCCAGATTGAATGTAAAGACATTTCAAAGCTTGGCAGAATTACATCCGGCGTCAAACTGATTAATCTTGATGAGAATGTAACTGTTGCAACGATTGCAAAAGTTTCTAAAAAGCCTGAAAATGAAAAAGGCGAAGAAATAGAAACAGAAAACGACGAAGAAAACACAGAGAGTGAATAAACAATCATTGAAACTGCCGCATGGAGGGGACATCAGAAGATGCCGTTTCTTCGTGCGGCAATTTTTAAACAGGAGTAAGAAAAAAATGGCATGGATAAGTATAAATTTTGAATCCAAGGCATTGGGAATGCCGGTCATGACAAATGTCTTAATGCCGCAGGGGCGTGGCGGATATAAAACCTTGTATCTTTTACACGGCGCAGGGGGCGATTATGCATCATGGCTGCTAAAATCCCGTGTTGCGGATTACGCAGAAGGAAAAAATATTGCAGTGGTGATGCCGTCCGGCAACAACAAATGTTATGTCAACAACCGTTACGGAAAAGACTATTTTACATTTCTGACAGAGGAACTCATCGAAAAATGCGAAACGTGGTTTGACCTTTCGCCAAAAAAAGAAGACCGTTTCATCGCCGGAATGTCGATGGGAGGATACGGAGCGGTTCATGCGGCGTTAAAAAGACCGGAATTATACGGAAAAGCATTTTCCTATTCGGGACTGCTTGACATATCGGAGCGTTTTTTAAGACCGCAGGGACTCGATTTAAAACCGGTTTTCGGTGAAAAAGAGGATTTTTCCACGGTGGCAGCAGATTTATTTGAACTTACACACAAAACCGGCATAAATTTATCGGGAAATGTGGATAACCTTCCGGAAATTTTCATTACCTGTGGATTACAGGATAAGCGCATTGAAATGAGCCGGAAGCTGTATGAGGCGATGAAGCAGGAAAACTTTAATGTGCATTATATCACGGAAACCGGCGGACATGACTGGACGTACTGGGATGCGTGTATACAAAATACAATTCAGATTTTAAATGATAAGGTGCCTGTGTCACCAGATTGGAGGAGCATATGCCGGTAATGAATATCAATCTGTTTTCAATTACACTGCGTTACGGCATTGACTGTATGGTTGTACTGCCTGAAAATCTAAAAAAAGGGGAGAAACTGAAATGTCTGTGGCTGTATCACGGCGGAAGCGGCGATCATACGGCATGGCTGTATCACACACCGCTGGTTGAACTGGCAGAGGAAAAGCATTTTGCAGCGGTACTTCCGAATGTCCATGAATCCTGTTTTGTCAATATGAATATCGGGGATGCCTTTGGTACGTTTGTGGGAAAGGAATTGCCGTCTGTTATCTGGAACATGTTTGCGTGTATTTCCGGTGAAAGACAGGACAACTACATTGCCGGATTTTCAAACGGCGGATACGGCTGTCTGCATACGGCGCTATCATATCCACAAAAATTTGCGGGTGTCGGTGCATTTTCGGCAGGCGATAAGGCGGACTCTGATTTTTCATCACCTGCAAAGCAAAAAAGCAGGATGCTGTTGTTTGGTGAGGGTGATTTACACGAAAATGACTACGGACTTACCCACCTTGCGGGGAAACTTTTGACTGAAAATGTGGATAAGCCGCGAATTTTCCATGCGTGTGGTGGAAAAGATCCGTGGCTTATGCAAAATCACATTCTGCGCGATTATTTTACGGCACACCCCGGATTTGATTACACCTATGATGAAATCCCGGAGCTTGGACATGAGTGGAAGTTCTGGAACGAGGAACTGAAAAGATTTCTGGATTTTCTGCACTGGTAAATCAAAAATTTTGAAAACTTTTGACTTATGAATTAAAATGGTATACGCTATAAAGAAGATGTGAGTAATGACACGCAGTAAAACCTTACACTGCGTTTTTGAAAGGGACAAAGGTATGCGGGAAGTTGATGTAAATGAAATTATCAAAAATATTAAGGAAATGTGTATTGAAGCGAATCATTTTCTGTCAAAGGATATGAAAGAAGTGTATGATGCGGCAGCAGTGGAGGAAGAATCTCCTCTAGGCAGACAGATTTTAGGACAGCTTCAGGAAAATCTGCAAATTGCAGGAGAAGACATGATTCCGATTTGTCAGGATACCGGTATGGCGGTTGTTTTTGTTAAAGTCGGACAGGAAGTCCATATCATGGGCGGCGGTCTTACCGATGCGGTCAATGAGGGCGTGCGTCAGGGATACGTTGACGGATATTTAAGAAAATCCGTTGTCAAAGACCCGATTTACCGTGAAAATACTAAGGACAATACACCGGCAGTTATCCATTATGACATCGTGCCGGGTGATAAAGTGGAAATCACCGTTGCGCCAAAGGGCTTTGGCAGTGAAAATATGAGCCGTGTTTTCATGTTAAAACCGGCAGACGGCATTGAAGGTGTGAAAGAAGCAATTTTAACGGCCGTTA
>OLVU01002160.1_pt1 | contig 10584 bp, 7 predicted proteins | sample 1673321 | NCBI WGS metagenome assembly OLVU01 (sample SAMEA3178942, study PRJEB25190) | human gut metagenome | biome: human gut; feature: human-associated habitat; material: faeces | place: Austria | collected 2013 | reverse complement strand
GAAAAAGGGGAAGAGCTAATCCGACAAAAGTCGAATTTTGCAACATCCCCTTTTTGTTTGTGCGTCCTGCTTCTTTTTTGAATTGATGAGTCTATCCGGCGCCTCTAGGCGATACACTAAAAAGACATCAACAAAACAACCGGAGAGGAAGATGTTGAGAAGAACATTGTTAGCAGTGTCTGCCGCGTTCTCTGCAGGAGCAGCCTTTGCAGCCGATAAAGTCGGCATTCGTCCCGAAACCGTTCCGAGTTCAGCTGAGTATCCGCGTCTTCGAGCCGGAACCCAGCTCGATCATTTATACGAGTCTATGCTTGCAAACGGATTTGGTATTAAGAATCCCAAAGCATCTTCCGATCTTCCCACCGTTGTCATCGTTTCTGATACGCAATGTCCTTGGTGCTCACGTCTTTGGAATGCAACGATGCCGCTCACCGACAAGGTTAACTTTGTCTGGTATCTGGTTCCCGTTCTAAGAGATCTCAGCATTTCTCAAGCGGCCATGATTCTCTCCTCATCTAACCCTTGGGAAAAATACGGAGAACACGAACTCCACTTCAAAGACGCCGGGTTCAGAGGGTTAAATCCGGAAGGTATCCCTGTCGATCAAAAATATAGAGATGAAGTTTGGACCAATGCAAAAATCGCCCGCTGGTCCGGAGTGACATCTGTTCCACTCGGTGTCTCCAAAAATAAGGCGGGGAAATATATTCCTATTTTCTCGGGCTCTTCTACAGAACAAATAGAAGAAGTCGTTTTTGGAAAACCTAAATAAGCGATAGATTTAGGGTTATCCTTAAATCCCAATATGAGGGAGGATGGATTGAATGTTTGTAACAGACTCCCCTCCAACTTATTGATAAAACAGTATTAAAATTAACCCGCTAATTCGGTATTTTGGATTAAGGGATGACCCTATCAAAAAAATGCAACTTATCGTAAAATCTCTCCCTGTTTGACAATTACTTGACTCATTCAGGAGAATCGAATGCAAAAAATTCTTTTGGCCTCTTTAGTCTCCGCTGCTTTTGCAATGCCTGCAGTTGCAGCTGAACAAGCCGACGTCGTCATTATCGGCTCCGGCGGTGCAGGCCTCTCTGCTGCTGTTACAGCCCATGACCTCGGCAAAAAAGTTATCGTTCTTGAAAAAATGGCTATGGTCGGCGGCAACACAAACCGTGCAGCCGGCGGTCTGAACGCAGCCGAAACAAAGCCTCAGGCTAAACTCGGAATCAAAGATTCCATCGAGTCTCACTTCAACGACACGATCAAGGGCGGCCACTATCTCAACAACCCCGACCTTGACCACAAACTCACTGACAACGCCAAGTATTCTGTCGACTTCATTAACGACCTCGGCGGCGACCTGAACGACGTCGGCATGATGGCCGGTGCTTCTCAGAAACGCGCCCACCGTCCAACAGGCGGCGGCTTCGTCGGTGCTGAAGTTGTTAGAACTCTCTACAAGGCTTCCAAAGACCGCAACATCGACATCCGTACGATGGCTGACGCTCAGAAGCTGATCGTTAAAGACGGCAAGGTTGTCGGCGTTCAGTTCAAACAGGGCAAAAAACCTGCTCAGATCGTCCACGCTAAGGCTGTTGTTATCGCTTCCGGTGGTTTCTCTGCCAACCAGGCTATGGTCGCTAAGATCGATCCGAAACTGAAAGGCTTCGCTACAACTAACCAGCCCGGCGCAACCGGTGACGGTATCATCATGGGCGAAAAGGTCGGTGCTGCTACTGTTGACATGAAACAGATTCAAACTCACCCGACAGTTGTCCCCGGCAACGGCGAAATGATCACTGAAGCTGTTCGCGGCAACGGCGCTATCCTTGTCAACAAAGAAGGCAAACGCTTCATCAACGAACTCCAGACTCGTGACGTCGTTTCTGCTGCAGAACTGAAGCAGACTGACAAAGTCGGCTACCTCTTCTTCGATAACAGCGTTCGTAAGAGCCTGAAAGCCATCGAAACATACATCAAGAAGGGTCTCGTTACTGAAGGCAAGACACCTGAAGAACTCGCTCAGAAACTCGGCATCAATGCTGACAACCTGAAGACCACTCTGGCCGAATACGCCAAGTTCCAGGCTGACAAGAAAGACGCTCAGTTCGGCCGTGCCGACATGCCGCGTCCTCTGACCGAAGCTCCTTACTACGCAGTTATGGTTACTCCGGCTGTCCACCACACAATGGGCGGTCTGAGAATCAACACTGAAGCTCAGGTTCTGAACCACAAGGGCAACGTTATCCCGGGTCTCTTCGCTGCTGGTGAAGTTACCGGCGGTGTCCACGGCGGCAACCGTCTCGGCGGCAACGCTATGGCTGACATCGTGACATTCGGTCGTATCGCCGGCCGCAATGCTGCTGAGAACCCCACCGGTGTTATCATCCCGCGTGCTACACCTCCGCAGACAGCTGAAAAGCTCGCTCACGAAGCCAAGTAATTCTGAGTAGTTACTAAGACTGCAGCGCCCGTCAGAAATGACGGGCGTTTTGTTTTGTCGGACTCCTGATCCGTGAAAAATCAGAAGTATTGAGTCTGTCTTATTCTTTCTTCACCGTGGACGGCTCTAATACTTTCCTGCAGATCACGTTCATATTTTTGTCAAACTCATACAGGATTGGCTTAGTGTTTTTAATTTCCAATTTCTGAAGCGCTTTCTCATCCAAGTTCGGCTCGATCCAAGCAGACAGGGCTCTGAGGTTGGTACTGTGTCCGACCACAAGAACGGTCTTTCCGGATTTAATCGCCGGGCGCAGCTGATCTGTCCAATACGGACCGACGCGCGCAATCACATCCTTGAGACTTTCAGAGGCCGGTATGACGCGAGGATCTAGATCAGCGTAACGAGGATCCTTGACCGGTGAGCGAGCGTCTGTCACAGCCAAAGAAGGGGGCGGAACGTCAAAACTTCTTCGCCAAATCTTTACTTGATCGTCACCGACTTCTTTAGCAACATCTTCACGTTTCTTGCCTTCGAGATCTCCATAGCAGCGTTCGTTCAAGCGCCAGAATTTTTGAAGCGGAACCCATTGAGCAGACATGCCTTTTTGAGCCAGCTGAGCAGTTTCAATCGCACGATTCAGCTTGGAGGTGTGAACTTCATCGAAATTGACACCGGCTCCTTTCATAATCTCGCCTGCCTTAACGGCTCCGGCTCGACCTTTATCCGTCAGGTCGATGTCCGACCATCCAGTGAAGCGTTTTTCAAGATTCCACTGGCTCTCTCCGTGCCTGAGGAGTACCAGTTTATAAGCAGCTTCTTCCGCCTGCGCAGCAGGAACAGAAATCAAAAAAGCGGAAGAAAGAAGTGAGGCGGTAACTGCGGTCAAGAAAAGTCTTTTCATTGTTTGCCCTTGGGTTGATTGAGTTATGAGAATATTCTAGTTACTTCAACCAACGGACTCGATTGGCAACTTCCCGCTGGTAGGAGGCTACTCCCATCTAATCTTGACTTGAACCGGCTCCGTGTAAGGCTTTATGACTTGATCGACGGTCCTTTTTTCCCCAGACGGCAGTTCAATGGGTGCGTGAATCGCCTTATCCAAACGCCACGGTATCGCAAAGAAGGGATGTTCGACAAAGCCGGGTGCCATATTGATTATCGCTTCCGACAGCTCGGCAGTGATCCCAGGCTTCCCGATCAACGTATCAGCCATGACGTTTTCTCGGATAGGCGTATTAGCCAAAATTTCGGAATCCATGACCTTCCTGCCCATAGCTCCGCGCATGGTGGGAAAAGAGAACCAGGAATTGATGCGATGATAGTCCCGACCGGCCGGCGCATAGACAATATACGGAAGATCGGCAATGGCACCTAGCGCTACCAGCCAATCCTTCAACCTTATGTTGTCTTGTCGTCTAATGCGTCTGTCGAAAACAAAAAGGGCCTTCCCGCCGTCCTTAAGGTCGATAGAGATGTAGCCGAAGCGAAGTGCATTGACCTTGAGCCTGATATCTCTGGCTAAATCATGATTAACGTCATCCTGACTCGCATTCGGGAAATAAAGCAAAACCGTCGGACAATGCTCCCAGAGATAGCGCAAACGATTAAAGCCAAATTCTTTCCGAGGAACGTTAACTTCTCCTCTCCAGCTGCTATCTTCGACAACGTATCTGACCGCCATATCCTGCTCCTGAAATCAGTTCTCTGAAACTGAATTCTCATCATCTGCGATGCTAAAAATTTACGACCTCTTTCTTACCGCCTTATTATTCTTGAACCTTTTGTCGGCTCGGCGGCCCTCCTTAACACGCGCCGAACCTAGAAAAGCTGAGATATCTCTTCCTTCGAGTCCCTTGTAGAAATCTGAAGAAAAATCTATCTTCAAGACTTAATTTAGACCTTTGTACGTCAAATTTTGTCGCGGTCAAGATATGAAAAGCTTTCAAAACAAGTCATGTTCACTCAATAAGGCAACGTAAGAAGGAACTGAGATTTTGCGTTTCTAGATCTTCATTATTTTAAAAATCCTCAATAAAACATAAAGTTAATGTTGAAATTAAGGATTTTTTGTGCTAAACTAGATCATTATATATGGAGATCTATCAATGGCAAATCCGAAGCTTCCTCCGATTCTGATTAACAAGGCAGGTTCCGTTTATTACGTTTACACCTATAAAAACGTTTGGGATAGAGAACTCAAACGAAGCAAAAGAGGTGAATCCAAAAAGATTGGGACAATCCTTGGCGGACAAAAGGACGGAAAAATTCGTTTTGATGAAGCTTTCCTTCAAGAACATCCTGAATTTCGGAACTATCAGGTTGAGAGGAAAGGAAAAGATTATGTCTTTACTCAGATCTCCGAAGAAGGCATCACTCTTGAACAGGCTCGCAACATAAAGAAGCTTTACGCCGGTGCTACTTGGGCCTTAGATCAGATCGTTGCCGACTCTCCTGTCGGAGAGTTCTTAAAGGAGTGCTTCCCAAGGAACAAAGACTATAAAAAGATCCTTTCCTTAGCATACTTTTTAATCCTTAATCAGAACAACAGCGTTAGCTTCTATGAAAGCTTTGCAGAGACGACGAGACTGCCGTATCCGCGGCCGCTGAGCCCCTCGGCAGTAACTCGCCTCTTCCAGAGGATAGAGCTGCGCGATGTCCGGCGTTACTTCCTGCTGATGCGCAGCTATCTTCAAGAAGACGAAGACAATAAGATCATTCTTGCCCTGGACTCGACCTCAATCTCTTCTTACTCCACGCGCTTAACTCATATTGAATACGGCAAGAACAAAGACGACGATGCGCTGCCGCAGCTAAATGTTCTCTTCTTGGTAGACCAGAAGTCCGGACTTCCGATTTTTTATCGCTTTTATGACGGAAATGTTCCAGATGTCAGCACCATTCGTCATACGATTGCCGATCAGGCCCTTCTAAACATGAAGAACGTCGTTCTGGTTGCTGACAAAGGCTATAACAGCGTAAAAAACATCAACGACTGTCTGATCAATAAAGTTGAGTTCATTTTTAATGTCCGTCTGGGAACGAAAGGCTGTCTGGCCAGAGAACTCATAGATGAACATAGAAAGGAGTTTGCAGACCTCAACAGCGGCGATCCTTACATCAGAAAGAACATCGCCACGGCAAAGGTGAATTGGAAATACGATCCGCGGCCGGTAGACGGGAAACCGGCATCAAACTCTGCGACAGCCGAGCTTTATTACCACATGTTCTACGATCCCGTCATCTATCAGGAGGCAGCCAATAAGCTCACGGAATCGCTTCTCACCATTAAAAAGAAACTTCTTGAAAATGAAGCCCTGACCGAGCAGGAGGAAGAGCTGAAAGAAAAATTCTTCCGAAACGATAAAGAAAAAGGCTTGATTATTGTTAACCGCCGAGTAGACGACTACTTGAAGTACAAGGGATTTAGAGTTTTAGTCTCAGACTCGGAGAAGGATCCGGTTAAGGCCTGGACGGCTTATGCCGACCGCTGGCGCGTAGAAGACGCCTTTGCAACGCTTAAGGACCGACTCGGCTGCAATCGAATCAGATGCTCTGACAACAAGGCACTGCAAGGAAAGACCTTCGTACAGTTCATTGCGACGGGCTTGTCGCTGATGGTTCGTTCGAGAATCCGCTGCTATATGAAGGAAAACAAGAAAGCTGGAAAACTGAATCTGGTCTACGAGAGCGACGCAAAGATCCTTCAGGTTCTAAATAACGTCATGCAAACTCGCTTTAACCACGGCTACTACTTCGACGAAGTTGCCGGTAAAAAGATTAAATACTTTGAAGCGTTAGGTGTTGGAGTTCCGGGAGCCGGGCCCGAGACGCCGGAAGATGTTCAGGAAGAACCAGAAGTCGAACCGTTATTAGGTACGGATATTGAAATTTAACGAGGATGCCGGAGCCGAACTCCGGCTAGATCACTGAAAAACGCAAAATCTCAGAAGCAAAAAATCGGCAGATATAACTGTTGAGGATAAGACAATAGTTCAATGCTATTAAAGATCAGGCTTTTTCAACGATTAAGATATTTTCAAAAATAAAAGTCAAATTCATAATGCTCTTATATGTCATGCGGTTAACGATGCCATTATTGAACGCAAAATTTTCTCTCCGAAATTGCATTGAAAATCGATCCAAGGAAAGTAGCTTCTCATGCGACTTAATCCATCTTTTGGGGTCCAACTTGTCCAATGCATTAAAAACTTATCAAAATATAAAATTATGACAATTTGATGAAAGATAACTTTTCAATTTGAAAAAACGGAAGTCAGAAGAAGTTCCCTAAGTACATTATTTGTTTTAAACTAACAGCCGTGGCGCCCTCCTAAGTCGTGTCTGGGCATTGAGGTTTAAAGCGCCACAATTAACTTGTTTCTCTCAATTGCGTTAGCATCTCTACCTCCCGGTCCTAGAACTTAGGGAAAATTAATATTTTTTAGACGAAATTTAAACAATTGCCGTTATATCAACTTGAATAAGGACTGGTTTTGATTAAGCTAATTTACCTTCTGACCTTCGAGATATCATTTAACTAAGTTAATATAATAAGTGAAAATGATTTTATATTATCCAACTCTATGAAGTAAGATCCAAAGCTAACTATATGAAGAATTTTGAAAATATAACAGTCCTTTTGCAAGGACCAGTATCTAGGAAATTAACAAAAACTTCCATTGAGAACATAAAAAAAATATTACCTGGCGCAAAAATAATCTTATCAACTTGGAAAGGAGAAAATTTTGAAAAAATAGATGGAGTTGAGGTCTTATATAATAAAGATCCCGGCGCTTCAATTCTAGATAAAAAGACTGGCCAATTAAATAATATCAACAGACAAATAGTTTCAACGTTACTTGGATTAAAAAAGGTATCAACACCTTTAGTTCTGAAAATAAGATCTGATATTGTTCTTGAAAGCAACGAATTCCTTAATTTTTTTGAAAAATTCAAAGAGAGGAATAAAAATTATTCAATTTTTAAGGAAAGATTATTAATTTGTGAAAAATATTGTAGACCTTCTGGAATGTTCCCATATCACATATCTGATTGGTTCATCTTTGGATACACCGAAGATTTAATAAAACTATTTGACGTTCCATTAGAGAAAAGCGAAGATGACAATTGGTTTTACAGAAATAATTTAACATTAAGCCATAAAATTGGATATTTTCCGCATTTCAGACATAGATATTGCGCTGAGCAATATATATGGCACAAATGCATTTCAAAATATTTTCCAATTAATTTTAATCACATGTTCGACTTTTCAAATGAAAATATTAAATTAAGCAATTTATTCCTTATTGATAATTTCGTCGTCCTCCCCCAGCAAGTTTTAGGATTTAGGTTCGATAAATTCAACTCCAACAACAATGCGTGTTTATTGACTGGGGACTGGCTGCTTCTTTATAACTCATCATACAAAACCAATAAATCTCTTTCATTTAACTCAAAACAATATTTAACCGCTCAGATAGAAACTGTACAACAAGACATTAAGAATCAATTGGTAGAGGTTAAAATTAATCTTAAAAATTTAATAAAAAATATCCTCAGAATATCAATTAAATTGAAAAGATATTTTCTATTAAAGTCCATTCCAAGAGCTTCTAAGGTTGAAATTAACGATGATGGAAATGATTACACCCTTTTCGGAAGACATCTCTACAATTTCAAGCGAAAAAACAACTACATAGCGCGACATTTTTGCTTTTTTCCTGCGAAAAAAGAGAGTTCTTTCTTCTCTTACATTAGGGAAACCCTGCAAAAATATGATATTGACAGGCCTATTCTTGTTATTGAATTTGCAACTGGAGAAACGGTGGCATTGGCAAGAAATTTGGAAAAGGTTTTCATCAATCACCACAATGCAATTTTCTTTTTCGCACGTAGGTCTTCATACGAGATATTTAATTTTTTAACAAAATCTCAATACGATACAGAGTTAATCCCAAAGTTTTTATTAGAATCTAGCGAATACAAATCTTTGAATGCCCATTACTTTACTTACACTAATTCTAACGCTTATTTTTATCTTTACCCCTCTGTTTTTTGGGATAGTTTCTTTTGTGGATCAAAGAATTATGTAACTTATTGCAAAGAAAGATTGGGAATAGATTTTTCACGATTAAATAAATTCGAACCAGATCCAAACGATTTAAAATGGGCAAGAGAATTTATTTCTAGCAATAAAATCAAAGAGTATAACTTTATTTTATTCTTACCTGAAGCAAGTAGCATTCAAGAATTTACCTCTGAATTTTGGAATGCCCAATTATCAAAAAATGAACTTTCAAAATACCCAATAGTTGAAAATAGAGTTCTGAAGGTTGATTCATCTCTGGACTCAACAATAAAATTGAATTGTGATTTTGGAAAGCTATTTGCGCTAGCTTCATTAGCCCATAAGATTGTGATGCTTCGCTCAGGTATGTCAGAATTGCTGTCCATGACAGGTGTTGAATTATATATATATTACCCTTTAGTTAATACAGCAGTTCCTTTTATACCAGACCTATATATTCTTTATACTATGAAACAATTCAATTGCCCATCTTCCGTCAGGGAATTCATTGTAGATATAAAGACTGAAGAAATTCTATCTTCAAGTTAATTTGGATTTTTAATAAAAAATCTATAACTTCCATATTTAATATTAAATTCTGTTATTTAATTACTACGATCAGACTATATTATTTTCTGAGATAAAAATATCAAATGCTTTTCTAGCATGTCGCAGTTATTTTTTATTTTTATCTGTAAATATCTCATAACATATTTATTTAGGATATAGGTACGTGTCTGTTATCTTAATTTTAGATTCTTGTACCGACCACAGAGCCTAAATATTCCGGTCCTCTTGAAGAGGACCGGAGTTTCTCTAATATTTAGCACTATTTCTTATGCACCTGGCCTGTCTAGTTTAACTCTTTGAAAAGTACTAATGGCTACTTAAATATTCTTCGGTCCTAATTTCACCAACTCAGTTCGTTTAACCGTTGCTAAATTGAAACTTTTTTCAAACTTTCTGAAAATATTGTCGCGGGATACGGTCTTGGAACAACATTCTCAGTTCCGCGGAACAGGTTCTGATTTTTCAAATTTGGTCTCCCGGACCACCGCCTTAGTTCGAGATACCGTCTAGCTTTACGAACCAACCGCTTCTTTTGCTTGTTTCCGTGCTAATGCTCGACGGGATTCTCCTTTCAACTCTATTAAATAATAGAAGTTAATAATTCTGTCAGCGACCCCGTCACCGATGTATTTTCCAATCAGCCACTCTTACCAGTCAGCGCATGGTCTTTGACTGACTATGATCGTAGACAAGTTATAGGCGCGACTTTTAATAATTTCATAGACGAGGCTTTGCTCTTGAGCAGTTAGAGTCCCCAGAACGAAGTCATCAATTATGAGCAAGTCCACCTCATTGATCTTCTTTAGCGCCTCAGATTTTTTCTCAGCCTAGAGAACCTTTCCACAAGTTCACACAGACTCCAGTATCTGACGTTAAATCCTCTTTCGATCGCTTCAGAACTAATAACCATCGCAATGAAGCTTTTGCCACAGCCTGTGGCTCCCGTGATAGCAATTGATTGACCGTCGCGACGACTGTCTCTTCTTTGATGAGGCACTTTCTTAGCGATCCATCGACATTCAACTATCTCTTCCAGGGTCTGACGGCTGATCCTTCGGCCCGGCGCTAAGTCAAACTGCTCCAAACTATATACCCCTCGGGGAAAGCCGGCGATCTTAAATCTTTTTTCCGCCCCGCGTTCTTTTCGAACGGCACGTTCTGCTTCTAAGCAGACAAGAAGACATCTTAAGAACGATTGTGACGCCCATGCCTGATTCATGAGCTGCTCGTGCAACTGCTGAGCAAAGGCGTTCATTCTGTACTCCCAAAGAAGATCCATGATCGTTTCTTCTAACTTGTCTGCCGCTGCCATTTGGACTGAGATTTAATGACATGGAACCCCTTTGCTCCCAACGAAATAGAGAGAGCAAAATGAAAGTGACAAAGTTCTCATTAGAGGTGATTCCATGTCAGTTAGAAGGATACTCGCAAAAACTATCGATACAGATCTCGAATACGAAGCCATCGGTATAGATTTAGCTAAGAATTGCGTCAG
>OLVU01002146.1_pt1 | contig 10661 bp, 18 predicted proteins | sample 1673321 | NCBI WGS metagenome assembly OLVU01 (sample SAMEA3178942, study PRJEB25190) | human gut metagenome | biome: human gut; feature: human-associated habitat; material: faeces | place: Austria | collected 2013 | reverse complement strand
TACCGATACCCAGGAATCCCATCATTTCCACGTGAGCAGGAACTGATGAAGAACCAGCGAATTGAGCGTCAGAGTGCATACGACCCATAGTGTCTGTCATACCGTAAGAGGCGGCGACACTGCATCCCTGTAACCATTTGCTAATCTGTTATAGATAGTTGTGTTACAGTTAGATATTCAAGTATATTAAAGAACTCCCCAGCTTATTAGTTACTGTTATATTATTAAATGGTCGTGAATAAGTCACAAATGACTAACTACTGACCTTTATTATTCTGTTGTTTACTCTCTCTTATAGCTCTCTGATGGTCTAAACGTTTCTGTTGTTCAAGCACTTCTTCCCTTGTAGGGGGATGTTTCTTCCATTCTTCTATTGACTTGCGAGTACGCTCTATCCATTCTTTGTGAAATTCATTGATATATTCCACGAATCTTATGTTTATGAGTTTGAAACAAAGATAATCATTCTCCTTTAAATCACCATGATTTGCTGCAACATTTTAGTGAATGGGGGCTATATGGGAAGTATTCTTTAGAAATGTAGTAGCTCTATAAAAGAAAACAGCATAAGAGTTTCCTAAAATGCTGCTCTTGTTACTTTAGTAGAGTATGTTGTCAATGATTATAGTCTAAATGATAATCACCATCTCTAAAGTTCAGCTCCTTAGTACCATAATTCCAATAGAAATATCCATGCCAGTCTGGAAGCATTAATATCTTACCAGTAACAGCATATAGTGTAGCTTGATTGTAGTTCATTGTTTTAAAATTAGTATCTTTGCATTGTAAATCTTTTCCTAACGAATTTAATAGTAGAAATAATCCTTAATAGAGATTAGTATCTATTTATTAAAAGAAGAAAGGAGGTAAATATGAACAGACCAAATGCTATAATAGATTTCTGCAAAAATCTATTGGAATTGGTTGAGAAACTCTGCGTAGTTCTCAAATTGATTCTATCGTTTACTTAATTGGATTTACCATCTTTGGCAGCAGATGTAAAAGAACTGCCATATTTACCTTCTTTTATTTTATATAAAGGTACTAATAATAAATCAGTTAACCTAGTGGTTGATGTTAAAAATTATTATTAATTTTTAGCGGAGTCCAATATATATCTTTTGATTTCATGTTTATTCATTAATAATTGCTATCTTTGCTATTATTAACTATTAAATTATAAGACTATGCCATTAGTAACAATCTCACTCCGATTATTTGGTAAATCACTTAAAGAGTATAATTTCTCTGTATTTAAATTACCTACTAGCTTTAAACCTGTAGAGGATTTTGGTATGCTTTATGTTTACTTTTATAAAGATGAAACTATCACTAGGTTAATTTATTGCGGTAAGGACAATAACCCACCGCGAAGACTAAATGACCACGAACGTGATGATAAAGACATTATAGAAGCATCAAACTATGTAGGTATTATATACTATACTGATTATAACCAGCTCAGCCTTGATGAGATTGATATATTAGAAGGCAATAGCTTTGAGAAGAATATTCAACATAATTGTTGAATTATCTCTGCTGGAACAGAGTGAATGGGATGCCAATTCATCCCTCCTTCTGTTCTCATAAAGACATAACTACCTTCTTTATTGTACACCATTATGGTGCTGTTATTGCTTTTAAATAACGCTGTAACTTTTACCTGCCCATCTTCCTTAGTCATCACTCCGAACTCTAAAATAGGGTGTTCTTGTATTCTATTCCATTTATTCATATTAATTCTTATTTGATTTGGCTTGTACTAAAGCTCTCCATATCCAATAAATGAGGGCTTCTTCCATGCTGTCTTTAATAATCTTTCCAGCTTTGAAATCTTCTATAGAATGAATAAGTTTGTACTTTAGTAAGTTATCATATAGAGATGTGATTATTTCATATTCCTTTTTACCAAGCAATCTATCTACAGTTCCACATAAGATTCCAAATATTTGCTCTTTCTCACTCATTTCCATAAGTCATTCCTCCTGCAATGGGTGTAGCCACAACAAAACCATATTTATTAAAAATATTCAAGAATCTCTGCTTGTCTTTCACTAAATGATTATAAATCATCTTTGGGTACATCATTGGGTCATGGTAAATCGGAGGGGATAACTTAAACGTGTTATTCATAATGTCTTCCAAGTCTGCCAAATCTTTATAATTAGGAACTCCTGCACGCCCCTTCATCATATTTGCAGAGATAAATGGCTGTAAGTTTGAACTAAATTCAGAGGGGGTAGTTAGGTATTTATATGTACCCACTACTTGTTCATCTGACATTCTAGGGAACTCTTTCTTTATTGAACTATAAAAGTCCTTGAACTCTCTAATATTCTCTCTATCAAATAGGGCTTGTAATCTTTTACCTGTTCCATGTTGTTCTCTAAAATATTGGGCATTCATATTAGGATTGTTAAGAACCTCAATATAGTTCTCCAATCCATGTTTAATTTCATGTCCTACTGTTGGAACTGGGTCTTGCCTTACTATATCTGTTTTCATGTTCTTATAAGTTGGATTAGATAAAAATTCTATTGATGGTTGCGTGGATGATTGATTGGCAGTTGGTTTCCCTGTGTACCTATCTATTTTATTCAGCTTTATGTTGCCATTTGAATATTCATTTAACAACCAATTTCTACCTTTTATATAACTAGTACCCAGCTCTGAATCTATTTGGGCTAATCTCTCAGTTGTTTTCTGTTGATTAAAGTAATCAATAACATTAGCCAACTCTCTATCTATATCGTGGTCTGAATTAAAGTTAGCTCCAAGATTGACATATCTTTCCTTTGGTAAGATTTTTGTACCTCTCTTTATTAACTTCTTTCCTCCCCATCTCAATCCTTTCCCTACTAAACTACCAGCTCCAGTAGCAATAGTAGCTGCATCTACAAAGTTAAGAAATCCATTTAGATTCTCCAAACCTTGTTGCATCTTCTTATCTTCCATGTATTTTTTATATTCCTCGTCAGCTTTCTTACTACCTTGTTCTCTTTGCCACTCACTTCTATTGTCTTGACTAATATAAGATTGAGTTGGAATATAAGTTCTCTTAATTGGCTTTATAGGAATAGTAGGTTTAGCAACATAGGTATTATCTTGCCTTGTTGCTAAACCTGCATTCTGATATTTAGGTATTAGTTTCATAATATAAGTATTCCTAAAACTATTCCTAACAAATCTGCCAATATATCATCCCAACTCCAACCAGAGCCATTAGGTCTTACTTCATCATAGGCTTCTTTACCAAATGAAGCTATCAGAGCTAGAGTAATTCCACTAACTATATTTAAGACTAATCCAAATATTACTACAATAGCAAAGCAGCATATCATATGTAATATTTTATCATTCTTTAAAAACTTCTTTATTTGATTTATCATGTTTATCAAACCTCTTCCAAATGCCAGTTATTGAATCTATTCCAAGTAATGCCATGCAGCATACTAAGAATGTATCTATCATTAATGGGGCTTGGATAATGTAGGTTACTTTTGATGATATATGATGCCATCAACTATCTGCCTAAACACATCACCTGTCATCAATCCACCACTTGCAGGTAGTCCATCTTTATGAATTGAAACAATGATAGAATATTGGGGAGCATTGGCAGGGAAGTAACCACAGAACTCTACAATATAGCTTCCATCTTCAAACTGTACTGTTCCTGTTTCACCTGCAATTTGTACCTTATCAGACTTGGCAGGTTGTCCTAAGCCATCAGTTACCACATATTCCAATGCCTGTTTCAGACTGTCAATGTTGGCTTGACTTGCTATCTGTGGATTGATAACTGTTGTACTGTCTTTGTAAAGTTGAGGTTGTACCATCTTTCCACTATTAGCAATAGCATTATAAAAGGTTAGCATTTGTATAGGGGTAATAGTTTGATTATATCCAATGCAGAACCATGCAAAGGCTGTATCGCTCCAACCACTATCTTTAGGAGTAACAAAGTATGCAGGTTTCAAATTAGCTATTCCTGCGATGCTGTCTGGTTTACCATAACTCATATTATTCAACAGATTGAAGTATGCTTGTGCGTTGTTACCAAATGCTTTCTCCATTGTTTTATAAACAGCAATGTTTGAACTTGAAGCTAAACCTTGCTTGATAGAGATTTCACCATATCCACCTCTATGCCAATTATGGTCTTTTAATTCTCTATCCTGTACAGAATAGCTTCCATCGTCCACATCTACCATATCAGTTAATTTGACTTTACCTGTTTCCAATGCTGCCAATATGGATATAGGGTGCATCAGTGCTGATTCGTGTGCTTGGGAGAAGTTCTCACAAGGTAGGTAGTTAGCACTGTCTTTCCTTTCAAGTCCAACCATAGCCTTTATATGCCCTGTCTGGACTTCCATAATAATAGTTTGCCCAGATAAGGCATTAAGTTCAGATAGCTTGTTCTCTAAGATAGAAGTAGCTTTGGCTTGTAAAGTGTTGTCTATAATGGAGTTTGGTTTGCCTTTATGCGGTTGGAACTGACAAGAAGTTAATAATATTATAAATGTGAAGATGCCAATATTAATTTTCTTCATAATTCTTGATATTTTATTATTGATTTGTAGATAGAAGATGACTGTCCTAACATTACATATCTGAGAAAAAATTCATAAACCAATTCACTTTCTTGTTCTAAAGATTCTAAGTTAAATTCTATATTAGGATTGCTTTCAGCCTCTTGAAGTAATGGGATAGCTATATCTTGGTATTGGTTGAAAAGTTTTAAATAATCCTTTTCGTCAAGTCCATTCTTAGTATCAAACAAAGGTGTATATGTCATTTCTATATTGTCTTTCTCTATGCAAAATTGATTCAAATGGTTAAGTATTAGAAATGGAATTATTAACATATTTTCATCATTTACAGTTTTCTTATAATCTTTTAGAGTTGCTTCCATCATGCTTTGCAATAAGGAAATATTTGAACAGAAACAGAAAAAGAACCAATAAGCATATTCAGCTCTCATATATTTGCTATTTGAATCAAAACGTAAACCACGACATAATTCAAACATAGCTTGTATCATAAACGCATACTTCCTTTTTTTTCCATCGTAGGATGAATCTGAAAACATAAAGGATTGGATAGTACAGGCTATTCCTCTATCTAATAAGTGCTTATCATTGTAAACCCAATAATCTTCACTAACTTTCCAGCCTTCATTATCCAGATGTTCCCATAACATATTTGAGAATAATATCATTGAATCTTTATCTCTTTTTCTGAAAGCTACCCTAATATTGTGACAAATGCTATTTAGTTTCTCCATTTTTATTTTCTTTTTTCTTATAAGGATGAGGTATGTCCCCATTCTTGTAAATATCTATAATTGCATAAATTATAAAGTCTATCATCCATTCTCTTGTTGGATTAGGTGGGTAATGATAGAGTTTACAATTCCAATAATGCACATCTACTCTCCAAGCAAAAGGCTTATTAGCCAAAATAAATCTGTAATCCGTCTTGTCCTTAAAGAATATAAGTTGTATTCTATCTCCCCAATGTCTATCATACCAAATAACCATATTGGTACATTCTTTATAATAACCATTTTGGTCTTTGTCTATATTGGATTCAATCCATATAGAATAGGTGGATAAACATTGTTGATATGTAGGTGATATTTTTAACATTACTTTATTGCACAGATGCTATTTTATTGGTTAACGAAATAAACCCTTCGTCTCCCAAGTAATAAGTTCCCCAGCCATATTCTTTTATGATTGTAGCAACAGCCATACCTAAACAATATAGAGTACGCTTGTCAAGGGTACGTTTCCAATATTTTGCTGCCACATTTATTAATTTATCTATGATATTGTAATTAATTTTAAAGTTAGGCAAGACGATGTATAATGCTTCTTCTGGAGTAACCAAATCAGCAATTTCATTTTGTATTACTGTTTTGAAAGTGACAGCTTGGTTGAACAAAAATGAATCTGTTGAATGTGAAAATAAATATATATCTTCTCTTGTAAGCATATGAATTTTAGTTTTATTTAATTGTTTCTTATATTGATATATCAAACATTGATGCTTGCGGCTATGCATTCATCATCATTGGGGCGTTTGTATTTTTCTACTAAAATATCTCCTAACTGTGGAGAAGCTATATAAAATCCAGTCGAGTCCCATCGTGATTTATTGGGAATAGCTTTTTTCCTAAGCATCTCATAGTATTTATCAAGGTCAGTCCAATAAGTTTTTTGAGTGACTACTTTATGTCCATAGTCATGGTCTATAATGAGCATAAATGATTGGCAGGCACTCAACACATAGATAATAGCTTCCATGTTTGCTTCTAACCTTTGTTTGGTAATCTTTTGAAATGCATTTCCATAAGGTTGATATAAGTCAACTTGTTCTTCTGTAAGTCCAAGAAATCCCATAAATAAGGATGAAATAGTGATTTGTTGCATATTCTTCAATATTCGAATATTAAATAATTCTATGTTTGCTATTGTTATTAGGATTAAAGTCCAACCAATCTCTTGCTGCAATGGCATAAGGAATGTTGGTTTGGTCAAATAAACTGACAGCCATAGATAATTTAAAGTCATTTCCTTTATATTCTACAATGTCTATAATAAAGTTTTTAAACTTTATCTTTTTTATATTAGGCATTTGTGATATAATTTGAAAGGCCTGATACGGATTCATTTGAATTGCGCAAACTATCCATTTATTCAAGAAGCCACTACAAGTCTGCTTTATATATTCTTTTTCCTCAAATGAAAGTGATTGAGTATTCTTTAAAATATTCCATGTGGCAGTTTGCTGTTCAATAAACTCTACTTCATCTTTTGATGGGTGCGCTTGAAATAATTGCCACACACATTGCAAGGTGGCTTGTTGTTCATAAAAACTAAAAGTGTCCATCACGTTGTATTGATTAAATTAATGTTGCAAATTTTGCTTGTATGCCCACCTGTTCCCTATGGATAAGCAATAATTAAAAAGCATTGAGGAACACATAATCAAACTACTATTTAATTATCAATGCTTAAAATCAATTGCAAATATATAAATATGCTCTTTACCAAAAAAATATAAAAGGAATGAAAGTATATGAAGTTCTGTATTTTAACATTTGGACTATATAAAAGGAGTATTATAAATTTTATGTGGCTATATTATGGCTATTTATGAATGTTTGGTTAGCTGCCAATAACTCAGCTAAAAAATAGTCCGGATTCCATTTTAGGGTGGGTATCAAATTCACTGCTCCCCATATAAAGAGTAAATTCTGAATATTATTACCCACCTTGAATTCTTGAATTATTGTCTTTAAGACTGCATATTATTGGATATTCAAGAACTGCTACCTGTGGCTTAACTAATAAGAGTTGAGATAGTTCTAAACTCTGTAAATTAATGGAATTGAACTACTTCTATAAGGCTGAAATGCCAAACTACCAAGATTGGACTTTAGATATATCTGAGCTCAATATTTCATGGATTTGGGACAGAACCATTCAGACCACTATATTAGGTGAATCTTAATAATCCTGTCCCAATCATTAGAAGCTCAAACAGTCATAAGTCTGTAAGATTTCCTCCTGCCTTAATCCCAAGTATCTTTTAGTAATGGCAACTGAACTATGATTAAACAATTCCATCAGTTTAACTAATGCCAATTCTGCATTATCACTGTTCATGTTATAGACCTGCCTACCAAAAGTCTTTCTAAGCGAATGGCAACTAAAGTTCTTAATCTTTAACCTGTACTTCTTCTTCACCTCTTTAAGAATGATGTTAATTCTCTGAACTGTGAAGATTGTACCTTTTTGACTTATAAGAATTGGTGCATTGATTCCAATTGGATTTATATGCTCGTAGCACTCTTTAATGTGTTCCTGTAATTGGGGATTCAGTCTGATAGTCCTTACCTTGCCTGTCTTTTTCTCAATTACTGTAAACTCGTCAGTACCTAATATCTGCTTCCACCTTAGAGATAGAATATCAGATATTCTTAATCCTGTGAAACATCCCAAAGCTATAAGGAGCGAGATTTTATAATTCTCGTCCTTTGCCAATTTTCTTATGAGGTTCATTGCATCAGACCAAACTAAATAGTCTGCGGTTGTGCTTGAATATTTAAGTGACATAATGTTCTGTTTTATAAGTAAATGAATAGAAGTGAATATTAATTTTGAGTTGGATTTACTAACTCATTGATTACTAAGGAAACATTTATTTTTATCCAAAGTGAATATTTTGTTTATTGTATTCAAACGATTATCTTTGGATATAAATTAATTAATTATGAGAATTTCTTATCCAGAAGCAGAAAGAATGGGATGGAATTATGAGGATGTCTATTTATTTGCATTCTCAGAATTAGACTATTTGACTACTGAATTACAAAAGCTGTATAATAATGATGGAATTAATGATATTCCCAGCTATGTATTGCGACTTGTAAAAAAAATGTTAGAAACATGGGAGTCTATATTCCTTATTTATTCACATAACCGTGATTATGTATCAGCTTGTACCTTGTGTAGAAATATTATTGATAATTTAGCCACTATTTATCATATATATATGAACTCCAACGAAGATGAAAAGGTGTTCAAACATTATTTATATGTTTTGGATGGAATTCTTTGTAGATATAAGGATTATCCAGATTATAATCAAATAGTTAATAATGGACGAATTAAAGAAGATGAGTTTATAGCATTAGTAGCCCAAGTAAGAGATACTAATAAATCTGATATGATTGCAAAGGAATTCATAATTAAAGAATTAAAAAGAAGTCCACTCTATAATAATGATAAAATTGTTAATCAGATTATTGAGAATGCAAATTGGAAATATAAGAGTTTAAAACCTCTTCTTAACCCCAAAGAGAAAAATCAATTTACTTGGAACTCTTTATATAAAATGGTCGATTCAAATCCCTCTTTCTCAACTTATGCAAGTTATTTATCAGTGTTTGTACATGGCTTAAGCATAAGTAATTGTGACTTGGACAAGAGCGAGGAGTTGTTTGAACCTATATTAAGTTTGTCTATTGTTAATTTAAATTCAACATTGGTAGCAATTAAAGAAATCTATAAAAATGAGATAAAACGATATAATATAGATTTTAAGAAATCTTCAACCGCTAAGACCTTACTTTGTTCTGTAAGTGATGAATATTTGCAAGGACTAATAGAACAATGCCAGAAAGAACACTTAAAATAATGTTCTTTCTTTTTGCATTCCATATTCATAAACAAGAATTGAGTTACAAACTCTGTTGTAGAATGAGAGTCCGCAACAGGCATGGAAGTAGCTTTCATAAACTGCTGCATATTCACCATGCTGTTTGCTGTCCCTATCCAAAAATGAATCAAACTTGTGCAGCCAATATTTAAGTGCTTGCAAGCGTTTGATATATTGCAGATTATTCTCACAGTAACATAATTTCTCTTGTAAAGAAGTGATATGATTGATAGCATTTTCAATTTTAGATTTATCCATAATGTATAATATTTAATAGGTTGGTAGAAATAAAGAAAGGACACCTAACTTAATAGATGTCCTTTTAATTAATAAGATGTGATAATGTAGTTACTTCTTGGAATAGTGATATTTCATGGAGAATATGTAAATCTCTATCATATCATTATGCACAGAATAAATAAGTCTATGCTCTGAATTAATTCGTCTTGACCATTTACCTGCCAATTCATATTTGAGAGGTTCGGGCTTGCCTATTCCACTGTAAGGATGTTCCAATATATCGGCGAGTAATTTCTTAATGCGTTTGGTTATGTTGGGGTCATTCTTTTTCCAATATTCCCAATGTTCTTGTGCAATAGGAGTAAATATCAGTTTCATAGTTCATCCAAATTTACTTCTATTCCTCTGCCTGCCTTTAAGTCTTCTTCTCCTTTACGAATATCATTCATGGTCTGTTCAGAGGACATAATATATTCAGTTTCCTTTAAAGAATTGTATTCTTCCAAAGAAATCATTACTACTCCTGTGCCATTGCCACGATTGATAACCACTGTGTCGCAATCGTCAATAACTGAGTCAATATAACCTTTAAGGTTGGCTCTTAAATCTGTGTAATTGGCTGTTCTCATAAGTTCTCCTTTCTATAACGCAAAGGTATGTACTTATTTGCGTACTTACAAATATAATTAGTTAATTATTAAGTATGAAGAAAGGACACCAACTTAATGATGTCCTTTCCTCTGTCAATCAACAATCCACTCAGCCCAAGAACCAAGCGTATTTGTTATCAAGTCCTTGCAGGACGTTGTTAATTCCTACACTGACTTCCGTAGCGTTTACGGCTCGTTGCAGATAAGTATCAATGTAACTTCCCTTGTTAGCCTGCGTCAAAAGATTGTGGAAATCGAACATTGATATGGCGTTGTCCTTTGCTCCGAACACTTCGTTGTGATAGTAGTCGCGACAAACAGAATTAATCTGACTGTCCGTAATCAGAAGTCTTGGAATAGCTTTCTGCCTTGCAGGTGACAATGCTTGAAACATTCTCATCCGCCCTACGATTTGCGCAAATTGTGTCTCGGACAATGAAGTGTTGGTAAGTGACTGCATCAAGTGGATTTCTTTTGCAGGGTTGAAGCTGTGGAACAATTCAAGCACGTTTCTGTAAAGTTCGCTGATATTGGTCA
>OLVU01002140.1_pt1 | contig 10693 bp, 9 predicted proteins | sample 1673321 | NCBI WGS metagenome assembly OLVU01 (sample SAMEA3178942, study PRJEB25190) | human gut metagenome | biome: human gut; feature: human-associated habitat; material: faeces | place: Austria | collected 2013 | reverse complement strand
ATGCCATCGGATTTACCAAAGATATGGTAAACAGTCTTTTGACAAAAAAAGAAGCTATCAGATGCAATGGGAAAATCTATTCCGAAGAGCATAGACGAAGATTTGAAATCAAGAATGATATTTTCAAGGTTGAAAAAAGTCCGATAGATGAGAATAAATTGGTGCTGACCATAAACAGGCAGCCGATAGGCGAATGGTTCAAAGAGCAATGGGAGAAATTAAGGCAAGGTTTGCGACAATCTACAGAAGAACCAAGAAAAAGTAGAGGATTCAGAATGTAATTTTGATAGTATTTGATTGTATCTCAATAAAATTAAATATCTTTGTAAACGGATTGAGACTACTCTTTCCAAAACATATTAGAATTAAGAAGAAGCGTTATGCTTATCTTGTACTTGAAAACGTAGGAAATTTTCAATTAGATGCAAGGATAGCATAGTGGTTCTCACGCATATAGCGTGGGCTGCTATTGTTACATCTGCATCTATGGTTTCCTACGACCTTCAAGTAAAGAATGTGGCATACAGTTCCACGCTTGAACCGAAGTATGTTTTTTATCAATCTGATATACAGTTATAATCTATTATTTTCTTGTATATTTGATACCCAATAGTTCCCAGACGTATATTTGTTGAGAAGGACTACTAAAATTATATAGTAACAGAATACTGCTATTTCGAGGATAGTAATACATAGAATAAGTTTATGCTGATTTTGTTAATCTATGTATAACTAACCTAATGTCAGATATTGTTTTTCTAACTTTTGTTTCATGCTCTTTCAAAAATTGTTGGGATATTACAAAATTCGCTTCTTGCATGTCACCATCTGTAAGCCATTTCCAATATGACGTTGCTAAATTTTGTATTGAATTTTTATCGTTTAGAAATTTAGGAAAAGATTCTTTGATTTCTTCTAGTATCATATCAGAAATGACATCTCCTCTGTGAAATGTCATTCTAATATCGGTTTTTGCATCGTCTAGGGATATTTCACCTTTACTAAGCTGTTCTAAAATAGACATATTCCTACTATATACATCGCAAAGTTCCATTAAATCTTTGGATATTATATCGCGAGCCACATTCCTTTTATTTAGCGAATTACCTAAATATACAACAGCAATTGTTAATGCAGTTGTAATAATGAGCATTAACGCATCAATAATATTTATCTCATAGTTTATACATCCTCTAATAAAGGATAAAATTACTAGAGTTACAACTATTCCTATTGCAGCTCCACTAGCATATTTAAGTAGTTCTTTCATTACCTGTCTCTTTTGGTTGGATGTTCTATTTCCGTTATGATACGTTTTTTTCTAATTTCACTTTCATTAGAAATAAAATCAATTGTAGAAAGAACAACTTCACTTCCCATTTCTAGAGAAAGTTTACCAAAAGCCCCTGATACAAATGAAGATGGATATCCCCACACTCCATCCAAATTAATTATGAGTTTTACTTTATTTCTTACTGCTTCTTCAAATTTGGGTTTTAACAATACCTCAAAAAACTCTTCGCCAGAATGTGGTCCGTCTTTACGATATCGAGCTCCTGGAGAGTCAGAGAAATCAGCCTTTATGTCTATGATAATATCTTCCATATTACTTTTTCTATGTTCAACAATCAAACCAAATTAAATACAAAGATACCACATTTAATGGTCTAAACCGTTATTATGTTTATTAAAAATACTATATGTCTTTGTTTGTTGTATCTCCGTTTGTTAATTCCCAAAACAGCATAGTACCAGAAAAGTTGTGTTCGAGAGCTTCTGCTGTCTTATCTTTTAAGTTTATTTTCACATCATTGCTTATTATATAGGCTCGTGCAAAATATTGAGAATTGCTATTGACAGCTATTTGTGGAATCCCCTTTCCTCTAATTTTATTGTCTACTTTTTCTCGTGATTTAATTTTGCCGTCAAGAAGATCGGGCACTAAATCAGTATTATTTTCCAAGCCTATAACTCTCTTGATTTTTTTAAATACCTGTACAGGGATACTATCAAATATACCAACACCTAAATCTATAAATGTATACATCGTGTGCCCATTAGGGGCGTTATAAGTATATAACCACCATTTGAATTGATTTGCATTTGAATTATTGCTTGCGTGATTATTGGTATTTGACATTGCTTCTATTAGCATTTCATATAGATCTGGGAAAGGTTTATTACTTCCAAACACATGTTTTGTTCCTAGTATACATGCGTTTTTTGCTATATCTGATTGCACTTGATAATTGCTTTCTTGATGGAACAAATTAGTATCACTTTTGTGTGCAGATTTTAAAACCTTTGTTGCTTTTACATGATTATAAAAGCCAGACTCTGTAAATAATTTAAGAAGTTCTGGATCTGTAGGTGCATTTCCCCTAATGCGTCCTCTTTTTCCTAAAAACGACTCATCATTAGCACATGCGGCAAGTAATGCTATTGCATCTGAAGATAAAGCTGTTATATGTGACAAATCACATTGAACCTTTTCCTTATTATGCAATAACGATTTGCATTTTATGAAATATTCTAGAATTTCATTTGTATTATCTATGAATGAAAAGTTTTTAGGAACCTCTAGTTCTACATAAGCTTTACGTTCCCATTTCAGTTGTTCCACAAGTCCTCTTCGTCTATTTTCAAGACGATGCCTACGGCGCAACTTGTAACTTTTGCTTTGACGCTTCATTGTGCGCCTCATTCGTTTGAGTTGATAACGCCGTCTTTTAATCTCTTTTTTGGTTTTATAATTCACGAAATTACAATTTAACGATAATGTTATAATTTATTAAACGCTGTTCTATAAGTGCATTATTTTACCATATCCACTTTGGGGCATTTAGTTATTTATACTACAAAAGTATAAAAATAATCCGGACCATTGAATATAATTCACTATATTTGCATTATAAAATTGCATCTAAGAATGAAACTAAATAAGATAAAGGCAGTTTTGTCGGACAAAGGCATTTCTCAGACGTGGTTGGCAAAAAAACTGGATAAGAGTTTTAGTATGGTTAATGCCTATGCTTGCAACAGAATCCAACCTAACTTGGAGACACTGCAACAAATAGCAGAGATTCTTCAAGTTGACTTAAAAGATCTGATAACAGATAAGGATGAACGAGAATGATATTCTGTGGGCATGTGTTATCTTTTTGGCGTATAACTTCTGATAATGCAGAAATATAGGAACGACTATGACTCCGGAAGAAAAAGCTAGGCAAAAGATAGATCTGTGGTTTGCCGAAGCAGGTTGGAAGGTAATCAATAGAGAAGATTATGAACCGACTTGCACGGCTGTCGCAATAAGGGAAGGGTTGCTAAAAGGTAATCTTGAGGCAGATTATTTCCTTTTCATTAACGGAAAGGCTATTGGTGTGCTTGAAGCTAAAAGAGAAGAAATAGATCCTTTTTCCAACAATGTTTGCGAACAGGCTGTATTATATGCTAAAAGTGTTCCCCATATCTATCAGGCATATCAGAAGCCATTGCCGTTTATCTTTACTTCAAATGGCAAAGAACTGTTTTTCTGTGATTTTCGCGAACAAAAGCAAAGTTTTAAACAGATAATGGCTATCCCTACTCCTTATGAGTTGGTCAAGCAGTTAGGAATAAGTGATTATTTCGCAGGACTTCCCTCTTTGCAGAAAAAAGGATTACGTGATTGTCAGTATGAGGCAGTTACTGAACTGGAAAAAAGTTTCAGGAGTGGGCAGAATCGCGCCTTGATGGTTTTGGCTACAGGTGCAGGTAAAACATATACAGCATGTCTTGCTGCATATCGTCTTCTTTCATATACTCCAATGAGAAGAGTGTTATTTCTTGTGGACAGAAATAACCTCGGGAAACAGGCAGAGGGAGAATTTGGTACTTTTCGGCTAACAGAAAATGGAGATGCATTCAATACAATATTTACAGTGAATCGTCTTCGTTCCTCTTCTATACCATCTGATAGTAATGTCGTTATTTCAACAATACAGCGTCTTTTTTCTTTTCTGAGAGGAGATACTATTGAGGATAATGACAATGATGATGATAATGAGCCTACAGAAGAAGTTGTATTACCTCCTAATCCCAATTTACCACATGATTATTTTGATTTGATTATCATAGATGAGTGTCACCGCTCCATTTATGGGAATTGGCGTAAGGTATTGGAATATTTTGATACAGCCAGGCTTGTTGGATTGACAGCTACACCAATTCCTGAAACAATGGCATTCTTTAACAATAATCGCATAGTCAACTACACATTGGAGAAAAGTATCGTTGATGGTGTAAATGTAGATTGCCGTGTATATCGAATCAAAACTCAGGTTACAGAAAATGGCGGCGCTATATTAGAAGGAGAAAAAATCAAAGAAGAAACGCGATATACCGGAGATGTAAAAACCATTTCCAATAAAGAAACGAAGACATATACCAATAAAGAACTAAACAGAAGTGTCATTAACCCTGCGCAAATAAAACTTATTCTCTCCACTTATCGCGATGTCGTCTATACCGAGTTGTTCAATGATCCACAACGAGAAGCAAATTTTGACTATCTGCCAAAGACTTTGATCTTTGCTCTAAATGAGACTCATGCCAGCAATATCGTACAGATAGCTAAAGAGGTATTTGGACATACAGATGACCGTTTCGTGCAAAAAATAACTTATTCCGCGGGCGATAGTAATGAATTGATACGTCAGTTCCGGAATGATAAGGATTTCAGAATTGCCGTAACTTGCACATTGGTAGCAACTGGTACAGATGTTAAGCCTCTTGAAGTATTGATTTTCATGCGTGATGTAGAATCTTTACCGCTCTATATACAGATGAAAGGACGTGGTGTACGCACAATTGGAGATGAGCAGTTACGGAATGTTACCCCAAATGCGTTTAGTAAAGATTGTTTCTATTTGATAGATGCCGTAGGTGTTACTGAACACGAGAAAACAATACCTACGATAACTGATGAGCTGACTACAAAGATTATTACTCTTAAAGAGCTGTTGGAACAGATTACCCATGGTTACCTTCCTGACGAGCATCTGAAACGTCTTGCTGCAACACTTTCCAGAATATACAACAAAGCTGACAATTCACAGCGAACTGAGTTCATACGTTTAGCAAATGACGACATGAAAGAACTTGCTTCAAGGATTTACGAAGCATTTGAAAACAATATTCTGCCGCCATTCATAAGTACTAAAGAGCCTAATAACGAACGGAAAGGTTTAGTAGCTCCGCTTGCAAATCATGCAGATGCGCGTCGATATCTGCTTATTCTTGCTGCCGGGTTTGTCAACACACTAATGCCTGGTGAAGACACGCTTATATCTAAAGGTTTTTCAATAGAAGAAGCTAAAAGTACCACAGAAGCCTTTGAAGATTTTTGCAAAGAACATAGTGATGAAATAGAAGCTCTACGTATAATTTATAATAATGAAGGTGAGCCAATTACCTATTCAATGCTAAAAGATTTGGAAAACAAACTCAAGATGGCTAACAATCATTTTACTTCCAAGCAATTATGGAACTCATATGCCATTTTGAATCCAAATAGCGTTCGACGTTCTTCTACAAAAGAGGAGAGCGATGCTTTGACTAATATCATACAGCTTGTACGTTTTGCTTTACGCCAGATTGAGCGGTTAGATAGTGTTGTTTCCACTTCTAAACAGTATTTCAATCTATGGTTAGGACAAAACCAGCGCGAAATAACAGATAAACAACGTGAAGTTATCAGTCGTATTGTAGATTATATTGCTTCCAACGGAGCTTGTACAATCAAAGAGATTCGTGAAGATGATGCAACTCAGGCAGCACAGATGATCCGTGCCTTTGGCAATATGCAGAAAGCTAACGAAGCTTTACAGTCTCTATATACATTTGTAGTTTTAAGAAAAGCAGCATAATAATGACAACCATACAAATAATAGATAGGATAAGATTAAATCGAACTGGTTTGCAAACAAAAGATGCTGATGGGCGATGGGTCAATGTACATAAGCAACAAGGGGATTTAGATGGCGCATGTTCTATTTATTCCCTTGTGATGGCAATGCTATGCCAAGGGATGATTGAAGAGCAAGATATTCAACTATATAAATTCCCCGATAGGCGTACTCCTAAAGGCAAATTCTTATACTATTTTTTCTATGAACAAGGTTTTATTCAAAATGGTTATAACTATACAGCATTAGCACGTGAAATCAATGAACAGCCATTTGAAATTAGGGCAATACACAAAAGGCCAAGATCTAATGATGATAGGATTGAATTGATAAGGCAATTCGTAAGCCAGAATACTCCAGTTATAATCTCGACAGAATTCAATGATGGTGCACATGCTTTATTGGCTATAGGAATAGAAAGCGATGAAAATGACATCATAACTAAAATTTTCTGTCTTGACCCTGGAGCTACATCTCCAAAAGTATCCCCGTGGAATTGTTTTATTGATGTGTCAAAAGAAGGCAAATCGCAATATCCATTCTATTATGTAACTGAAATAAATACTTATAAAGTCACATTAGATGACATGCTTATAATAGAGCATAAAAATTTTGATTAAAATTATGGCAGCAAATAATACAACAGAGCAATCGCTCACCAAAAAAGTTTGGAATCTGGCAACAACCCTTGCCGGACAAGGTATCGGCTTTACTGACTATATCACACAGCTTACCTATCTTTTATTTTTGAAGATGGATGCTGAGAATGTAGAAATGTTTGGAGAAGAATCAGCAATACCATCTGGTTATCAATGGAGTGATTTAATATCTCTTGACGGTCTGGATTTAGTAAAGCAATACGAAGATACTCTGAAACAGCTGAGTGAACAGGAAAACCTTATCGGTACAATTTATACAAAAGCACAAAACAAGATTGACAAGCCAGTCTATTTAAAAAAAGTCATTACCATGATTGATGAGGAACAATGGCTGATCATGGATGGAGACGTGAAAGGTGCTATCTACGAAAGCATCCTTGAGAAGAATGGACAGGACAAGAAAAGTGGTGCCGGTCAGTATTTTACTCCACGCCCGCTCATCAAAGCAATGGTAGATTGCATAGCTCCACAAATTGGAGAAACAGTTTGTGACCCGGCCTGCGGCACCGGAGGTTTTCTCTTGACTGCATATGATTACATGAAAGAACAGTCTGCCAGTAAGGAAAAACGTGATTTCTTGCGTAACAAGGCACTGCATGGTGTAGATAACACACCATTGGTCGTAACGCTTGCTTCCATGAACCTATATTTGCATGGTGTGGGAACAGACCGAAGTCCGATTGTTTGTGAGGATTCATTGGAGAAGGAACCATCCACCCTTGTAGATGTAATACTTGCCAATCCTCCTTTCGGCACCAGACCGGCAGGTTCTGTGGATATTAACCGTCCGGATTTCTATGTAGAAACGAAGAACAATCAGTTGAACTTTCTTCAACACATGATGCTGATGCTCAAAACCGGAGGTCGTGCAGCCGTAGTATTACCAGACAATGTCCTTTTTGAAGGTGGTGCTGGAGAAACAATTCGCAAGAAGTTACTCTCAGACTTCAACTTACACACGATACTTCGTTTGCCTACAGGTATTTTCTATGCACAAGGTGTAAAAGCAAATGTATTGTTCTTTTCCAAAGGTCAACCAACAAAAGAGATTTGGTTCTATGATTATCGTACTGACATCAAACATACGCTTGCTACTAATAAATTAGAGAGACATCATTTGGATGATTTTGTCACATGCTATAATGCAGGAAACTTAAAAGGACGCAAAGAGATATATGATGCAGACAATAATCCTCAAGGGCGTTGGCGTAAATATCCTGTAGATGATATTCTCACTCGTGACAAGACAAGCCTTGATATAACCTGGATAAAACAAGGAGGAGAGTCTGATGACCGCTCCTTGGCAGAATTGATGGCTGACATAAAAGAGAAAAGTAAAACTATTAGCTCAGCAGTTGCAGAACTTGAGAAGCTGCTTGCAAACATAAATGAAGATTAAGCATATGAAGAATAATGACATCGCAAAATCAATAGAACAACAATTCGGAGAAATCATAGATATTATTCTCCAACATAAAAGTAATGCTTCAAGAGCCGTCAATGAAGAGTTGCTACTCACAGCATGGCATGTAGGTGGATATGTATCTGCTAAACTGAAGAGCGAAGAATGGGGAAGTAAGGTTGTTTCTCAATTGTCCGAATACATACGTTCGCAATATCCCGACATCAAAGGATATAGCAAAAGAAGCATATACAATATGGTAATGTTTTATGATGAGTATTCATCAGAAACGTTCATAGCAACAATAAGCCAATATTTGAATACTGAATTTGTGCAGCCAAAAACTGCACAAATTGAAGCAAGAAATCATACACAGGGAACCACTGTAATTGTGCAACCGTTGGCTGCACAATTTGTCCAGCCAGCAATTGGACAAATGCCTAAAATATTGGAGTTAACGACCTTGACTAATCATATAGAAATATTATGCCGATGTAAAAGCAACGAAGAACGGTTGTTTTATATACTCTATGCCAATAAAGAGCATTTAGTAAAACGAGAGCTCCAACGTTGCATTTCTAACCAAACTTATGCAGGATTATTAGGAAGCAAGGACAATATGTCAAAAGGATTACTGGAAAGATATCCTAATGCGCCAGTCATGTTCAAAGACACCCTGTTCGTAGATTTTCTCAACCTGCCGAAAAAGCATAGCGAATCAAAATTAAGAAACGGTTTAGTAGAACACATGAAACAGTTTATTCTTGAACTGGGAAAAGACTTTATATTCATGGATCAGGAATATCGCCTTAATATTGGTGCATCTACATTCAAGGCTGATTTACTGTTCTTTCATCGCGGCTTACAGGCATTGGTCGCTGTAGAATTAAAAAAGACAAAGTTTCATCCTCGCGACCTCGGACAGTTGGAGTTTTATCTGGAAGCACTCGACCGGGATGTAAAACGCTCCAACGAAAATCCGTCTATCGGTATTATTCTTTGCCCTGAAGCAGACCGGGTAGTAGTAGAGTACGCTATGAGCCGGAGCATGAGTCCTACGATGATTGCTGAATACAAACGCATACTCATTCCACAAGAACGCATGCAGCAGCAACTGAATGAGTTCTGCAATCTATTCTTAAACAAAGACTAACCCAAATGGATACAAAAAAATTACGTCAAAAAATATTAGACCTCGCCATTCGCGGTAAACTTGTTCCTCAAGATCCGAATGACGAACCGGCATCCGTATTACTTGAACGCATCAAAGCAGAGAAAGAACGTCTAATAAAAGAGGGGAAAATAAAGCGTAGTAAGAAAACAAATAATGCTTCTGATACTCCCCATTATGAGAACGTTCCGTTTGAGGTGCCAGATAATTGGGCGTGGACAACTCTTGGAGAAATATGTTTATTCTTATCTAGAGGTAAATCACCAAAGTATTCAGATTCAGATAAAACTTATCCTGTATTTGCTCAAAAATGTAATCTAAAAGAAGGTGGTATATCTTTAGAACAAGCACGTTTCTTAGATCCATCTACAATTTGTAAATGGAGTGAGGAATACAAACTAAAAACCGGAGATGTGCTTGTTAATTCAACAGGAACAGGGACAGTTGGGCGAACTCGACTTTTTCACGAAAGTTATTTGAAACATTATCCTTTTGTTGTGCCTGATTCTCATGTTTCTGTTATAAGGACAGCTAGCGAGATTAAATCTGAATTTGTTTTTGCTTATATCTCATCTAAACTTATACAAGAGTACTTGGAAGATAATCTTGCGGGAAGTACCAATCAAAAAGAATTATATATCGGAGTTTTGTCGGATTTATCATTTCCACTTCCTCCTCTTGCAGAACAACAACGCATTGTAACCGAAATAGAAAAATGGTTTTCTCTGATTGACCAAATAGAGCAAGGGAAAGATGATTTGCACAGTATTGTCAAGCAAACTAAAAGCAAAATCCTCGATCTCGCCATTCACGGGGAACTCGTGCCGCAAGATCCGAACGACGAACCAGCCATTGAGTTATTGAAACGCATAAATCCTAGCTTCACACCTTGTGATAACGGGCATTATCCGCAGTTGCCTGATAGTTGGACAATAGTTCCCATGCAAATGCTATGTTCTTTGACGGATGGAGAGAAACTTGACGGTAAGGGAATGCCAAATCTTGATGTAAAATATCTAAGAGGAGAACGTGACTTTAAGACACTGACAAATGGGCGATATGTAGCAGCCAATAGCCTATTGATTTTGGTTGATGGAGAAAACTCTGGTGAAGTGTTCAGAACGCCGATTGAAGGTTATCAAGGCAGCACATTCAAGCAACTACATATCAATGAAAATATGCTTGCAGAGTACATCTTACACGTTATAAACCTGCATCGTAAAGCATTGCGTGAAAACAAAGTAGGTTCGGCAATACCTCATCTGGATAAGAAGCTATTTAAGGCAATAGAAGTACCCGTACCTCCTTATGATGAACAAGTAAGAATTGTAACTGTGATAAATTCAATGCATAGTAAATTGGATGCAATAATGGAGAATTTATAAACTCTCAATTATTGCATCAAGTTTTTCAAACATTGCGTTTGCTGCATTGATTATACGCTTTTGTTCTTCTTTTGGTGGTATTGGTATGCAAAGTTTAGAGTATTCTGAAATCCAATAACGCTTATGAG
>OLVU01002122.1_pt1 | contig 10749 bp, 8 predicted proteins | sample 1673321 | NCBI WGS metagenome assembly OLVU01 (sample SAMEA3178942, study PRJEB25190) | human gut metagenome | biome: human gut; feature: human-associated habitat; material: faeces | place: Austria | collected 2013 | reverse complement strand
GAACAATGTCACATTCAACACTAACGAGGACTTCCGCAGCCAGTTCAATTCCGACTGGACGGGCAAGCTGCTCATCGTGGTGGACGAAGTGTTGTTGAGCCGCAAAGAGGACAGCGAGCGGTTGAAGAATCTTAGCACCACACTCTCTTACAAAGTGGAAGCCAAAGGCAAAGACCGTGACGAGATAGCATTCTTCGCTAAATTCGTGCTGTGTTCCAACAACGAATATCTGCCTGTCATCATAGACGCAGGTGAAACACGTTATTGGGTACGGAAGATAGACCGCTTACAGTCCGATGATACTGAGTTCCTGCAAAAGCTGAAAGCGGAGATTCCTGCTTTCCTCTATCATTTGCAGCACAGGAAGCTATCCACCAAGAAAGAGAGCCGTATGTGGTTTGCCCCGTCACTTCTGTACACAGAAGCCTTGCATAAGATTATCCGCAGCAACCGTAATCGGTTGGAGATTGAAATGTATGAACTGCTTCTTGATATTATGACAACGATGAATGTGGACAGTGTTTCATTCTGTCCGCATGATATACTCGTTCTATTGGCAAATACGTATGTCAAAGCGGAGAAACATCAGGTACGGAAGGTGTTGCAGGATTGTTGGAAACTGACACCCGCCTGCAACACCCTCACATATACCACCTACCAAGTGGACTACAACCGTGAATGCCGTTACTCTCCGCTGCGCAGGACAGGAAGGTTTTACACCGTGACAAGAACTTTTTTAGAAGCACTATGATTATTTTGATGAAATGATGAATAAGTATATAAAAATATTGAAATACAGACTGCTACTTTCTCATCAACCTTTCATCAAAGACATTTTGCTGATGAAAAGAGAAAGAAACCACCAATATCCTTTCTCTTTCGGTGAATGTTTTGATGAAAGCGTGATGAGAGGCTATTGTGTTGATATACAATAATAATATAGCCCCATTCATCAAATCATCGCTTTATCAACCATCATCAAATCCGTAGGAATATACATTATGAACATTCAAGAAGCAAAAACAACTAAACTGGCGGACTATCTGCAAAGTTTAGGCTACTCGCCCGTGAAGCAGCAAGGAAACAACCTTTGGTACAAATCCCCGTTCCGGCAGGAAACAGAAGCATCGTTCAAGGTGAGCTTGGAACACAATCTGTGGTTCGATTATGGACTGGGCAGAGGCGGCAACATCATCGCATTGGCGCAGGAAATTTACTGTTCGGACTATTTACCATATCTGCTTGGTAAGATAGCGGAGCAAATGCCACACGTCCGACCTCTATCTTTCTCTTTTCACCAACAGGCATCCGAACCGAGTTTCCAACATCAGGAAGTGAAAGAACTTTCCCATCCGGCATTGCTCCGCTACTTGCAGGAACGGGGTATAGATACCACCTTGGCAAAGTCGGAATGTAAGGAATTGCACTTCACCCATAACGGCAAGCCATATTTCGCCATCGGTTTCCCGAATGTGGCGGGAGGATATGAAGTGCGCAACCGTTTCTTCAAGGGCTGCATCGCACCGAAGGACATCAGCCATATCTGGCAGGCGGGTGAGCCGAGAGAGAAATGCCTCGTGTTCGAGGGCATGACGGACTACCTTTCATTCCTCACGTTGCGGATGAAGAACTGCCCGACCATGCCCAGCCTTGACGGGCAGGATTACGTCATTCTCAATTCGGTTGCCAATATTTCCAAAGCCATAGATGTGTTGCACGGATATGGGCGCATCCACTGCCTGCTCGACAATGACGAGGCGGGAAGAAGAGCGTATTGGGAACTGGAGAGGGAGTTCGCCGGACGCATACGCAACTTCTCCGACAACTACAAAGGGCACAAAGACCTGAACGATTACCTATGCGGCAAGCGACAGGAATTAGTCATTAGTCCACCATCACGAACCATCGTAAAACCGAAGAAGAAAGGATTGGGATTATGACATTCCGAACGGGAAAAACGGGAGCTGCCCGAAATTCATTCCCTGAAGATTGGGAGGGAGCAAGTTTGTGTTTCGGGTGTACCGAAACCGCTTGCTACCCACTCATCCATATTGCAGGAGGTGGAATCCCGTCGGTCTATACAGTATAATCAGTAGTAGCATTACAAGTAGAAAATGGAACACAAGGAATATAAGAAACGAAACAAGAGCGGTCGCCCAAAGAAAGGGGCGACTGAAAAGCTGAGCTATCGCATCAGCGTGAAGATGGCGGCAGCCGACTACTTCCGCTTGCTGACACGGGCGCATGAGGCGGCCGTATCGCCGAGCGAGTACATGAGGGAATGTTACCGGAACGGTCATGTGAAAGAACGATTGTCAGAGGAACACGCCGGATACATCCGCCAACTCTGCGGCATGGCGAACAATCTCAACCAGCTTGCGCACAAGGCGAACGCCGGAGGCTTTCATGATGAAAGGTGGGACTGCAAGGTGGCAGTGGCAAGGATTCACGAACTCTTGACCAAGATTGGGATATGATGGCGAAAATCGTAAAGGGCAGCGACTTCAAGGGTGTAGTGGATTACATACTTGACAAAGACAAGAACGCTCAAGTTGTCGCATATGAAGGCTTGTTTATGGAAAACAAGGACACCATTGCCATGAGTTTCAACGTCCAATGGCAGATGAACAACAAGGTTGCGAAGCCTGTCGGACATATCGCGTTAAGTTTCTCCAAAGAGGATGAATCCCGCCTGACGAACCGCGTCATGGCAGGTATCGCACTTGAATACATGGAACGAATGGGCATACGGGACGCGCAGTTCTTCATCGCCCGACACTTCGACAAAGAACATCCGCACGTGCATATAGCTTTCAATCGCATAGACAACAACGGCAACACCATTCCAGACAAGCACGAGCGGTTGCGAAGTGCCCGTATCTGCAAGGAGCTTACGCAGAAGTACGGGCTTCACATGGCAAACGGCAAGGATAACGTCAAGCGTGAGCGGCTGAAAGAGCCGGACAGGACGAAGTATGAGCTTTACGACATCCTAAAAAAGGAGGTCGGCAGGTGCGGTAACTGGAACGTGCTTGTCGCCAACATGAAACGGCAGGGTGTGGAAGTGCATTTCAAGCACAAGGGGCAGACTGACGAAATACAGGGCGTGGTCTTCACCAAGAATGGCTACCATTTCAACGGCTCCAAGGTGGATAGGCGTTTCAGCTATTCCAAGATTGATGCGGCATTGCAGCGCAACAGATATAATGAGCGTATGGGAATGACAGCCAAAGCACATGAAGCGACTACACAGAGTGCACCATCTGGCACGGTACAAAGCGAGTTATTCAACGGCTCTTTGGGATTGCTTAACGGCAGCGGCTCATCTTATAACACTGCTGACACGGAAGCCAATCAGGAAATGGCGGAGATACTTCGCAGGAAGAAGAAGCGTAAACGGGGAATGAGGTTGTAATTTACAGTTCAAGCCGTAACGATTTTATTGCTCGTTACGGCTTGAACTTGTTGGGTAAAGTTAAGTATTCTCACACTGATATTGTTTTCTATATTTGGATGGAGATGTTCCTATTGATTTAGTGAAAATTCTTATAAAATGCGGCAGGTCGTTGAATCCGACAAGATAACATATCTCCGACACTCCTTTTTGCGAATGTTTCAGCAAACCGCAAGCCGTGTTCAGACGGTACTGCGTAACGAACTGCGAGAAAGTTATTCCCTTACACCGCTTAAAATAAGAACAGAATGCAGAACGATTCATACCAACTTCTGTGGCTATATCATCCAATGCTATGGAATGAACGTAGTGCTTCATCACGTATGCGCAAATCTGCTGCATACGCCGAACGTCCTTCTCGATGCGCATCGGCTTCCCTGCAAATATATGGTCAGACGAGGTAAAAATGACAGGAAGCAGACGGAACATCGCACTTAAACGTCCCAGTTCGTCCATACCGTTTATTTCGGATAATGCCTTGCGGATTGTCCGTGAGCTCTTCGGTCCGAACTTCAACGCATCAGTCGGGAACATTACGCCTGCCAGTCTGTTCCGCAATTCGGGAAATACTTCCACGCACCGCTCCACCAACGAATGGCTGAAAGCCACCATCAGGTAACGGACACAACCGTCCTTGTTCGCACTGTCGGCTGCGTATTCCCAGCGATGAAGCATTGATGGAGGAATCAACGCCACATCGCCCGCTTCAAAGTGTTGTAACGTATCTCCTGCCATTCGGTTTCCCTGTCCGTGAACCACATAATATAATTCCCACGCATCATGCCGATGTAGCTTGGCTTCGAGACTCGGCTCCACCCGCTGGTCGATGAAGAAAAACGAATGATTCTCCACTTCGGGCAGTTCGTATGGTATGGCTGTATCTTCCATAAATAATTGCTTTAATTTATGCAGTTGCAAATTTACAACAATTATATGAAACGATAAAACAAATTCAGAACAATAAAGCGACGTAACTTTGCAACCGGAAACAAGAAATGTAACATTAAAAATGTATTGTTATGGAATTATATGAAGTATTGGAGAAACGCCGCACATACCGCGACTACTCCGACCGTGAAGTGAGTGATGAAATCCTCAAAAGAGTAATCAGTGCGGCATTCAAAGCCCCGACGAACGATCATCTGCGCCAGCTTGAATTCATCGTGGTGCGTGGGCGTGAGAATATTGCCAAAGTGATAGAGCCGCTTGCCAAAAACATGGAAGCGTTCAAAAATTTGGTGCATGAAGTGGATGAATCGGGCGACAAGGATAAGATGGATATGTTTGCCGATGCCCTGCCCAAGCAACAGCGTATGCTGATGCAAAGCGGACTACTGATTCTTCCCTTCTTTCGCCAGAAACAAAGTCCGCTACTGCGACCTGTGGAGCAAAGCTCGCTCAACTACTTTGCTTCGGCATGGTGCGCACTGGAAAATATACTGCTCGCCGCTACTGCCGAAGGATTGGGAACCGTGTTCCACATTCCCGTTGCCGACGAAGCGGAAAGAATCAAGAAGATTGTCGGTGCCCCGGAAGACTATGAGTTCATCTGTCTGCTTACGATGGGCTATCCGGCAGAAAACGCCTTTCTGCCCAAACAAAAAGAAATCGACGTCGATGAGCGGATACATACGAATCTCTGGTAACGCGGCAACATGAAAGGACATATTCTGATATTGTCGGCAAATATCCTGTTCGGTGTCAGTATGCCGGTATTCAAATACCTGCTGACTTCGGACGTACCACCGGAAGCAATTACCATCATGCGGGCAATTTTCGCCTGCATGATGTTTTGGTTCGTGTCCCTCTTCATGCCAAAAGAAAAAGTCCTGCCGAAAGATTTGAGAACACTTTTCATCTGCGCCTTGTGCGGCGTGGGCATCAACCAATGGCTGTTTGTCGTAGGGTTAAAAAGTTCTTCGCCTGTCGATGCCTCCATTATCGCTACCGCAGTGCCTATTTTCGTGTTATTGCTGGCTGCCGCCGTCCTCAAAGAGCCTATTACGGCAAAAAAGTCATTCGGCGTATTTCTTGGCGTAAGCGGAGGAGTGTTGCTCGTATTCAGCTCCGCACATACTTCCGACGGAACCGCCAGCCTTTGGGGAGATACGTTGATGCTGCTGAATCAGTTGATGTATTCCGTCTATCTGGTCTTGTCCAAATCTTTGTCCCGACGCTATTCGTCCATGACAATGATGAAATGGATGTTTCTGTTCTCCACAATGGTACTCGCTCCGTTCTGTCTCCCACACGTGCAGCGCGTCCCCATATTCCATCGGGAAACTTTCGACATGACGCAAATGTGCGCACTCTTTTATCTGCTCTTTGGAGCCACGTTCATCGCATTCATGCTTATCCCGATGGCATTGAAACATATCCGTCCCACTACGGTCAGCATGTACAATTATGTGCAGCCCATTGTTGCGTCCGTAATCACTATTGCTGTCGGGCAGGACATACTCTCGATACAAAAACTGTTGTCGGCGGCTTTTGTATTTGCTGGTGTTTATTTGGTTACAAAGAGTAAGAAAAAGGAAGAAATGAAAAATTTAATATTGCATAAGACATGATTATAAATACAGGAGGACGGACCGATACCGTCAACTATTACAGCGATTGGCTGTTGAACCGATTTGAGGAAGGCTATGCCTATTCGCGTAACCCACTATTCCCGAATCACATTACAAAATACACGCTCGACCCGTCGGTAGTGGATTGTGTGGTGTTCTGTTCTAAAAACTACCGACCGATTCTGCCGGAACTTCATCGGATTACCGATCGTTTCAATGTGTTCTGTCACTACACTATCACGGCATACGGCAAAGACGTGGAACCGAACGTACCGGACATCAACCATAGTATCGACACGCTTGTCGAACTCTCTGAAAAAGTTGGAAGCAAATGCGTTGCATGGCGTTACGATCCTGTATTGCTGACCGAAAAATATACGGTGGATTACCATCTGAAAATGTTCGATTACATGGCTTCACGCCTTGCACCGTATGTGAACTTCTGCGTATTCAGTTTCGTGGAAATGTACAAAAGGCTCGAATACAACATGCCCGAACTGATTCCGCTGACCGATAGGGATAAGGAAAAGCTGGCAGAGGGAATAGGCGCAATCGCCCGGAAATACGGGCTGCACCTGCAAACCTGCGGGACATCGGAGAATTACAGCCGATACGGAATATCCGTTTCTGGTTGTATGACTACCGCCAATCTGGGAAACGCGTTGGGTTGTCGATTCAAGAATATGGCACACAAGGGAACCCGCATCGGATGCAGTTGTATGCCTACACGCGACATCGGAGCATACAACACGTGCCTGAACGGTTGCAGATATTGTTATGCAAACAAGAAACCGGAGCTGGCAGTGGAGAACTACCAACTTCATGATCCGGCATCTCCGCTCTTGATAGGACACGTGAAACCTACCGATATTATCAAAGAAGGAAACCAAAAGAGCTTCATCATCTGAAACTATGTAATGGAAAAAATAATTGTAGCGGAAAAAACGGTCGAAAGCTATCTGACCAAATCTAAAATCGGTCAGTTTGCTATCAACCCATACGTAGGCTGTCCCCATGCCTGCAAATATTGCTATGCGTCATTTATGAAACGCTTCACGGGACATTCAGAATCGTGGGGTTATTTCATTGACATTAAACGGGCAAGACATAAAATAAACGGCTCTCAAATAACTGGGAAAAATGTCTTTATGGGAACCGTGACGGATTGTTACAACCCGTATGAGGTAAAATACGGTATCACTCGCTCCATCTTGGAACAATTGGTCGGTGTAGATTGCTATCTGCAAATCGCTACCAAAAACAAATTGATACTCCGTGATTTGGATTTACTCAAAAAGATGAAGCATCTGAGTGTGGCATTGTCCATTAATACGCTGGATGAGAATTTCCGCCGGGACATGGATCGGGCGAATACGGTACAGGAGCGGTTGGAAACACTTCGGACGCTTCACGAGAACGGAATCTATACCATACTGTTCATGTCACCGATTTTCATAGGTATTACGGACTGGAAAGCGATTATAGAAACCAGCCACAATGCCGTTAGTGAATATTGGTTCGAGGACCTGAATCTGCGCGGAGGCTATAAAAACGTTATCATGCAATACGTTCAGGGACATTATCCCGATTCCTATTCACTCTTCAAGCGAATATATGTACAAGGCGACAAAACACCGCTGATGGAAATGGAAAATGAAATCATCGCCTACTGTCATGATAACGACATTTTATTCAGTGATTATTTTCATCACGAAGAGGTAATCCGAAATCCTAAGAATAAAATTTTGGGTAAAAATCATGTGCTAACTCAAAGTTAGAAGCATTATGATGAGATATATTCAAAAAATAGTTGCTTCTGGCTATTTGCTGATTTCATTGTTAATCGGCTGCATTACTTATGTCTGGCATTCAGAATGGCAGGATATAGAAAAATTGGAATCAGATAACCGACAGATTGACGAACTGCGAAAGGACATAAACAATATCCAGATTCAACTGATAGAGTTTTCTCTATTTGGAGAAACTGTGTTGGAATGGAATAATGACGATTTGAAACATTACCATACTCGGCGTATGGCAATGGACAGTATGCTGTGCCGTTTCAAAGCTACCTATCCGGCAGAGCGCATAGACAGTGTACGCCATCTTCTCGAAGCTAAGGAACGGCAGATGTACCAAATAGTGCAGGTGCTTGAACAACAACAAGCCATCAACGAAAAGATAAACCGTCAAGTACCCGTAATTGTACAGAAGAGTGTCCAAGAGCAACCTAAGAAACCGAAACGGAAAGGATTATTGGGCATCTTTGGTAAAAAAGAGGAAGCAAAACCTACCATAACCACCACGATTCTCCGTTCCCTTAACCGGAACATGATAGCCGAACAACAAACGCAAAGCCATCGTCTTTCAGTACACGCTGACAGCCTTGCTGCACGGAATGCAGAACTTAACCGACAATTACAAGGCTTGATTCGCCAGATAGATAGTAAGGTACAAGCCGACCTGCAAAAGCGAGAAACTGATATAGCCGCAATGCGTGAGCAATCATTTATACAAATCGGCAGCTTGACTGGATTTGTCTTCTTGTTATTGGTCATTTCATATATTATAATTCACCGAAATACTAACCGTATCAAGCGGTACAAACGGGAAACGACAAATTTAATCAAACAGCTACAACAAGCGGTAGAGAAAAACGAGGCACTGATAGCCTCCCGTAAAAAAGCGGTACATACTATCACCCATGAGCTGCGCACACCTTTAACCGCAATAATCGGTTATACCGCGTTGATGGAAAAAGTGAATGATGCGGATAAAAAAGAGCGATATGCCCGTAGTATCCGGCAATCTTCCGACCGTATGCGTGAAATGCTTAACACCCTGCTTGACTTTTTCCGTCTGGATAACGGCAAGGAGCAACCGAACATTTCTCCTTGCCGGATTTCGGCAATCACGCACATTCTTGAAACGGAGTTTATGCCAACCGCCATGAACAAGGGGCTGGCTCTTACCGTAACGAACCATAAGGATACCGTAGTCTTGACGGATAAGGAACGCATCCTGCAAATCGGAAACAACCTGCTGTCGAACGCCATCAAGTTCACGGAGAACGGTGGGGTTTCTCTGACAACGGGGTATGATAATGGTATGTTGAAACTTATCGTCGAAGATACAGGGACTGGTATAACCGAAAAAGAACAACAGCGTGTTTTCGATGCGTTTGAACGTTTGTCAAACGCTGCCACAAAAGATGGTTTCGGGCTGGGACTATCCATCGTGCAACATATCGTGGCAATGCTTGGCGGTACAATACGTTTGGATAGTGAAAAAGGCAAAGGTAGCCGTTTCACAGTGGAAATACCCATGCAGACAGCGGAAGAACTGCTGGAACAGTTCAATTCAAGTTACGTTCGTCACAATGAAGCATATCATGATGTAATTGCCATAGATAATGACGAAGTTCTGCTCCTGATGCTGAAAGAAATGTATGCGCATGAAGGAGTACATTGCGATACCTGCACCGACGCTGCGGAGCTGATGGAAATGATACGCCGGAAAGAATATAGTCTGTTGTTTACGGATTTGAATATGCCGGAGATTAACGGCTTCGAGCTGTTGGAACTGCTACGCACCTCCAATGTGGGCAACTCGAAGACTATCCCGGTGGTGGTAACAACCGCTTCGGGCAGTTGCAGCAAGGAGGAACTTATGGAACGGGGATTCGCCGGATGCCTGTTCAAGCCGTTCTCCATATCGGAGCTGATGGAGGTTTCAGACAAGTGCGCCCTGAATGTGGCGCAAAATGAACATCCGGATTTCACCTCCCTGTTATCCTACGGTAATGAATCTGTCATGCTGGAGAAACTGATAGCGGAAACTGAAAGGGAAATGCAGGCGGTCAGGGATGCGGAACAACGGAAAGACCTCCAAGATTTGGATGCACTGACACACCACCTGCGAAGCTCGTGGGAGATACTCCGTGCAGACCATCCGTTAAGGGAGCTTTATAAACATCTTCATGGGAGTGTCGCTCCTGATTATGAAGCACTGAACAAAGCCGTAACTGCTGTACTGAATATGGGCGTGGAGATTATCCGATTGGCAAAAGAGGAAAGGAGAAAATATAATAATGGATAAGACAAAAATCATCGTGGTGGAGGACAACATCGTGTATTGCGAGTTCGTCTGCAACCTGCTGGCACGGGAGGGATTCCGTACCGTACAGGCATTCCACCTCTCAACCGCAAAGAAATATCTGCAACAGGCGACAGAATCAGACATAATAGTTTCCGATTTGCGTCTGCCTGACGGCAACGGCATCGACCTGTTACGTTGGATGCGCAAGGAAGGGATGATGCAGCCGTTCATCATCATGACCGACTATGCCGAAGTGCATACGGCAGTCGAAAGTATGAAATTCGGCTCGCTGGACTACATTCCCAAACAGCTTGTAGAGGACAAACTCGTTCCTTTGCTCCGCACCATATTGAAAGAACGGAGTATCGGACGAAGCCGTATGCCGATATTCTCCCGTGACGGTTCGGCGTTTCAAGCCATCATGAAGAGGATAAGGCTGGTAGCCCCCACCGACATGAGCGTGCTGATATTCGGAGAGAACGGCACGGGGAAAGAACATATCGCCCACCTGCTGCACGACAAGAGCAAGCGGGCAGGAAAGCCGTTTGTGGCTGTGGACTGCGGTTCGCTCACCAAAGAACTTGCGCCGTCGGCTTTCTTCGGACACGTCAGCTGCTGCATCTGCTT